>Ga0116226_10000639_pt1 | contig 29920 bp, 26 predicted proteins | sample S1TSphfallax_FD_89692 | JGI IMG/M metagenome (GOLD analysis project Ga0116226, IMG submission 89692) | Host-associated microbial communities from peat moss isolated from Minnesota, USA - S1T2_Fa - Sphagnum fallax MG | ecosystem: Host-associated > Plants > Peat moss > Unclassified | place: USA...
AAAATAAAAAAAAAAAAAATTTTAATTTTTTTTTTATTTTTTTCCTTTTTATTTTTTTTTTATCCGCCCCCCCCCCCCCGTCCCAATTTTGTGTTTGGCAGCTCGAAGGGGGGGGGGGGGGGGGGGGGGATTTAGAAGAATTCTAGATAAAAATCTAAACTTTAATAGGCTCGCTATTGTTATATATTGGTTATAGATAATAGTTAAATTAATTTTAATATCTACAAACCTATAGCTAGCATAAAAAAGTATATTTATACTTTTTCTACATATAGTGAACCTGAACTTAATTTGGAAGTTAGCCAGCCCCATCGCTCTTTTGTTTTAAATAATATAAACATAAACCTGAAGGAGGAGACCGAGCCTAACCGACAGGCTGTGGATTCTAATTTCTCAGTTTTAATAGCTAACATTTCACTCTGGACTGAGAGATGATTTTTGTCCTCAAATGCCAAAGATATTGGTACGCTATACCTTATCTTTGCTTTATTTTCTGGGTTATTAGGTACAGCTTTTTCTGTATTAGTGCGCCCGTGCCCCATATTTACGGTAGGGGACAAAGTCCTCCACCATTTAATCATTATGGTGACATCATCGGATTTAGGTACTAGGGGAAAGCCCTGTACTGAACTTAGCATATCCGTAAAAACGTGTGAAGGGAGAATTCATGTATCCTCTAAAACGTGAGATGTCGTTCCCATGGTCAAAGTTGAATTACTTGAACCCCATCCACTAGTCACCTCCTGAAAAGGGTTAGTACATGCATGAAATCGGTACTATGGCATGATCTGATATACGTTAATACAATGTCAGATAGATTACATTGCCAGACGAGCTACAAGAAGTAGTTACAAATCGGAGAAAAGGGGACCTAAAGGAACTATAGTCGTAAATACGGAACGCGGGGATTGCCTAAGTGTCGGTGCTTATCCGGCATATGGTAACAGAGCCTCCATAGGATCATATCTGAAGGGAGGCAGAAAATGTTGCTTCAAAACGAATTTACAGCACAACGGGTTCCGTTGTTACTCTAAGTTAGAGACACCGCTTCAGGAGAACCCAGAAGTGAAAATCCCTACAAATAAAGGAGAGCTGCCAAGGAAGTTTGAAAAGTTAACCCAAATATGTGCAATACCCAAGGATGGTTTTAAAGTAAATGACATATACAAGCTAATGTTTAATGTTAGAATGTATGAGGTAGCATACCAGAAACTGAAATCTAACCCGGGAAACATGACCCCAGGTATAAACCCGATAACATTAGACGGAATATCAATGGAATGAATAGAAGAAACGATCGATCAAATGAAAGACGGAACCTTCCAATTCAAACCAGGTAGAAGAGTACAAATTCCTAAACCGGGAAGCACGAAGACTAGACCACTAACTGTAGCATCACCAAGAGACAAAATTGTACAGGAGGTTATGAGGATGATACTTGAGGTAATATTCGAACCTACCTTCTCTGATAATAGCCATGGTTTCAGACCCAACAGGGGATGTCACACAGCATTAAGACAAGTAAAGACTCAATTTGGTGGAGCTACAACCATTATCGAAGGAGACATATCAAAGTGTTTTGACAGTTTTGACCATAAGATATTAATAGAACTTATAATGAAGAAGGTTAGTGACCCAAGGTTCATCCAACTAATATGGAAAGCCTTGAGAGCGGGTTACATGGAATTCCATAATATCCAACACTCTCTTGTGGGTACTCCACAAGGATCCATAATCAGCCCCCTACTAGCAAATATATATCTTCACGAATTTGACTTGTTTGCTGAGAAGCTAAAGTCGAATTATGATAAAGGAATTGAGGCTAGCAGGAACCCAGAATATAGGAAACTAGAATACCGAAGGGCTAAAGCTAATAAAGCCGGTGACTTCAAATTAGGTATTAAATACCTAAAAGAAATGCAACGGATCAAATCACGTCTCCCTAATGACCCAGGATTCCGAAGAATCTACTATGTTAGATACGCGGACGACTGAATGATGGCAGTTAGAGGCCCTCGTTTAGATGCAGTAAAGATCCTACAATCAATAAGAACAATGCTGAAAGACTCCCTGAAACTAGATCTAAGTGTAGAAAAATCCAAAATTACTAACCCAAGAGTGGAGCCTGCTCTATTTCTAGGTACTTTAATCAGTATATCTCAACATGTCGGATCTACAACAGGAAAGAATCAACAAAGTTTAAGAGTAGCCAGTCAACTGCGTATGTCAGCTCCGATGAACCAGATATTCCGAAAACTAACAACATCGGGCTTTATGAGCGCACAATACAAAACCGGAACACCTAAGTTTATCTGACTCGCCAATAATAAAGATAGCATCATTACACTATACAATAGTGTATTAAGAGGTTATCTAAATTACTATAGTTTTACACACAACTACTCAAGAGTAGCAAGCTCATTAGAATTCATTCTAAAAACTTCATGTGCCAAGTTACTAGCGGCGAAGTTTAAACTGCGTTCAGTAACGAATGTAATAAATAAATATGGTAAGAACTTGAAAGGAAACGATAAAATCGGCTTCCTAAAACCATCATACAAACTAGATGTATGAGGCTTCAAATCTAATCCAAAAGATAGAATAAAGACCCTATTTGCATCTTACATATCTGCTGCAACGCTTGATTCTTTAGAGTGTATAAAATGTGGATCGAACGATAGAGTAGAAATGCATCACGTACGACTTCTAAAGGACTTAAACCCTAAACTATCCGAAGTAGATAAAATTATGGCTAAACGAAAAAGAAAACAAGTGCCGTTATGTAGAGTGTGTCATCTAAACCACCACAAAAGTCATAAACCGTGAGGTGGAAAATCTAAAAAGATTTAAACCTGTCGTTATATTTAATCTTTTGGATTGTTACATATTTTTCAAGTTAACAAGACATTTTTGGAGAGCCGTATGATGGGAAACTATCACGTACGGTTCGGGAAAGGGTGATTGTTTGCTAAAGCAAATCTACGGTGCATCAACACCACAGACAAATAAAAGGCGGCAGTTATCTAGTTCATATAAGATTAGAATTAAGTGGACCTGGTGTTCAATATATAGCAGGTGCGCCGTTTAACATATTTTACAAGTCCGGGGATTTAGACCCTAAAGGATATTGTCAATTCCTTTTAAACCTACTGACTTATCTCGGCCCTAAAGGGAAGAGGGAGTGTAGCATGTCAGTGAACCCTTACCTTTCAATAGTTAAGCAATTAGAAGAGGGAGGGGAGGTAAAAGTCTTCTACGCATTAATTTCAACAACTACAGTAGGATTATGTGTTTCCGTAGGGTATAGCTTAACACAAGCCCTATATCGAATGTTAGTGATAATGTCTGCTAGTATCACTAAAGACAATCATTTGGTTACTACCTCAAAGAGAGGACACGTAGTATACAATGCTAAGGAGGAACGAAGACTTGGAGTATGGAACTCGGGATTGCCTAAAAGGGGAAACCCTCATGGTAACGGATCCGCAATATTAGGTATGATACCAAGCTTAGTCCGAAATATACATACTGAAGTGCGGAAGCTAGATAACTCTCCCAAACTTGAGGCTCACGTTGGTCAAAAGTCACAAGGAGAAATGCTTATGTGAGACGCTGAAGGTAGATGTATCAATGCGTATAACGTTCTCTGTGAGAACGGAGTAATACAGTCAGCGTATATGAAAATTAAATCAGAACCTGGAAATATGACGCCTGGACATGATAAAGAGACCCTTGATGGAATCACAGAAGGTTGATTTGATAAGACCATCTCGGACCTAACTAAAGAGAAATTTACATTCAAACCTACTAGAAGAGTATATATTCCTAAAGCGAACGGTAAGATGAGGCCGCTAGGGATTGGTTCTCCTAGAGACAAAATTATACAGGAAGCTTTCAGAGCCATTCTTGAGAGAGTTCTTGAAAATAAGTTTTCGGACAAATCACATGGCTTTAGACCGGGAAGAGGTTGTCACTCTGCACTAGCTCAAATTAGATACTGAAACGGGATTAAATGATTTGTTGAAGGGGACATTAAAGCTTTCTTCGATAACATAGATCACCACATTCTAGAAAAACTCCTTCGTAAACACTTCAATGATCAAAGGTTTATTGACCTTTACTGGAAGATGGTTAGAGCAGGATACATAGAATTCGGTAAAAAGTTGAGCTCAGTTATAGGGGTTCCTCAAGGTGGTATAGCAAGTCCTATCCTATCTAACCTAATCCTTAACGAATTAGATCGATATGTTGAACTTCTCCTAGAGGAGAATAACCTAAAGCTACAATCCAAAACTCATACAATTAGAAATCCTGCATACTATAGTGCTGACTATAGAATCCAAGGAATTTCAAAACTTGAGAGGAAATGAAAGACCATGGGTAAGACCCTAGACTTAAATCGTAAGACAGAACGTCTAGAACTAATCAAGGTTAGATCTAGGATACCCTCTACAATCCCTCACCCAAGTCTAGCCAGGTTTTACTATGTCAGATACGCAGATGATTGATTAATAGGAGTAGCAGGACCCTCTAGTTTTGCTAGTGAGCTTAAGAATAAAATCTCAATCTTTCTTAGGGACGAATTGAAATTAGAACTTTCACAAGAAAAGACCCTTATCACAAACGCCGCTAAAGGTAAAGCACACTTTCTCGGTACGGAAATCTATCGTACTTCAAGTGTTAAGGGTGAGATTAAGAGGTTTAAGAATTCAAAAGGGCACTCCCAAAGAATACCTACAACATCTATAATCATGAACGCTCCTATATCAAAGATAGTATCAAAGTTTGTAGGAAAAGAATTAGTCACATGATCTTCTTCTATTCTTAAGGAAGACAATCTAACCCCTCAACCTATTCTCAAATGAGTTAATCTCCCAATCAGAGATATTATTCTGAGATATAGAATGATCCTTAACGGAGTTTTAAATTACTATACATTTTCCAACAATAAACCATCTCTTATCCTGATCTACTGGATCCTGAGAAAGAGTTTGGCCAAGACACTGGCTACAAAACTGAAGTTAGGTACCGCTAGAAAAGTGTACTTAAAATTTGGAATAGATATTAAGTATCGTATACCAGAAACTGATAAAATTATAGACTTCTCACGACCTAGTCTTCTACCTACTCCCAAGAAATTCCTGGGGAATACTGATTTCACAGACTCCCTGAGGGTTATAGATTGAAAACTAAGAACTGTTAATTTCTTTAATTACGTCTGTTCTAGCTGTGGTTCAAGCGAAGATCTACAGGTTCATCATCTTAAGCATATACGTACTATAGATGCTGATCTAAATAGTTTTGATAAACAAATGGCAGCAATCAATAGAAAACAGATACCACTTTGTAGGAAGTGCCACCATAAAGTACACACTGGTGAATATGATGGAATGTCCCTAAAGAACCTGAATAAAATCAAGACTGATTAATCCCTCTCCAAATTACAAATACACTGACAAATACGTCTAATACTCCAGTCGTATCACATAAAAAAATGTCGAATGCATACGTCATCTAGTGGAGAGCCGTATGCAGTGAAAGTTGCACGTACGGTTCGGAGGAGAGTTATTGGCTCTAAGGGAAAAATAATCCTATGGGCTGGTGGCTTATCCTACACAATCAACTATATAATGCTATCATTACTGCTCATGCTATATTAATGATATTCTTTATGGTCGAAAAATTTATACTTAATTTTAAATCGCAACCTTGCCTAAACACTGAAAAGATAGGTGACGATAATAACAATATTTAATAATAGGGAAAGCTAATGACAATGGAGGTAATAAAAACTATCCGGAACCTAAACAAAAGTATGTGAAGATTTTAGTAAAGGATCCTTTTAACAATAGAGATCTTATACTTAAAGTTACTAAGAAGCAAAAAGGTGTTTATATCTGGAAAAGTTTAGATGGTGAGCATATGTATGTAGGTCATTCTATTAATCTATATAATCGAATTAGTTCTTACTTTATGCCCTCTATATTTAAGACTAAAGCACGTAGAGTTTTACGTTATTTAAATAAACATGGTTTTGGTAATATAAAGTTAACTATATATATTTTGGATGAGAACTCTAGCTTATAAGAAGTAGTCGAGTTGGAACAACATTTTATTGATAGCCTAAAACCTAACCTTAATGTAGACTTAGTAGCCAGTAGTTCAGGTTTGTTGGCTCTCTCCGTTTCATTCTTTTTTTCTTATGGCTACATTGTGGCTGTTCCTCCTTTATTGCTTACAGCTAGATATAAATCTATTATCCGAAATAGCTTGCAGCGATATCTTTTCACCACCCATGGATCTCGATGCAGCCGCCTTTGCTAGCTTCTTCCCGACCTTACGTTGTTTAATAAATCATCTTCAGGAGGAAAAAATCCAGGAAGTGTGGCTCCTTTAACTACTTATACATATGACGACAAAGAGCGAGATATTAAAGGAAACAGAGGTAGATCTGGTATGTATCGTTGAGTAAATACTATAACCCGTGAGACTTATGTTGGTTCAGCAGTTTCTTTATCTAAGAGATTTAGTGTTTACTTTTCAATTAAAAGCGTTAACGAGGTTCTTAGCAGATCAAAAAGTAAAATATTAAGTGCTTTATTTAAGTATGGTTATTCTGCTTTTAGGTTAGAGATTTAGGAGGAATGTGACTCTAGTCAAACAATAGATAGAGAACAATACTACTTAGATTTACTAAAACCAGAGTATAATATTTTATCTGTAGCAAGTTCATCTTTAGGTAAGCTTCACTCTGAGGAGACTAAATCTAAAATTAGTATTACTCTTAAAGGAAGAAGTCTTTCAGGAGAAACGAAAGAAAAAATGAGTATCACTCGTACAGGAAAAAGATTTTCTGAAGAAACCAAGAATAAACTAAGTGAGCTTCGTATAGGTAAACCTAGTCCATTTGCGGGTAAAACACATTCAGAAGAAACTAGAAAAAAGATGAGTGAAGGGATTGGTTCTAAAGTAGAAGTTTTTAATAAAGATACTTTAGAAACTAAAATTTATCCTTCTAATATTAAAGCTGCAGAAGCTTTAGCTTGTAGTGAAAGTACTATTCGTTATTACTTAAAACAAAGTAAACCCTTTAAAGGTAAATATTTATTCAAAAAGATCGATAAAGTTTAATAAACAATGTAGTTACCAAAGTACGCCTATAAATTAAAGGTATTTCTACATGCATATATATTATTTATACGTATTAGAATACATTATAGATGAGTAGGTAAACTTAAAAATTTTGTCTCTTTGTTATTATCTAACCTTTTATTATTATTTATTGTTACTACCCTAACCCATATATCATATAAAAGACAGAAGGAAATTTAAATTAAATCTATAAAAGGCATGGCCGGGTAAGGTAGAAATACTTTACTTTCTTTTATTTCGCTATGTGCTGGAACATCTTTAGAGCTTTTGATACTAGTATTGCAGACTTTCGGGACTTATCGGCCTTTATTATCGTTACGTTCGAAAACAAATGGTAAAAGTATACGAAAAGCAGCAGAATACAGTTACAATTCAAGAGATTAGATAATCAGCAGGAAACTACTAAATTTTTATGGTTAGCTGATTAATTGAAGAATTATTCAAGTGAAAATGGTTAAGACTTTTTAATTCTTTATATTTTTGTGTAATAACCTTTATATAACCGTAAGGTTATTCTTTAGTACTTGGTGCTAATATTTAGACCCGCTTTATAAATCAAGAAATCCGTGAGAGACTTAGAAAACAAAGAGGTACACCAGTCTATATTTATAGTACGGATGACTTTACTTTATTGTATGTATTTGAATCAAAACAACATATGTATAATACAATAAATATTCACCATACTACCCCCCCCACCTGGTATTAATCTAAATTATTTAGTAGATCCTCAGAGACTATACGTGGAATACCTTAGTAAATGTTTTATGTATTTAAAGGTAAAGATATAGTCCAAACATTAACTAAAGTTAATGATTTTTTCCTCTTACTCTTTTCTTAATAAAAAGAAGCAACTCGCTCCGCGCTCGCTCCGCGCTCGCTCCATTTTTTTTTTTTTCTACGGAAGCTACGATTTTACAAGTAAAATCCGTAATTCGTAGATTCAAAAAAAAAAACAGCCCCAGAAAAAATTTAAGTTCACCTGAATCTAGACCTTATACTGATTTATACAAAGGTAGAGGTATACCTAAAACCGTACCAGCTTGAGTTAAAGATAACGGAATGGAAAGAAGCCCATTTGGGGCTTCTTGAGCGAGAGATCCAAAAAGTATATTACCTTTCCCCGCTAAATATCCATGTGACTATAAGAATATTACGGATCCTTTCAACAATAGAGAATCAATAAAAGATTATTGTAAAGGAAATCGTGTGGTATATATTTGAACTTATATGCCAACTGGTGTTTGTTTAGTAGGGTCTTCATCCAATAACGTAGAAAGAGTATTAAGCTATTTTGAGAGGAAATATTTGTTTTTAGATAATAGAAGGGGTGTACAATTTTTAGCAGATTACGGATTTAAAAATATTCAGTTAACTATTATTTCTTTCAATTATCTTAAGTTTACTTTCCCCTCCTTTTTTTTTTCTTCTTTTTTATGACTGCTTTAGCAGTCCTAATACTACGTATTAGATAAAAAAGAAGAAAAAAATTAGATAGCGTGATACAAAACTTGTCGAAGCTTATTACATCAATGAATTAAATAGTAGCTTAAATTCTCAAAAATATATTTATTTACCTGCCGAACCTTTAGAATCTGTGTTACCTTTTATTAATATAACGAATAGAGATACCAGGGTGCCTATTTTTGCATATGCGCCTGATTTGGCCAGGGTTCTTTATATTTTTAATTAAAAAACTTCTTTTTATAATGATTTTAATGTTCATTGAAATACATTAGAGAAATATTTAGATATAGCTAATAAGAAGTTATATAACTATTTTACCTTTTCTACGAAGATTTTTGAAGGTTCAGACTTAGATAGTCTTTTAAGTTTAAGTGAGTTAATTGATTTGAAAACTAGCGTAGAGCCAGTTATACCTAAAAGGGGTCAAAAGGTTAAATTAAAGGATTTAACTCAAAATATTGAATATGTGTTTTATAGCCTAAGTAAAGCTGCTGCCCATATTTTAGAAACGGTAGGGTCTTGCGATACAGCAACTTTAAGGACTCATATGAAAAATAATACTATATATAAAAATAGATGAAAAGTAGAAAAAATATAACCTCCGATTAAAAAAATTGTATGGTGCGACACGAGGGTTGTAGTAATAATGAATTTGTAATAATTCCAGGTGTATTCTCGCCTGAGTCTAGGTGAACATGCCAGACAGGTAACTGTCTGGTATGAAGCTTCACTGACAACATTTTTAACGAGATAGCTTAAAAGTAGTAGTGCTGTGGCTCCTATTTTTTTTTTTTTTATTACGGATTTTATTTGTAAAATCGTAGATTCAAAAAAAAAAAAACAAAGCTTAAAAATCAAGCGATTTTAGTATACACGCTTACTTGTGTGTGGGTAAATACTACTGTATGGGCTGCTAGATAAAGTTAGACTGTGAGATAAAAGGATAAACGTAAGTGAAGGTATGAATTAAAGGACGGTTATTTTTCTGTATACGAAGAGCAAGTAGGTTATGCCTCGCTTCGCTAGCAAAAATCAGCATATGGAGCAGTATAAAAAAAAAATCAGAAGGGAAGGAGCGAGCTGTCATACAAGCGAAGCCAGAATCATTATTAGCCCTACCGTTCAGAGTACCTATCCAAAATCTCGTAAATCTTAGGTTTTTTTTTTAGTCTGAGAATTGTATTACTACAGCAACGTGGTAAACCCTGTTGTCTCCTCATATTTATACTTTACAATGACTTATTTTGAATAGTGTTGTAATAAAAATAGTTTTCAAACGTAATCTATGGGTTTAGGTTGAAAACGAGCTTCGCTCAATATAGGTGGTGTCTTATAAGTAGTTAAAAAGGCATATCGTCAGCAGGGCATAAGAAAAGTCAAAAAGCTAACGATCACCTGTAATGGGTGATATAGCCTTAATAATAGGCAACATGAAGATGTGCAGACTTGACTTCGGTTCTTTATTAATAATATTTATCTCAAAAGATGGTCTTTATTGCTTTTGCTCCGCACACCTTATTTTTTGCAAATGTAAAATAAATTTAACTGTATAAAAAAAAAAAAAAAAATTAGGGTTAAAATTTTAAGTATGACATACTTCGTAAGCACACCGATGTGCTTTTCTAGCGTCTTTGTTAAAAGTTATTTTTAATGAAGCTTAGTATAGCAGTATAACCATAAAGTAATAGTTAAGACCTTGTGTTAGACTAGCAATAAATGGTTACATTGTGAAGGGTGGACAGAGGTATAAAAAGGATATCGCCCATGCCTGTTTACACAGCCAAGTATGTGAATACTCGCTTTGCACAAAATTTAAATCATAGCGGAGCCGAGGAATATTGGTCTTTAATATAACATTAAAAGAGCTTGAGCCGTGTGCTGGGGAACTAGCATGCACGGTTCTTAGGGGGGGAAAACTCGAAATAGTCTACCTATCCCGATCCAGCATTAATCGGAGGTTTCGGTAATTTCAATAAACAAATGCAAAATTATACAACAATAGAATCAGGGCTAGCCCTGATTCCTAGAGCCTCTGGCAACCTAGAGGAATTTAAAGAGAACTTTGAATTAGAAAGTCTCAGATCTAAATTGGGCCCATACCTAGCCGGGTTAATCGAGGCGGATGGTTCCTTTGCTATATATGATAAAAATTCTAAAGCTAAAAGATATTTACCTAAAATATTAATAGTATTTAGTTTAGATGATACTCCTTTAGCTAATAAATTACTATTTATAACTAAAGTGGGTAAACTATATGTTAAAAAGAATCAAGGTTGTGCTATATGACAGATTCAAAATATAGAGGATGTCATAAAAACAATCAATATTATTAATGGATTCATGCGAACACCTAAAATAGAAGCATTGCACCGGGCAGTAGAGTGACATAATAACTTTAATGGTACTAAAATAGAACCTTTAGGTTTAGATTTATCACCTATAGATAGCAATGCTTGATTAGCAGGGTTCACAGATGGTGATGGTAAATTTAGTATTAATTTAACAGATAGAAAGAAAAAAGGTGCAGTTATTTCAAAAAGAGTTCAGGCTTTCTTTCGTATAGAATTAAGACAAAATTATCCTAGAGAAGCCTCAATAGAACAAGGAGGTATTAGTTATTTCAAGATATTGAGTGATATTTCTAGATACCTTGGAGTTAATTTATACTCTAGATCAAGAGAGCAAAAGGATAAAATTTTTTATTCTTATACGATTATGTCACATAATATGCTAAGTCATATAAAAACTCAAGAGTATTTTGACCGTTATCCTTTATATTCTTCTAAATATTTAGCTTATGTAGATTGAAAACATGTAGTTGAACAAATCCAAAAACGTGCAGGTAAACCTTTAACAAATGAAGATATACTAGAAATTCAAAGAATTAAAGCTCAATTTAATCAAAAACGTACTAAATTCAATTTTTCTCATTTAGACTCCATTGTTTAAATTTTGCTAGTACCTAATCCCCAGTGAAGTAGGGGATAGGCACGGGTGTATGCTTCTGATCCCCATACACTCCGTGTTAGGGAATAAAGAAAATGATATAAATTGCTGAAAGTAATAGTAATATTATCTTAAAAAATATAACTGTCGTCGGGAAGTTCCTAAAGGTTTATTGTAGATGTTATGAAAGTTTATCCTTAAATCAGAGGTTGTATATAACTGTATACGTATTTAAATGTACATGGCTCTTAAAAGTAATAAATATAAATATGGATAATCCGCAGGAAACAAAACAATATTAAATTATAGGTAGGATCCTCAGAGACTATATGTTATACTCCAGGGTTGCCACGATTCGCTAAGCAACCAGGATGAAGAGATAGTCCAAATGTACTTTAACGATTACAAAAAAAAAATGAATTTCTTATTGCCGCTGTTAGTAGGGGGTCCAGACATGGCATTCCCAAGACTAAACAATATTTCATTCTGGTTATTACCACCCAGTTTAATATTATTCTTATTTGCTAGTGGTATTGAGAACGGTGCGGGTACAGGTTGAACTCTTTACCCTCCTGCCGAGTGATTTGGGGAATCATTCATGTGGGAAAAACTATCAAATTCCGGGAACACTCTAGAACTTCTGGTACCAAGCTGTAGTTGAAAAGCTATAAGTGGATGAACTAATCCCTCATGTAAGGTAACAAGTCAGAAGATTTCTGAAAAGAACGTGGGTAATCGCGGATCTAAATCAGTAATATCCGGCAAAGCCGACACTACTGTAAAAGAGCAACGAGTATACGGTAGTTGGCCAGGTAATATCTTACCTAGCTTAAGATATACTCTAACGGGTTTCGCAAGGAATTATCAAATAAAAACCCTTTCTAACCAAATTCGCTTACCGTTAATTCGAGAATTTTCTTCAATATCACCTACGTCTTCAATTAAAAATCCTGCCATTGAGGTAAGAAGTTGTGCTTTTCATCCTTGATTTATCACAGGATTTGTCGACGGAGAGGGTTCGTTTATGATTAGAGTTAGAAAAAACCCTAAGTACCGTACAGGTTTTTTAGTCGAAGCAGTTTTTTCAATAGCTTTACATAAAAAAGATCTCATGATCTTGCAAGAGATTCAATCTTATTTCGGAGTTGGTAGTATAAGGAATGAGGCAAAGGATAAAGTCAAATTTAGAGTCGAGTCTGTTAAAGAGATTGTTAACAATATAATTCCACATTTTGAAAAGTACCCTTTAATAACTCAGAAGTTAGCAGATTATATCTTATTCAAAGATGTTGTTAACATGATGATAAATAAAGAGCATTTAACTAAGGAGGGTTTAAATAAAATTGTATCAATTAAGGCTGTAATTAATCTTGGTTTACCCGAGGAATTACAGCTTTCTTTTCTTGACATTATACCTACGTCGAGACCTTTGGTGCAAAATAAAACAGTACCTGATGGCCAGTGAATTGCTGGATTCACTTCCGCCGAAGGTTGTTTCAAAATAACTGTAGTAAAACGACCTAATAGGAAAATAGATCAAGTATACTTAGTCTTTCAAATAACTCAACACTCTCGGGATGATAAATTACTGGAGAGTTTTATTTCTTTTTTTGGGTGCGGAATATTAGAAGCATCTTCAAGAGATCTAATTGTGAATTTTTCGGTTTACAAGTTTTCAGATAATTATGAAAAAATTATACCGTTTTTTAGAAAACATAATATTTTTGGAGTAAAATCGGATGACTTCAAAGATTGATGTAAAGCCGCTGAAATAATCAAAGCTAAGCAACATATAACTGAAGAAGGGTTAAATATGCTTATTTCACTAAAATCCGGTATAAATAAAGGAAGATCGTTCGAGTAATTACAAAAGACTGGTTATTTGCTATTATAAAATTTTTATTTTTCTATCTTAAAGGAGTTTTTACCGAGTAGGACTACTATTTATTTTAAATAGGTATGTAGTCCGAGGGTGGGTTTGTGGGGTATATAATTCTTTTTTTCAGGTTAGCTTCCTAATCCCCGCACTTATAATCCGAAGGATAGGGGGTGGGAGAGTATGTAGTACGCAGTAGCCGGGACCTCACAGCAACAGCTCTATAACAGCACCCCCCTTTATTTTTTTTTTAATTACGGAATCTACGATTTTACAAGTAAAATCCGTAATTCGTAGATTAAAAAAAAAATTTAGGGTGTGAGGCTCCTGCTGCTTTTTTATTAGACCTATAAATCAAAGCATGAGCTTTAATTTTATTAGTCGCGCTCCGTGAATAATTAGAAGAATACGATTACCTTTCATGCAAGACCAGTACTGGTCTTGCATGAAAGCGAGCACACGTACACGTCTTTGTATGATAAATTTTATTGCCGTGTTATCTGGAGTACAAAGTCATAGTGGTCCAAGTGTTGACTTAGCTATATTTGCTTTACACTTATCAGGTATTAGTTCCTTACTAGGAGCTATCAATTTCGACCTACCCTTGATATTATATATATTTAATTATATCTACGATGTGGTCGGTCTTCACGGAGATATACTTAACACTAGTTGTTTTCTCACTACTAGTAGTAGCTTATTATTTAAAGCTAATTATAGTAGTAAGTCAAAAACTGAGGAGGACTCGGAGGACGAAATAAGAAAATTGCCGCCTAAATATAAAAGCCCGGATTGAGGCCGAATTTTGGGTCGGAAAGGGGATAATGTCTTTGTCCATCAATTAGCCCAATCTCAACTATCAAGCGGTAAAGCTGTTACCCTAAAGGTATTAAATAATATTTTAGCTTATTCTGGTATGTTAGTTAATGAAGATACGTTTAGTTCTTTAATTAATCTGCCTAGATTGATCTTTAATGATTTACATAAGTTAGAAACTAGAAGATTAATCGGGGATGTGATAGGTTTACCTCATGATAAAATACAACAGCGTGGTGTTTACATATTTACCCATATACCCTCTAATAAAAAGTATGTAGGTTCATCCTCACAGTTGGCTTTTAGGTTAAAAGGTTATTTAAATCAAACACATAGAAGTTTAGGTAAATTAATCCCCTTAATCATGGAAAAAGGTTTATCTGAATTTAGATTAGAAGTAATATGTTTACCTAACTACTCGGATTTAAACCCGGAGATAGTTTTAGAACAATATTATTTATTGGACCCCTCTTTTAATTTAAATACTATAAGAGTTTCCAATAACCCTAGTGGATCTACAGCTAAACCTTTGTACATGTATAACAGGGATAAATCTATTCTTTATTTTTTTACTTTACAACAAAAAGATTTTATCTCTAAGCTTAATATTGGTCATACTACATTTACTAAACATTTAACTAGTAATACTTATTACCTTGGTAAATATTTATTTTTAAGAGAACGAGTAGATACTGCCAAAGTAACTGAGATGACTCTACCTGAAATAGCTATAATGTTACAACAGGATAGAGTTAAGTTTAATATAACTAAACCAGTTAATGGTTTAAGTCAATCTGTATTATTAATAAATATTGAAAGTAAAGAGGAGGTTGTGTTTGAAAGTTTGGGTAAATGTGTAAATTTCTTTTCAAGTCAAGGTCTTCCCGTATCTCAAAAAACTCTAGTTAAACGACTAAACACAAATATACCATACCGTGGCTATATTTGTAAAAGCATAGTAAAATAATTAAATTATTTATAATTAAAATTAAAAGTTATGAGGTTGATATAAAATTTATAACTATATGCTGGAATATCCTAACTCTCAAGGTTAAAGATAGATATATATATATGTCTTATTATATTAACTCTACAACTTAGGACGATCAGCAGGAAATTAGCTTTTCATAAAGCTGAATCTTCAGAGACTATACGTTATAAACCATGTCGATTAATCGATGTGCTTAAGATATAGTCCAATAAATAATAGTAATATTATGTTAATATTAAGATAAGGCAACATAATCGGAAAATTTTGTTTTTCATAAAGCTAGCAGTAGCTTAAATGAATATGAACCGATTTAAGTTCGTGTATCATTAATTGTTTAGTGTTACGTAATCCTTATTAAAAATATAATTGTCATAACAACCATATTAAATATGAGAGCTCCAGGTATAAGCCTTCACAAACTAGCTTTATTTGGATGAGCTGTAGTTGTTACTGCCGTATTATTATTATTATCTCTTCCTGTACTGGCCGGTGCAATTACAATGGTATTAACTGATCGTAATTTTAATACATCATTCTTTGAAGCTGCTGGAGGTGGTGATCCAATACTTTACCAACATCTTTTCTCAAGACTAGTATTTGAAGATTATTTTATGTTATCAACATTATTTATATTTCCTAGTTCTAACCAATCAATCTTTAAAAGATATACATCTAAATTTAATTCTAATTTAAACAATAAGTTTGATTTTTCTGCATTTTATAAGAAATACAATACTCATTTGCCAAATAATAAAATTCCTTCAGAAAACTTTTTAACTTGATTAGTAGGTTTCACTGAAGGAGAAGGTTCTTTTATAGTAAACAATAGAGGAGATTTGGCATTTGTTATTACACAAGCTACAATTGATAAACAAGTTTTAGAATTTATACAAGAAATTCTTGGATTTGGTAAAGTTATTCCTCAATCGACTATAACTAGTAGATATGTAACACAAAATAAGAAAGAAATAGACATTATAGTTAGTTTATTTAATGGTAATCTTGTTTTACCTAAAAGACAAGAAACATTTGATCTTTTCGTTAAAGGGTTTAATAAATGAGTTATTAAAGGTAGAATACTATTAGAACCTGTAGTAATTAATAATAGACCCATTCTACCTACTTTAAACGATGCATGGTTTGCAGGATTTACTGACGGAGAAGGTTGTTTTACTTGTTCAATTGGTGAAAAAAGAGGATTTAGTTTTAACTTTAATATTTCTCAAAAGTGAGAAATAAATCTAACAGTATTAGAGCATTTTAGTGTATTATTTAAAAATGGGATTGTTTCTAGACATTCAGAAGAGAATACTTATGAATTTAGATTAGGTGGAGTAAACAATTGTAAAAATGTCTTCTCTTATTTTGATAAATATACATTATATACTAAAAAGTCTTTATCCTATAAATTATGAAAAGATATTCATAATGATCTTGTTAATAAAGTTCATCTTGATGAGTCAAAAAGACGAGAAATGATTGAAAGAACTAAGATGATAAATAAATCAAATAATACAAATTCAAAATACTAGGGAAAAAAAGTCAAGGTTTAACGTGCAAGTTATGAAACTATAAAGACAGGTGTAAAAAGATATAAGATCTGAAATAGTGAATATTATTATATGAATATACCTTAGACTTAGTTAATATATATAAGTATTACTTGCAACTCTTAAGTTTAAAGATTATATTCTTTTATATAAAACTTTAAATGTATTTTATAAATACAAGGAAAAGTAATAAAAATATTAGCGATGCTAGTGCAATTACGGTCAATAAGTTCCTCACTTAAAGACCGTCGGTTATTTAAGTGGTCGCTACAGACTGGTTCACTGGTGGGTGTCTGAAATGATGCTTAATGTACAGTCGGTTTCTTCTATCATCCCCCCCCGCAAGCTTGCGGGGGGGGTAGGTGTATGATACACAAGCCCGGAGTTTAGACTACCGGTACCTGGATTTGATAAGAGACTTTTTAAAAGATAAATTAAATTTGAAGAAATGGATTCTTCGGTCACCCAGAAGTTTATATTTTAATTATACCAGGTTTTGGTATAATAAGTACTGTAATATCAGCTAGCTCTAATAAGAGCGTTTTCGGTTATCTTGGTATGGTCTATGCCATGATGTCGATAGGTGTATTAGGGTTTGTTGTTTGAAGTCATCATATGTACACAGTCGGTTTAGATGTGGATACAAGAGCATATTTCACGGCCGCTACTTTAATTATTGCTGTTCCTACGGGAATTAAAATCTTTTCTTGATTGGCAACATGTTACGGAGGATCTTTACAATTAACTCCTTCAATGTTATTTGCTTTAGGTTTCGTATTTATGTTTACCATTGGAGGGTTAAAACTCCACTTAGCTCTCCCTTTAATGGCTACTATATGCTGGAAACCTCTAATAACTAAGATACTCTGAATATTTAAGTAAAAAAGCTTAGTTTTGGGCAATCAGCAGGAAACCAAAGTAATTGTAGATAAATATATTATAATTATGAGTAGGGTCCTCAGAGACTATACGTAGCCATCATAAACCTAATTTTTATATTTAGGGTTTGTGATAAGATATAGCCCGAAAAGGTATAATTATACCTTTTTGTATACAAAAGTAATTACATCTTCGAGTATTTTGAGAATTTTTCAAGTGTATCCGTTAACGGTTTAACTTGTTTTTTAACTAAAGCAGTAAAACAATTAAAACCTATTAAAGTTTATAATAATTTTAATAAAGACAGATTAGAGTTGATAAAAGATCAAAAGGATAAAACGGGTGTTTATTGTTTAGTTAATTTAATAAGTGGTAACATGTATATAGGGGCTTCTGTCAACCTTTCAGGTAGAATGAAAAATTATTTAAATAATGCTTTTTTAAAAAGCAAAAGTAATAATAACATGCCTATTACAAAAGCCTTGTTAAAATATGGGCAAGATAATTTTGCAGTTTTAATTGTACAATATGTAGATCTTGAAAATTTAGCTGTACGAGAAACTTACTATATTACAAAATTATTACCATATTACAACGTATTAAAAGAAGGTTATTCTTCAGTAGGATATAAACACACAGAAGCTACTAAAGAAATGCTTTCTGAATTAGCTAAAAATAGAACACATACTGCCGAGACTAAAACTTTAATATCCAGAGCTTTAGTCGGGGAAAATAATCCTTTTTTTAATAAAAATCATTCGCCCTAAATTTTTTTTTTAATCTACGAATTACGGATTTTACTTGTAAAATCGTAGATTCCGTAATTAAAAAAAAAATAAAGGGGGGAGGGTGGAATCTAAATTAAGAATCGCAGAAGCTAACTCTGCATATCCTGTATATGTTTACAATTCATTTAAAGAGTTATTAGTAATTTTTCCTTCAGTTAAAGCTTTAGCTAATTTAATTAAATCTAATCACCCTACTATAGTAAGTAATATTAAAGACGGAACTTTGTTTAGAGGTGAATGATATTTTAGTAATATACCTTTTAATCTGACAGATACACCTTTAATAGCTAATTGGTCTTCAAAAGAGGCTAAGGAATTAATTATAGATCTTACTAATAATTCTCATATAAAAAAAGCTGTATTCGTATATGACATGGATAAAAACTTTTTAGGTAAATATGAAGGTGTAATGCACGCACAAAAAGAATTAAATATTAGTCATGAGACAATAAAAAAATATGCCTTACTAATTAAACCTTATAAAGGTTATATTTTTAGTTACGAGAGAGTTAAGGATTAAGCCTTACCTTCATAAATAAAATAAATTAGATCTAAAGGCAGAAAGATAAGTGTTTCTACTTGACTAGTATTTTGTGCCTACATGAAAAAATTTGTAAGTGGAGTCGTGCTTGCTAACGCGTCATTAGATATCGCTTTCCACGATACTTACTACGTGGTAGCTCATTTCCACTACGTTTTAAGTATGGGAGCAGTATTTGCATTATATAGTGCCTGATACTTCTGAATACCTAAAATATTAGGTTTAGATTATAATAGAATGTTAGGTAAAGCGCATTTCTGAATTTTATTTATAGGGGTTAATGTCACATTTTTCCCACAACATTTCTTAGGTCCATTGTAGGCCCTTTTTCATATATCTATGAAAATTTGCACAACACTGTTTGCTAGAAACTCTTTTTGATAGTAGGCACTATAAATAGACAATTAGCAGGAAATCTATTAGTTAATATATAAGTATATTAACTTTAGAATCCTCAGAGACTATACGTGTTGCAACTTAAAAGTTGATGACATAGTCCAAATAACATAGCGATATGTCAGTTTATATCTATTTTACTACTTATATGTGGACCTTGTTACCATATAAATTATGAGTTTTATAACTATAATAACAAGATCTTACTAAAGAGTGCTTGTAATGAAGATTTTAATCAATCTTCAAATGAATCTAATAGTTCAAATTTATGTAGTAGTTCTGAATTTGAATAAAATCCTAAATCTGGACAATCACAAGATCCAGATGATGACGACTTTGTTCAAAAAACAGTAAATAATAAGAATTTAGTTATTGTTAAACCTAAATACAAATTTAGCCCCCAATATCTTTTGGATTTGGCTAATTTAAAATCCTCTCCAGTTTCTCTTAAATATAATCTTATAAAAGATAAAGAAGCTATTTAAAAAGTATTTAGATACAGATAAATTATATAAAGATAAATACTTTTATTCAGAATTGCAATAAGCTTATTTAATTAAGAGTAAAATAGATTAAAAGCTACAGTCTGTTTTATTATACCTGTTTTACATGCTTTCGGTCTTTGTATTTTTTAGCTATTCAGCCTTACCTAATAAATCTTTAGTAAGACAAGATAGCAAAAAAAATATCTGACACATCAGGTGCTAGTCAGAGTACACAAGGAGATCCTTCAGGGTCTCCTAAAAAGGATCCCCGGGGCGAAAGTAATAAACCAAATATATCTTATGGAATAGAAAACTCTAATAGTTTAGCTAAATCCCCTTTTTACCCTCATACACCTGTTAAGGTGTATCATGATGCCTGTGTGTCTAAGTCTGATATATATAAAGATTTTAAAGATGTATCTGTAATCTACATGTGATTTAATAAGATCACAGGTAGAGTATATATTGGTAGTGCTTTAAATGGATCTAAACGTTTAAGTACTTACTATCAGCCTTCTGGCCCTGCCCTCCTATCATCGAACGTAGTGATGATAGGAGGTTTTAAGAAAAAATAGTTTAATGTATCAAAGTATATTAAAATATGGGCATCAGAACTTTTCATGCCCAGACCCCCCCCTTATATATATAAGGGGGGGTCTTTATTATAGAGATTTGTGGAAACACGTCTACTGTCTCTAAAGATCATATATTAGAGAGAGAAAATTTTTATTTAGATTGGGCTTTAAAAACTTATGGTTTGGCTATTTTAAATATGCTTAACACACCAGGGTCTAGTATGGGTTACAAACATACGGAAGAAAATTTATTAAAGATGAGTGAATTAAAAAAAGGTGCAAGGAATCCTCTGTATAATAAGATTAAATCCGATGCTTTTATAGCTCAACAAACTAAAGATAAATCGGGTAAAAATAATCCAATGTTTGGTAAGATTAAGTCTGAACAGACTTTAGCTAAGTTAAGAAAAATGATCTTTGTGTATGATGTTACACAAGATTATAAATTATTAGGGGTGTATCCTACTGTTATGTGTACTCGTTTATTTAAACTGTGTAACAATACCTTAAGAAAAAGGATAGATAATCAGGAAATACATAATGGTAAATACTTCTTTTCGAAAGATCCTTACAACTCAGATGAGGTATAGTTATTTGGTTAATATAGTATCTAATCACGATACTATTGTAAAATTTATAATGTAAATATAAGATCTTACATTATATTGACAGACTGTATAAATAAGCTACAAGGAATTAGGTTTAGTTCCCCTTATAACTAATAAATATAAGGTAAAAAGAGGATGAATTTCAAGAAAGACTCTAAAGTTAACTTGAAGCGAAGCTTATTTTTAAGGTATATTAATGTATATAATTAATAATAAGAACGTTCAACGACTAGAAGGAAAGTCTTTATGATAACAACCTTACGTCCCCTGCAAAGCAGGGGAAGAGTATTCTCCGTCAATTAAACTTAATAAACATAAGGACATAATAGTTTTAAGTAAGACGATGACATAGTCTGAACCCATGTGAAAACATGGGAATTAAAGGGTAAATCCTTTAAGGTAACATAATTGGCCGCGTCGAATAAGTGACTATCCTGACGCATTTGCAGGTTGAAACTTAATAAGTAGTTTCGGAAGTATAGTAAGTGTGGTTGCTACAGGGTTATTCTTACACATTGTGTACGAGCAATTAGTTTATGGTAAGGCTACAAGCAGATATCCATGGTTAGTTCCTCAATTCTACACAGATAGTTTACAAACTTTATTGAATAGAAGCTATAACAGTTTAGAGTGAGCTTTAAGTAGTCCACCTAAACCTCACGCTTTTGTTAGTCTTCCCTTGGCTAGTTTAATTCACCCGAAGCAAGTTACTACTAGTTCCTTTTTTTAAGCTAGGGAAATCTACATTAGATCGAAATTTTTCTATTAAACGTTATAGTAGTTTAGCTACTGTTTTAAATCCTCATTTTGTAACTGGTTATTGTGACGCGGAATCTAGCTTTTCTGTTTTGACAGTAAAAGGGAATAATGGGGAATCGACTCAAGCACGTTTAATGTTTAAAATTTCGGTACATATTAGAGATAAAAGTCTTTTAGAGGGTATTGCCAGGTTTTTTGGGGTAGGGAAAATATCTACTAATGCTACTTCTTGTCAATATATAATCCAAAGTATTTCAAGCCTTGGGCCTATAATTAACCACTTTGAAACCTATCCCTTAGTAACTAAAAAGCGTTTAGATTTTGAATTTTTTAAACTAGCGTACCGTTTAGTTGTAGCTAAAGAGCATTTAGTTGAGGATGGTTTTCAGAGATACATTAACCTTAAGGCTTCTATACATAGTGGTAAGTATTACCCAGATTTATTAGCTCAATATCCTAGTACTGTTCAAGTACCTGTACCTTCTTATGATTTCAAAGAAGGTCTAAATCCCTTCTGATTGGCAGGTTTCACAGATGGAGATGGTTGTTTTCGAATCAAGGTTCGAAGATCTACTACATATAAGTTAGGTGTGTCTGTAAATTTAGGTTTTATTCTGACTCAGGATATTCGTGATTTAGAATTGATGCAAAGTTTAGTTAGTTACTTAAATTGCGGAGGTACTAGTATTGCTACTGATGGTCTATCTTGTGAGTTCCATGTTTACCGTTTAGCTGATATTGTAGATATTATTATACCTTTCTTTCAAAATCATACTCTTCAAGGTGTGAAAAGTCTTGACTTTGTGGATTTTGTTGAAGGTGCGCATATTATACAAGGTAAAGAGCATTTAACGGAAGAAGGGCTCCAGAAGATATTAACTTTAAAAGAGAATATGAACAAAGGTAGAATATAGTCTATGTGCAGTTAGTTGAAGGTAAAGCTACAACGAGATATCCTTGATTAACTCCACAGTTCTATAGTGATAGTTTACAAACACTATTAAATAGAAGTTATAACTCATTAGAATGAGCATTAACTAGTCCACCTAAACCTCATGCTTTTGTAAGTTTACCTCTACAAAGTTAAACATATACTAATAGTACTTCCTTTTCCCCCCCCCCTCCCCTCCCTGAAAAAAAAGTTTTTTGATTATTGTAGTACCCTTCATACAATAGGTTTAAGGTTATTAACGGAGGCTATTTATTTATATTCGTATTAATAGGGTTGTTAGTCACATTTAGGCGCGAAGGTTGGGGCGCTTATTATACCTTTTCGTTAACTAATACTATCCCACGTTTATAGCTTAGTGGTATTAAATACTTTAACAACCATCCAATTTTTTTTTTTTCGCTTTGCATGTTTCGCCTGCCAGCTGAAAGTGGCGGGTTTAAGAGACGGCTAGGGCTTTATAGCTTATGGACATGGGATTAGTACTGTAAAAAAGTTTTTATAAAAAAAAAAACACAAGATCACACGGTGCCTTTATTTTCTAGCCGTTTCCTCCTTGGAAGGAAACGGCCAGAAGAATATATGGCAAAAGAAAAAAAAATAATTTGTATTACATTATAAGGTAATATAATATGACTTGTTTTTAATATAATATGTTGACGTATACAATAATATATTATTAAACTTTAAAGAACATAGTTTAATGGTAAAATTTGAAGCTTCAAACTTCACCTTCTCAGTTCAAATCTGAGTGTTCTTGATGATAATTATCATTAAGAATAATGATATTTAATACTCCTATTAAACATTTTTTTTTTTTCTAGTTATGCTTTTAAAAGTCGGGTTTTGTGTAAAAAAAAAAAAATACATTTAACTTAAATATTAAAAAGAAGTATTAATTTCTTAATATTAATGTTTAATTACATCTATTTACATATAGTTAAAACCTTACTAAAATTAATTGATTAATTCTTTTTTAAAGATAGATATTTTAAAGTTGTTACATTATTTATTGTAGTATTATGAACCCTCTATAGCTTATAGATAAAAGAATGAAAAAAAAAGAAAATAATATGTGGACTATACAGTTGTGTATGGTGTTAGTCAAGATCATACATATTAAAAAAAAAAAAGATCAGGAGGTAAATTCGTCTTTTTTTTTTATTATCCATGTTACTTTCACTTTTATTAATAATACCTTTATTAGGTGTATTTACTATTTCTACGGGTATATCATATAACTTAAGCGATTTAAATATTAGACGTATAAAAAAAATTGCTTTAACTGCATCTATTGTAAACCTTTTTCTTTCTTTTTTAATCTTTATATTATTCGATGCTAGTAGTAATCAATTCCAATTTGTACAAGAATATCATGAAATAAGCTCTTTCGATTTTTACTTAGGATTAGATGGACTTTCTATATACTTTGTATTATTAACAACTATGATAACTCCTATAGCATTATTAAGTAATTGAAAGTCTATTCAAGATAACGTAAGATCTTATGTTATAATTATACTATTATTAGAGAGCTTGTTACTAGCAGTATTTTTAGTATTAGATATCTTATTATTTTATATTTTTTTTGAATCAATACTTCCTCCATTATTTATATTAATTGGTTTATTCGGGTCAAATAATAAAGTCAGAGCTAGTTTCTACTTATTCTTATACACACTTTTTGGTTCATTATTTTTATTGTTATCTATATTAACAATATCTTCAATAATGGGGACTACCGATTTTGATGCGTTATATAAAACTAATTTTTACTATTCTACACAGTTATTTTTATTTTACGGAGTTTGTATCGCCTTTGCTGTTAAAACTCCCGTTATTTTTGTTAACGGTTGATTGCTTAAAGCACACGTTGAGTCCCCTTTAGGAGGTAGTATATTATTGGCTGCCATTGTTTTAAAATTAAGTTTATATGGTATACTAAGAATTATGCTACCTTTATTACCTAAAGCTTCCCTAGCTTGTACTCCTTGAGTGTATTTAGTTTTAGTTATAACTATTTTATACGCGAGTTTTAGTACTTTACGTACTACAGACGTAAAGGAATTGGTTGCTTACTCTTCTGTTTGTCACGCAGCTGTTTACGTTTTAGGTGTATTTAGTAATACTATACAGGGTATTGAAGGTGGAATCTTTCTAGGTTTAGCTCACGGTTTAGTTTCAAGTGGTTTATTTATTTGTGCTGGTGGTGTTCTTTATGATAGAACGCATACTCGTTTAATTACGTATTATAGAGGGATAGCTCAGCTTATGCCTGTGTTCTCGATATTATTCTTTATGCTTTGTCTGGGTAATGCTGGTACACCTTTAACTCTAAACTTTGTTGGTGAATTTATGAGTTTATACGGTGCATTCGAGAGACTACCTCTTATGGGTGCAATAGCTGCATCTTCAATTGTATTTTCTGCAGCGTACACTATGTTTATGTTTAACCGTATTGCCTTTGGAGGATCATTATCAAAATATTTTGAGAAATCTCTACCTGATTTAAACAGTAGAGAATTCTTTATCTTACTACCTTTAGTAGTTTTAATGATATTATTCGGTATATATCCTGCCCCGATACTAGACGGTTTACATTACGGAGTTTCAAGCTTAATTTACACTGCTCCAGCAGAACATAGTCTTGGGTTGATTCTACCTGTGTTTGCTTATCCTTTCAAGACGAGGAAGGGCTACAGACTATAAATTACACCAACCTAAGGACAATCTTAATAGTACGCGAGGATATGTAGCCGCCGCTAATGGTAACCCCGAAACTACCATTTCCCTTCCCAATTCTACTGATCCGTCTCTCTGACCAACACCACTGCTAAACCAATTAGCTTGCCATGTTAAAGAGCAAGCAGACGGTTCTGTATTGGTAGACTTACCCTTATCGGAAGGATTAAGTTATACACGAGTTTTGCCTCGGGAATTTATTGAGTGGTTCCGGGGTTTCACCGATGCCGAAGGTACATTTGGGTTTCGTCTTAATAGTGGAATTAGTGGTTACAGATTTAAATATCAAATAACTCTTCACCATGACGATGTAAAGGTATTACACTATATTCAACATACACTAGGTATTGGGACTGTTTACTCATCGAAGGATGAAACCACGGCTTCCTTCAGCGTAGTATCTCAAAGTACACTTAAGATTTTAATTGCTATATTTGCTAAATACAACTTAAACACTACAAAGCATTTGGATTTCTTAGCCTTCACCACTGCCTACGCACTTTATACTCAAGATAGTAGCCGTCTTGCTCGTTTGGAATTAAAACCTAAATTAGATAAGATTCTTAATTCGCCCTAAATTTTTTTTTTAATCTACGAATTACGGATTTTACTTGTAAAATCGTAGATTCCGTAATTAAAAAAAAAATAAAGGGGGGAGGGATGAATAGTAAAAGAGTTTACTTTGACCTTGAGCCATCTCATAGTTTGAATGTTTCTGCTTATTGATTGCTAGGTTTTGTTGAGGGTGAGGGATCTTTCTATTGTAGTGCCAACAAGTTATTTTTTTTTTCAATTACCCAAAGGGGGAATAGAGCTTTATTCGAAGCCATTCAAAACTACTTGCATGATTTAGCCCCTGAAGGTTTGAAAGAGGACACTGTTCACGTTAGTTCGATGGACAAATCCCTAAATCAGTGAATGTTAAGAGTATCTAGAACAGACTTTGTGGAGTTTGTTCTAATTCCTTTCTTTGGTACTCTTACTTTCCAAACTAAAAAGTACCTAGACTATTGTGACTGAGTTTCCATATTTAAGATCTATAAAAAAGGTCTACACTATTTACCTTCGGGTGAAAAATTAGTGGCTGAAATTATAAGTCAAATGAATAATAACAGATTATCTAATTCAGGCAAACCGCGAATTAATAGAATGAAACTTCTTGAGGGTATAGCGAAATTATTATCTTTACCTTCTAACTTTGAGATAGCTCCGCAAAATGGTAAAGTATGAATTATTTCTGAACAGAAATATTTAGGGGAAGGTAAGAGTAAAGCAGTTGCGTTGGTTGCTTCCGACTCAACCGTCAAGACCTTCAAGTCCTTAACTGATTGTGCAAAATTTTTAGGTATATCTACTCAGACCGTTAACTCTAAGCTCTTGAGTGGGCTACCCGTTAAAGGTAGTGGGGCCCAAGTCGGAGATAAATTCTCTACAATTAAGAGAGTAGATTTTTCTAGTTAGGGTTTTAACCATAAGGAAAACGCAAGTTTGGTTTATTATCTTGAGTTTTTATAGTTAGCGCTCTACTACAAGCTTTGGTGCTTCCGGGTTAGAAACTCAACACTTAACGTAAAAAAGGGATAGTATAGGGCGGGAGGTTCTACTTATTAAAATAATGGGAGAATACTCCCCTAATGCCTCTTTTCTCTATACTGTTCTTCATACTATGTCTAGCCAACGCGGGTACACCTTTAACTATGAATTTTGTAGGTGAGTTTATGTCTCTATATGGTGCATTTGAAAGACTACCTCTCCTAGGGGCTATTGCATCTTCTTCAATTGTACTTAGTGCTGCCTATACTATGTTCATGTTTAATAGAATAGCTTTTGGAGGATCTCCCTAAATTTCTTTTTTTAATTACGGAATCTACGATTTTACAAGTAAAATCCGTAATTCGTAGATCAAAAAAAAAATAAAGCGCACAAAATATTTCGAGAAATCTTTACCTGATTTAAATTTAAGAGAGTTTTATATCTTAGTTACTTTAGTAATATTTACTGTTCTATTTGGTATATATCCTGCTTCATTATTAGATGGTTTACATTACTCTGTTTCAACATTAATATATACTTCTGATGTACCTTCAGAATTAATATTATGTGCTTTACCTGTACTTGGTTTGTCTAAATCAGGCAAAGTCGAAGCTAAATACCCTAGAGCCTAGTTGTGTAACTGGATTTTGTGGCGGTGAGAGTTGGTTTACGATTTATGTTCAGAAAAACAAAGCCTTCTTGGTCATCAAGTAAGATGCGTTTTTGGTATTAGTTTGCATGACATTACTTGAAAAATTTAAAGCATTTTTTAATGGAGTTGGTGCAATACATAGGCATGGTGAAAGCTCTTTCACATACCAAGTAAGTTCTGTTAGTGATTTGAAGGTAATCATTGCACATTTTGAGGCATATCCTTTAATAACAAAGAAAAGAGCCAACTATCTTTTGTTTTTGGATGCATTTAATTTAATTTTACGTAAAGAACATTTAACACATGAAGGAATAGAAAAATTTGTTTCTATAAAAGCTTCCATGAATAAGGGTCAATCGGATACATTAAAGGAAGCTTTACCAAATATCTTGCCTGTGTTAATACCTGAAGTTAAATTACCGGATAATGTAGATTCTCAATAAATAGCCGAGTTTGTTGAAGCGTTATAAAAAAAGAAAAAATGCATTTTTTCTTTTTTTTATTCGGTTGTTTTTTTTTTTTTATTCTTAAAGCTACAACCAAAACAGGGTTTGCTGTTTCACTGATGTTTAAAATAACTCAACACGCTAAGGATATGGAGCTACTAGGGAGTTTAACTAGTTATTTAAGTTGTGGGCAGGTCTACTTAAGTAAAGATCGTGCTGATTGGGTTGTTTCTAAATTAGCTGATCTTGAGCTAATTTTGGAGCTTTTTAAACAAAGTTTACTTATAGATTATAAAGCTAAAGATTTAGCTGATTTTTATAAAGTGTATGAACTAGTTAAGAACAAAGCTCATTTAACAGTAGAAGGATTAGAAACCATACGTACAATTAAAGCGGGGATGAATAGGGGTAGGCTAGATTAAACGTTGCCTGGCTACAAGGCCTAGCGAAGCAAATATTTATAGCATTTGCTGTAAAAACTCCTACTATTTTCTTAAACACATGATTATTAAAAGCTCACGTAGAATCGCCTTTAGGTGATAGTATAATTTTAGCTGCTATTGTTTTAAAATTAAGTTTATATGGTATTTTTAGACTTATGCTACCTTTATTGCCTAAAGCTTCCTTAGATTATACCTTCATAATATACCTTATAGGTGTTATAACTATAATATATGCTAGTTTTAGTACTTTAAGAACAATAGATGTTAAAGTACTTATTGCTTATAGTTCTGTATCACATGCTGCTGTTTATCTTATCGGTGTATTTAGTAACACAATCCAAGGAATAGAAGGTGGTATAGCTTTAGGGTTAGCACACGGATTTGTTTCAAGTGGTTTATTTATTTGCGCTGGAGGGGTATTATACGATAGATCAGCTACTAGATTAATTAGTTTCTATAGAGATATAGCCCAATAAATGCCTTGATTTTCTATTTTATTCTTTATTTTATCTTTAGCTAATGCGGGTACTCCGCTTACTTTAGATTTCGTAGGTGAATTTATGTGTTTATACGGTACCTTTGAGAGATTACCATTATTAGGTCTTTTTGCTAGCTCTTCTATAGTATTTAGTGCTGCATACACTATATATATGTTTAACAGAATAGCCTTTGGTGGATCATATAGTAAATTTTTTGAAGTTAATATAAGTGATGTAAATAAACGTGAATTTTTTATTTTACTTACATTAGTAGTATTTACTGTTATATTAGGTATTTACCTCGCTCCTATTTTAGACGGTTTACACTATTCAGTTTCATCTTTAATATATAGTAATTTTAGTTAATTTTAAGTTATTAGAATTAATTATTTTGCCCTAAGACATAGAAGCATGCCACAGTTATATATATTACCTATAAGTATATATTAAACAAAAAAAAACCGGGAGATAAATTCGTCTTTTTTCGAAGATTATTTCTCAATTTATATTTTCAATCTTTCAAGAGTATCCCTAGATATGCCAGATGCAACCGCTGGGTTTTTAGTATCTATTATGATCATATCTAATCAATTATTTGATATATACCATAATATTGAGATGGATACTCTTATTTCTTCTCCCCATAACCCTGAGTTACCTGCATGGGTCTCAGAACTAGTTTATATCTCTAGTGTAACAGCTAAGCTTAACGGCTTGGCTAATCACTTTGCTAAGCTACGTGCCACAGATCATAAATTAATTATAGCTAATGAAGACTAATTTAGAAGTATGTGACGTGATGCTATGATTCTTCATAGTAAGATCATGAGTCAAACTAAATCTTTCC
>Ga0116226_10000640_pt1 | contig 29917 bp, 25 predicted proteins | sample S1TSphfallax_FD_89692 | JGI IMG/M metagenome (GOLD analysis project Ga0116226, IMG submission 89692) | Host-associated microbial communities from peat moss isolated from Minnesota, USA - S1T2_Fa - Sphagnum fallax MG | ecosystem: Host-associated > Plants > Peat moss > Unclassified | place: USA...
CCGATCGGCAGATGATCCCCGATCGGCTGGCCGCGATATAAAAAGGCCAGCTGGTCACGGGTCTCGCGCAGCTCCGGCGTATCGGTGACCCGCTCTTCGGCCAGTACCACCGAGCGCTCCGACTCCACCGCCTCCGGTGTGATGGAAAGCTCGCTGGCGGTCTCGCGCATCAGGCTCAGGGCGGTATCGACCGCGGCGCGGTCGCCATGCGGCAGATCGATATGGTAGCTCGTCTGGGTCTGCTCGGTGAAGGCGTTGGTATCGGCGCCCAGCTCACCCCCCAGCCGTTCCAGGACGCGAAAGGCCTCGCCATCGGCAATTTTGGCAGAACCGCGGAACGCCATATGCTCGACGAAATGGGCGAGGCCGCGCTGGTTCGGCCGTTCATCGATCGATCCCGCCTCGATGCGCAAGCGGAAGGAAACGTCGTCCTTCGGGGTGTCGTTCTTGAGGATCGCATAGCGCATGCCGTTGGGCAGGGTGCCGAACCGCACGGCGGGATCGGCGGCAATGTCGCTGTGCGCCTGGGCCCAGCCCGGCGGGTCGAGCGGTCTCTCGCGGGCGAACCAGGCTTGCCCGAGGAAATGCTCGCCCGCCCAATAGCCTTCGCGCCGGCCGGTCTTCGGCGAGGTCTCAACTCCCCAGCCATTACGGACACCGCCGATCAGCTCGCCCTCGTAGCGAGTGCCATCGGCTTGGGAGATGACGCCTTTGCCGTCGGCCTTGTCCAGGCGCCATTCGCCCTCATAACGCGTCTTATCCGGCCTGGTCAGCCGGCCCTGGCCTGAACGCTGGCCGTTCACCCAGTCGCCCTCATAGATCTCGCCATTCGCCAGGACCCGAGTGCCCTTGCCCTCGGGTCCAAGACCCAAACAGGCGCCGTCATACCGCGTGCCGCCCGGCCAGCGTATGTGGCAGGGGCCGGATGGCTTGTCCTCGATCCACTCGCCGTCGAGGGTCGAGCCGTCGGGCATGGTCAGCTTGCCATGGCCGTTGCGCGCCGCCTCTCGCCAGGCGCCGCGATAGGAGCTGCCGTCACGCCATCGTCGCGTACCCGGGCCGGACATGGCGTCATCGTCCCAGCCCCCCTCGTAGCGGCTGCCCGAGGAAGCCCAATTCATGATGCCGTAGCCCTGACGCTTGCCATCGCGCCACGCGCCGATATAGCGGTCGCCATTGGCCCACACCCGCGTGCCAAAGCCGGTCCAACGTCCGTTGCGCCAGGAACCGCTATAGCGCTCACCATTGGGTTTGCTCATGGCGCCATGGCCGGAAAGCCGCCCATCGATCCAATAGCCGGACAGGTGCAAGCCATTGGCCCACCGGCGCCAACCGTGACCCCACAGGCGGCCCAGATGGAAGCGCCCTTCGTCGCGTTCGACCTCTCTGGTCTTGTCGGCGCCATACCAGATGAGCACGCCATTGCCTTCAGCCACACCGTCCCGGCAGGGTCCGATCCAGACGACCGATTCGTTGGGCTTGGGCGCGGCGTTCCAAACTCTGCACCCCTGGGCCGAGCTGGCAATCCAGGTCGGCTCAGCCGCGAGGACTCTCTCTGTGATAAAGTAAAAAAGTATAAACACCCCTATCAAGAGCAGGGGCGGGCGCGCAAAAGTCCAAAGGTCAAGCCGGTCAACCGGCACGCGAAGCTCGGGACATCAGGCCGCGGCGGCGTCGTGCGTCTGACTGCGCATCTTGCGCCAGGCCCATTTGGAGACCAGCTTCGACAGCAAGCCGCGCGGCTTCAGTCCGCAGGCGCGAAACGCCATATTGACCACCTGCTCGGCATGATGCGGCTGGTAGTGGCCATAGGCGCGCTGCGCATATTCGCTGGTGCAGCGTTTGCGGTCATAGGGCTGGCCGGGTTCATTGGCGCAGTGATAGGCGAAGGCCAATTCGTCGTCATCGGTCTCGCGTACCCGGTCGATCACCACCTTGAGACGGTTCAGCCTCGAGATCGGTTCGCGGCGCTGATAGCGCTCCAACCCGTCAAAGAAGGTGCGGTAGTGGCGAAACTCGTCCGAGGCGATCCGGTGCGCCAGCTGCTTCAAGACCGGTTCGTCGGTGGCCTCGTGCAGGGCTGTATAGAACGAGCTGGTGCCGGTCTCGACGATGCAGCGCGATACCAGTTCGCCGACTTTCGAACCGCGCACGGATTCGGTGACGTCGGTCGGAATCTGATAGCCGTCGGTAAATTCCTTGAAGGCGCTCGCAAAGTCGAAGCTGGGATCGGCCAACTGGGCGTAGCGTGCCAGCATGCGGCCGTGCTGCTCCTCTTCCAGCTGCCACTCCGAGAGAGTCTCGGCGAAGTCGGCGTCATCCTGGAAGATATTGTGCAGATAACGAGTATATTGCGCGGCGTTGTACTCGGTCAGGCTTGCAGCCTTGATCAGGTTTAACAGGTCCTGATCGAGTTTCGCCCCATCAAATGCGTCCCAAGCGATGTCCTCAGCCGTCCAACGCGGCATGGTCTGCCCTTTCAGATCTTCTTTTTCCCACAGGGTCCGGCGACTTCAAATATCATCACCAGACCCGGAGGGCGCAAGGAGATTTTAGGAGAGCCTCAATTGATCGCAGTGTGCATCGCCTCGGCGACGGCAAAACGGCGCGCCGCTTCGCGTTTGGCGTGGTCGGTGGTGGCGGCGGCGATATCGCTTTCAGCGGCGCGAATGCGGGCCAGCACGAACTCGGCGGTCAGCTCGGAAACGGGGATCGCTTCCTCGGCCAGGACGGTGATGCGGGTCTCGGTGACCTCGGCGAAACCGCCGGCCACGAAGATGCGCTTTTCGATCTTGCCGTTCGCATAGACGTCGATGACACCGGGGCGGACCCCGGTGATCATCGGCGCATGGCGGGGCAGCGCGCCGAAGTCGCCCTCGGTGCCGGGAACCACCACCATCTCGGCCGGTTGCGAGATCAGCAGCTTTTCCGGCGATACCAGTTCGAATTCGGTCGTTTCAGCCATTTCTTGCTATTCCCTGTGGTCGCGAAATCAGGCGGCTTCCGCCGCCATCTTCTTGGCCTTCTCGATGGCTTCCTCGATGGCGCCGACCATGTAGAAGGCCGATTCCGGCAGGTGGTCATACTCGCCGGCGACGATGCCGCCAAAGCCCTTGATGGTGTCTTCGAGGGCAACCAGCTTGCCGGGGCTGCCGGTGAACACTTCGGCGACATGGAAGGGCTGGGACAGGAAGCGCTGGATCTTGCGGGCGCGGGCCACGACCAGCTTGTCCTCTTCCGACAGTTCGTCCATGCCGAGGATGGCGATGATGTCCTGCAGCGACTTGTAGGTTTGCAGGATGCGCTGCACGTCGCGCGCCACCTTGTAATGGGTCTCGCCGACCACCTTGGGGTCGAGCACGCGAGACGTGCTGTCAAGCGGATCCACGGCCGGATAGATGCCGAGTTCGGCGATCGAGCGGTTCAGCACGGTGGTAGCGTCCAGATGGGCGAAGGACGCGGCCGGGGCCGGGTCGGTCAGATCGTCGGCCGGCACATAAATGGCCTGCACCGAGGTGATCGACCCCTTCTTGGTCGAGGTGATGCGCTCTTGCAGATTACCCATCTCGCCGGCCAGGGTCGGCTGATAGCCCACGGCAGAGGGGATGCGGCCCAGCAGCGCCGACACTTCCGAGCCGGCCTGGGTGAAGCGGAAGATATTGTCGACGAAGAACAGCACGTCCTGGCCTTCATCGTCGCGGAAATATTCGGCCAGGGTCAGGCCGGACAGGGCGACGCGGGCGCGGGCACCCGGCGGCTCGTTCATCTGGCCATAGACCAGCGCCACCTTGGAGCCCGGGCCGTCGGTCTTGATGACGCCCGATTCAATCATTTCATGATAGAGATCGTTGCCCTCGCGGGTGCGCTCGCCGACGCCGGCGAACACCGAATAACCGCCATGGGCCTTGGCGACATTGTTGATCAGTTCCATGATCAGCACGGTCTTGCCGACGCCGGCGCCGCCGAACAGGCCGATCTTGCCGCCTTTGGCGTAAGGAGCCAGAAGATCAATGACCTTGATGCCGGTGACCAGGATCTCGGTGTCGGTCGATTGGTCGATGAATTCCGGGGCCTTCTGGTGGATGCCCTGCCTTTTCTTGGTGTTGATCGGACCGCGCTCGTCGATCGGCTCGCCGATGACGTTGAGGATGCGGCCCAGCGTCTCAGGCCCGACAGGGACGGAGATGGGCGCGCCGGTATCGACCACGTCCTGGCCGCGGGTCAGGCCTTCCGTGCTGTCCATCGCGATGGTGCGCACGCTGTTCTCGCCGAGATGCTGAGCCACTTCGAGAACCAGCGTCTTGCCGTTATTCTCGGTGGTCAGAGCGGACAGGATGGCCGGCAGGTCCTTGTCGAACCGCACGTCCACGACCGCGCCCAGGACCTGGGTGATGATGCCGGTATTCTTCGTCGTCATGTTAAGCAAGCTCCTGCTCGACCGTCACAGCGCTTCCGCGCCGGAGATAATTTCGATGAGTTCCTTGGTGATCTGCGCCTGACGCGACCGGTTATATTTGACGGTCAGCTTGTTCAGCATGTCGCCGGCATTGCGGGTCGCATTGTCCATCGCGGTCATGCGCGCACCCTGTTCCGAGGCGTTGCTTTCCAGCAAGGCCCTGAACAGCTGCACGGACAGATTGCGCGGCAGCAGATCGGCCAGGATGGCTTCTTCCGAGGGCTCGAACTCGTAGATCGCGCCGGACGGATCCTTGGTCTCGGCGGCCGGAACCGGCAGCGGGATCAGGGTCTGGCGGGTCACGATCTGGGCGATCGCCGACTGGAAGCGGTTATAGACCACCGTGCAGACGTCGAAGGCGCCTTCCTCGAACAGCGTCAGCACCGTGTCGGCGATGTGGTCGGTTTCGGCGAAGGTCACGCCCTTCTTGCCCATATCCTCGAAGGAGCCGACGATCAGCGAGCCGAAATCGCGGCGCAGCTGGTCGCGGCCCTTACGGCCGACCGTCAGAATCTTGACGGTCTTGCCCTCGGCGATCAGCGACTGTGCCAGGGTGCGCGTGGCCCGGGCGATCGATGAGTTGAAGCCGCCGCACAGGCCGCGATCGCCGGTGACGGCGATGAGCAGATGCGTCTGGTCGCGCCCGGTCCCCACCATCAGGGCCGGCGCGCCGGACTGGCCGGCCATTCCTGCCGCCAGGGCGCCCAGCATCCGCTCCATGCGGGCGGCATAGGGGCGGCCCTGCTCGGCGGCGGTCTGGGCACGGCGCAGCTTGGAAGCCGCCACCATCTTCATGGCCGAGGTGATCTTCCGGGTCGATTTGACCGAGTTGATCCTGAGCCTTAGGTCCTTGAGGCTGGGCATCGAGGGTGAGCCTCTTCCTTACGCGAAGGTCTTGAGGAAAGACTCGATCGCGGCCTTCAGCTTTTCTTCCGTTTCCGGCTTCAAAGCCTTGTCGGCGACGATCGCCTTGATGATCTCGGGATGTGCCGTCTTGATGTTGGACAGCAGGCCCTGCTCGAAGCGACCGATATCGGCCACCGCCAGCTTGTCGAGATAGCCCTTCACGCCGGTATAGATCGAGATGACTTCCTCTTCGGTCGACAGCGGCGAGAATTGCGGCTGCTTGAGGAGTTCGGTCAGGCGCGCGCCGCGGTTCAGCAAGCGCTGGGTGGCCGGGTCGAGATCCGAGGCGAACTGGGCGAAGGCGGCCATTTCGCGATACTGCGCCAGTTCCAGCTTGATGCTGCCCGCGACCTGCTTCATCGCCTTGATCTGGGCGGCGGAGCCGACGCGCGACACCGACAGGCCGACGTTAACAGCGGGGCGGATGCCTTTATAGAACAGCTCGGTCTCGAGGAAGATCTGGCCGTCGGTGATCGAAATCACGTTGGTCGGAATATAGGCCGAGACGTCGTTGGCCTGGGTCTCGATGACCGGCAGCGCGGTCAGCGAACCATTGCCGGAGGCATCGCCCAGCTTGCAGGCGCGTTCCAACAGGCGGCTATGCAGATAGAACACGTCACCCGGATAGGCTTCGCGGCCCGGCGGGCGGCGCAGCAGCAGCGACATCTGGCGATAGGCGACGGCCTGCTTGGACAGATCGTCATACATGATCAGCGCATGCATGCCATTGTCGCGGAAATATTCGCCCATGGCGCAGCCGGCATAGGGAGCCAGGAACTGCAGCGGGGCCGGGTCCGACGCGGTGGCGGCGACGACGATCGAGTAATCCATCGCGCCATTGTCGGTCAGGGTCTTGACCAGCTGGGCCACGGTCGAGCGCTTCTGGCCGATCGCGACATAGATGCAATAGAGCTTCTGGCTCTCGTCGGTGCCCTGATTGACCTTCTTCTGGTTGAGAATGGTGTCGATCAGAATGGCGGTCTTGCCGGTCTGGCGATCGCCGATCACCAGCTCGCGCTGGCCGCGGCCGACCGGGATCAGCGCGTCGATCGCCTTGATGCCGGTGGACATCGGCTCATGCACCGATTTGCGCGGGATGATGCCGGGCGCCTTGACGTCGACGCGGCTCATCTTCTCGAACTGGATCGGACCCTTGCCGTCGATCGGGTTGCCCAGCGCGTCGACGACGCGGCCCAGCAGACCCTTGCCGACCGGCACTTCCACGATGGCGCCGGTCCGTTTGACGGTGTCGCCTTCCTTGATGGTGCGGTCGTCGCCGAAAATCACCACGCCGACATTGTCGGTTTCGAGATTGAGCGCCATGCCGCGGATGCCGCCATCGAACTCCACCATCTCACCGGCCTGGACCTTGTCCAGACCATAGATGCGGGCGATGCCGTCGCCGACCGACAGAACCTGGCCGACTTCGGCCACTTCAGCTTCGGTGCCGAAATTGGCGATCTGTTCCTTCAGGATAGCGGAGATCTCCGCGGCGCGGATATCCATCACCGGACCCCTTTCAATGCGAGCGTCAGTTGTTGCAATTTGGTTTTCAGCGAGTAATCGACCATCTTCGAGCCGACCTTGGCGACCAGGCCGCCCAGCAGCGACGGATCGACGGTCACGTCCAGCGCGACATCCTTGCCGACCACCGTCTTCAAGGCGGCGGACAGGGACTTCTTCTGGGCGGCGGTCAGAGCCTTCGCGGTGGTGACCTCGGCCGTCACTTCACCGCGCAGGGCGGCCAGTCGGGCGAGGAAGGCGTCGATGACGCCGGAAACGGTGAACAGGCGGCGGTTCTTGGCGAGCAGACCCAGCAGATTGCGGGTGATCTCGTGCCATTCGGCCTTTGTGGCCAAGGCAACGATCGCGTTGCCCTGGTCACGGCGGCTGATGACCGGCGAGGAGACCAGGCGCCGAAGATCGGCGCTCTCGGCCAGCATGGCTTTCAAGGCCTTGAGATCGGCTTCTACCGCCTCGAAGGCAGCCTTTTCCTCGGCCAGCGCGAATAACGCGGCGGAATAACGGTCGGCAATGGCGCCAATGGCTTCAGACGACACTTAGGACAATCCTCTGGGAGAAAAGGCAGAGAAGAACTGCTTGATTTTATTAGAAATTTTCTTACCTCCGTTGTTTTCCGGGGGCAAAAGCGTGGGTTAACTAGCACATCGGACTGGTGCTGGCAAGCATCGGAACAGGCGAGGGAACGGTGCGGGACAACACCGACTGCCGCCTTGTCCGGACCCCCGTCACGAACCCGGCGGCCTTATCGCGGTCAATCGGCTGGTCAGTTCCTCGGTCAGCCGGCGCGCATCGTCGCTGCTGCGCAGAATATGCGGCGTGATGAAGATGACCAGTTCGGTGCGGATCCGCGTATCGGTCTTGGTGCCGAACAGCGGCCCGACCACCGGCAGCGACGACAGAATAGGCAGGCCGTCGGAGTTTAGCGAATTATTTTCCGAGATCAGCCCGCCCAGCATCACCGTCTGGCCGCTGCGGATGGTCACCGAACTCTCCAGCCGCCGATCGTCGATGTCGGGCGTCAGCGGGTTGGTCGCGTTGGGCACGACCTGGCTGACCTCCTGGGAAATGTCTAGGCTGACCATGTCGGCCTCGTTGGCGCGCGGCAATACCCGCAGGATCACGCCGGTATCGTGATACTCGACCGTATTGACGATCGGCGGGTTGCTGGTCTGGGTGGTGATCGCCTGCTGGGTCAAAAGCGGCGTCTGGGTGCCGACTTTCAGCAACGCCTCGTGAGCGTCGCGCACCAGCAATTGCGGCGAGGACAGGATCTTCGAATCGGTGACCGCATCGAGCGCCGAGACGATCACCGACGGGTTGGCCAGCGTGCCGATCACCCCATTGAAGCCCGGCGCCTGCGGGGCCACCGTGCCCGTCGTCGACCCGGTGAATCCGATCGAGCTGTCGGCCTGGCCGGCGAATTTCGTGCCGCGCAGGAAATATTGTACGCCGAATTGCAGGCTTTTGTTCAGCGTCACTTCGACCACGGTCGCTTCGATCAGGATCTGCGGCGGTTGGGCGTCAAGACGAACCAGCGCGTCTTCCAATGTCCGGGCTTCCGATTGGTTGACCAGCGCCAGCAGGGTGTTGCTGGCCGGATCGGCGATCACCCGCGCCCCAGAGCCGCCGCTGGCGCCGCTATCCTGATCGCTGTCGGAGGTTGATTGATCGGTACCCCCAAGCGAATGATCGCTTGAGGCAAACCCGCTCGCGCTGCCGCCTTGGCTCGCCCCGCCGGCCGGCATCGACCCGTTGGCGGCGCCGGCGGGCGTCCCCACGGCGGCCGTGGAGACCCTGGCGCCGGCGGTTCCCGCCGGCAGGGCCGCATTGCCCGATTCGGCGCCGCCGCCGCTCGACGAGAACAGCCTGCCCAGCAATTTGGACAGATCGGCGACCTTGGCGTAATGGATCGGATAGACATGCAGCGTGCGCTCTCCGGCGCCGGCCCGGTCGAACTTCTCGATCCAGCTCGCCGCGCGGTCGAGGTCGGTGGGATCGAGCGCCACCACCAGCACGGCGTTCAGGCGATCGATCGCCGTGAAGCGGATGGTGGGCAATTCCGGCGTGCCGTTGGTGCCGCCGAACAGACCCCGCAGATCGGCGGCCATCTGGCGCGGGGCCGCCTGGCGCAAGGGGAATAATCCGATCGACTGGCTGGACAGCCAATCCTGATCGAACAGCTTGGCGGCGTCGAACAAGGCCCGCCGCTCCTCGGCGCCGCCGGTCACGATCAGCAGATTGTGATCGCGATCCGCGCTGACGGCGCCGGCCAATTGATAGAGGGGCTCGATCAGCTTTTGCAGCGCCACCGCCGAATTGTGGCGCGGCACATAGACGCTGATCGCATAGCCCGGCTGATCGGCCGATCCCGGTCCGGCCAGGTTCTGGTGGGCGTTGGGGGCCAGCACCACCCGATAGAGATGCTCGCCGCGGATCAGCGCGGCATTGTTCATGCGCAGCACGCCGTCGAGCGCGTCGAGCGCCTGGTCGCGGGTCAGTTTACCCGGCGATACCAGCGTGACGGTCCCCTCGACACGGTCATCGACGGTATAGGGCACCTGCAGCGCGTCGCCGAGCACCGCCTCGATCACCGTGCGCAGCGAAGCCTTGTCGAAATTGAGCGAGATGGTGGCGTCCGCCGCCGCGTCTGCCCCGGCGCGACGGGGCAGCGCGGTCCCGGCCCGCCGGACGATCACCGGCTCGACCAGGGTCGCCTGCATCACCGGATTGGAGGCCGCCAGCAGCGGGGGCGGGACGGCGGTCGACAGGTTGAGGTCCTTCAAGGCGGAATTGGCCGAGACGGCCGGCGCCACTTTAGGGTCGGTGTCCTGGCAGCCGATCAGCGCCAGCGCCCCGATGAGGATGACAGACGAGCGATGAATGGACCGAAATTGCTGCACCTTGCCCCCTGTGGAAATCCCCGGAAGGGCTCCTACCATCCCTCTGGGACGTTCGCCAGACGACAGCGCCCGATTCCCCCTGCGCTGGCATTAGACTTTATGATTGTGTCATAGTCCAGGCTGGCGGTCTGGGCTAGTGTTCCGCCCGATCCGCATCATCAGGAGAGCCAATGGAGTCTGTCTCGGCGCGCGACGGAGCACACCGGGCCGCCCCGTCTGTGGAAGAGGGTCTCGATCTGGCCCTGCTCGGCCGGAGCGTTTCGTTGGCCTTCCTGCGCGACTCCCATATCCTGCCCCTCTCATTCGGCCCCGACCATCTGGTCGTGGCGATCGCAGCCCCGGTCGATCCCGTCTTGGTCGAAGCGCTGAGCCTGTCGTCGGGGCGGCAAATCACCGTTGTCGAGCGCGATCGGCGCGCCATCGAAGCGGCCCTGCTGCGGCTGTTTTCCGACCATGCCGAGCCCGAGCCCGACGATCACGGCGGCGATGACGATGTCGACCGTCTCAAGGATCTGGCCAGCGAAGCACCGGTGGTGCGGCTGGTCGCCCATGTGATCGAGGAAGCGGTGCGGGTCGGCGCGTCCGACATTCATATCGAACCCTTTCCCGATCGGCTGGCGGTCCGCCTGCGGGTCGACGGGGTGTTGCGCGACTTGCCGTCGCCGCCGGTGAAATTCGCCCGCGCCGCGGTGTCGCGCATCAAGATCATGGCCAATCTCAATATCGCCGAACGGCGCTTGCCCCAGGATGGGCGCGTATCGCAGAGCGTCTTGGGTCATGCGCTCGATCTGCGGGTCTCGATCGTCCCGACCGTGCATGGGGAAAGTGCGGTGATCCGCCTGCTCGACCATTCGGCGTCGATCCGTCAGCTGTCCGGTCTTGGACTGCGCGCCGAAGACGAGACCGCGCTCCGCCGCCTGATGGACTATCCCAACGGGATGATCCTGGTCACCGGCCCGACCGGCAGCGGCAAGACCACCACCCTCTACACAGCGCTCGGTCTGATCGATGCCGGCAGCCGCAAGGTGCTGACGATCGAGGATCCGGTCGAATATCACATGGCGCGGGTCAATCAGATCCAGGTCAGGCCGCAGATCGGCCTGACCTTCGCCTCCATCCTGCGCAGCCTGATGCGCCAGGATCCCGATGTGATCATGGTCGGCGAAATGCGCGATGGCGAGACCGCCGACATCGCCGTCCATGCCGCCCTGACCGGGCATCTGGTGCTGTCGACGCTGCATACCAATTCGGCGGCCGGCGCGCTGACCCGGCTGATCGATATGGGGGTCGAACCCTTCCTGTTGACCTCGACCCTGAGTCTGGTGATCGGCCAGCGGCTGGTGCGCACGCTGTGCCCGACCTGCAAGCGGCCCCGGCCCGCAACCGCGGAGGAACAGCATTTTTTCGCGCCGCTGGCCATCCTCACGCTGTTCGAGGCGCCCGGTTGCGAGTCTTGCGCCGGCACCGGCTATCAGGGCCGGATCGGATTGTTCGAGCTGATGAGCCTCGACGATCGGCTGCGTGCCTTGACTCTTGAGCGCGCCGGAAGCGATCGCATCGAAGCAGCCGCGCGCGAGGCGGGCATGCAGTCGCTGTGGGAAGACGGGCTGAGCAAGGTCAGCCAGGGTCTTACCACCCTGGCGGAAGTGCGGCGCGTGGTCGATATTTCCTGACATGGCGCGCTTTTCTTACAAAGCCCTGTCGGGTTCGGGAACCGTGCTGCGTGGCAGGATGGAGGCACCCGACGCGGAGAGGGTTCTGCATGCCTTGCGCCGACGGGGCCATCTGCCGATCGAGGTTTGGCCGTCCCGGGCCGCCTGGCTTACCCTGTCGGCGCGCCCCAAGCGACTGGATGGGGCTCAGCTGGCGATGGCGACGCGGGAATTGTCGATGTTGATCCAGGCCGGCCAAACCGCCGAGCAGGCCTTTCAGCTGCTGGCCTCGGGGACCGCGCCGAAATCGCTGCGCGCCCCCTTCGGCCAGGCGCTGGCCCGCCTGCGTGAGGGGGAAGGCCTCGCCGATGCGCTGACGGGGGCCGGGTTTCCGCCGATCTATCGGGCCATGGTGCAGGCCGGCGAGGCGGGCGGTGCCTTGGCCGGGCAATTGGCGCAGCTGGCCGCGCTGCTCGAGCGGGCGGCTCGGCTGCGCGAGCAGCTGGTCTCGGCGCTGATCTATCCGGCGCTGCTGATCTGTGTGAGCATCGGCGCGGTGATCCTGCTGCTGGGCATGGTGGTGCCGCAATTCGCGCCCTTGTTCGCCGAGTCCCACAAGGCGCTGCCCTTTGCCACCCGGATGGTTCTCGGCGCGTCGGAGACAGTGCGCTCGGGCTGGCGGATCGGCCTCGGCGGTCTGGGCTTGGCACTTGCCCTCGGGCTGGTCGCCGCGCGCCGTCCGGCCATCGGCGCCTGGGCGGATGAATGGCTGCTGCGCGTCCCGGTCGTCGGGCGCCTGATGCTGCTGGCGGCGAGCACGCGCTGGATGCGGGTTCTCGCCGTGCTGCTGAAAGGCGGCGTTCCCTTGCCCGCGGCGCTCGATCTGGTCAAGCCGGTGGCCGGACACAGAGCGTTGCAAAGCATGATCTCGGTTCTGAAGGACGGCATCCGCGACGGCAAAGGCCTGACCGCGTCGATGCCGCCCAACCCGCCTCTGCCGGACCCGGCGCTGCCCTTGTTGCGCGTCGGCGAGCAAGGCGGGCAGCTGGCCGAAAGCCTCGGTCATCTCGCCGATCTGTTCGACAGCCGGCTCGAACAAGGCCTGAAGCGCACGATGGCCTTGTTCGAGCCGGCCTGCGTGCTGCTGCTCAGCGCGATGGTCGGGACCATCGTGATTTCCATTCTCCTAGCCGTGGTGTCCATCAATGACCTCGCCTTGTAAGAAACACCGCCGCCAGGCCGGCTTCACCTTGATCGAACTGCTGGTGGTGCTGGTCATTCTTGGTCTCCTGGCCGGCCTGGTCGGTCCCAAGGTGCTGAGTTATCTCGGCAGTTCGCGGACCAAGACCGCCCATCTGCAGATCGAGCAGCTCGGCGCCGCGCTCGATCTCTATAAGCTCGATAGTGGCGGATATCCCAGCTCGGCCCAGGGGCTCGCCGCGCTGGTGGCAGCCCCCCCCGGCGCCGCCAATTGGCACGGGCCCTATCTTGCCAAGGGCAAATTGCCCGACGATCCCTGGGGCCACCCCTATCACTATCGCCAACCCGGCCAGCATGGCGACTATGATCTTTGTTCGTTCGGCAGCGACGACCAGGAAGGCGGCGAGGGCGAGGCCCAGGATGTCACGAGCTGGTAATCAAGCCGGGTTTACCCTGCTCGAATTGCTGGTGGTGCTGGCGCTGGCGGGATTGCTGATGGCCCTGGTCCCGCCGCTGCTCGGCAAAGGCGGCGACCGCGCCCGTCTCGACCATGATCGCCGCGCCATCCTCGACTGCCTGCGCCAGGCCCGCGGTGACGCCATCGTCTCGGGCAGGACCGTCGCCTTTCTGATCGATCCCGACCACCGTCTCTATGGCGTCGGCAAGACGGACCGGCGCCTTGAGGCGGGCGTCGAGCTGGCGGTCGAGGCGCCTTTGGCCCATCCGCGCGAGATCCATTTCTTCGCCGATGGCAGCGCCAGCGGCGGTCTGGTCGAGCTGACCAATCCGGCCGGCCGCGATCGCTTTCAGATCGATTGGCTGACCGGCAAGGCGGCGGCGATGCCATGACCCGGCAGCGCGGTTTCACTCTGATCGAGATGCTGTGCGCCCTGGCCATTCTCAGCCTGGTGCTGGGCGCCTCGGTACGGATCCTGTCGTCAGGAACGCTCGCGGCCGGCGCGACGCGCAGCGCAAGCCAGGCTTTGGCGGTGGCGCAATCGCATCTTGCCGGCCTCGAAACGCTGGAAAAGCCGGGACCGCTCGACCGCCGCGGGACCGAGGGCGCGATCGCCTGGCATGACCGCGTGCTGCGCGCCGATGATCCCGCCTTTGCCCCCGCCGCCGCCGCTCATCTCGCGGCGTGGCGGCTGGAGAGCGAAGCGCAGGGGGCCGATGGGCGCAGCGTGCGCCTCTCGACGGTTCGGCTGACCGCGCCATGAAGCGCCAGCAGGGCTTCACCTTGATGGAGATGCTGGTCGCGATGACCCTGTTATCCCTGTTGCTGCTGGCGTTGTTCGGCGGATTGCGCTTCGTGCGTGACGCGGAAGGCCGGGCCGACGCGGTGATCGACGAGGCCGAGACGATGGATGTCACGCGCTTTCTCCTGACCCGTCAGCTCGCCAACGAATTTCCCGTCAGGACGGGCGGCCCGCCGCCGCTGCTGCTGTTTACCGCGCGCGGCGACCGTCTGGCTTTTCCCGTCCTCCGCCCGCCGGCGCTGGGACCGGCCGGGCTGATCCTGGCGGTGTTCGATATCGTCGGCGACCAGGGCCGCCGGCACTTGATCTATCGCGAATATCCCTTCAAACCGGGCGGTGTGGTCGATGTCGCCGACCAGCCGACGCGATCGACCGTGCTGGCTGAAGGATCGGACCAGATGCACTTTCTCTATGGCGATCAAAGCGGCGCCTGGCTGGAAAATTGGGGCGACGGCCAGCATGCGCCGCGCCTGGTCGGGTTGAGCAATCCACCTTGGCCGCTGCTGGTTGCCGCTCCCAAGGTGGAGACCGGGCCATGAGCCCGAACCGCGCCGGCGAACAGGGCATAGCCCTGGTGATCGTGCTGTGGGGGGTCACTTTGCTGGCCCTGATCGCCGCCAGCCTTGCCCGCACGAGTGGCCTGGCGGTCCGCCGCATGAGCCATGCGATCGAGGCGGCCCAGGCGCACGCCGCGCTGGAGGAGGCCGTTGCCGCCGCGGAACTGGCGCTGGCGGACCACCGCTGGTCGCCCGATGGCGCCCGCCGCCGTCTGACGCTGGCGGCCGCGGAAGCAGAGGTCACGGTGTCGAGCGAAGCCGGCAAGATCGATCTCAATCATGCGCCGGCGGTGCTGCTCAACGCCCTCTTTCACCAGTCGGCGTCAAGCCTGGAGGAGGGCGACCGTCTGTTCGCCGCTTTTACCGAATGGACCATGCCCGGGACCGGGGGGCGCGCCTTGCTGGCGGTATCGGAACTGGCCGCGCTGCCGGGCATGACCGCGCCGGTCTATCGCCGCCTGGCCCGCGCGACGACGGTTCATAACGAAGCGGGCCGGCTGGATTGGCGGCTGGCCGGCGAGTCGGTGCTGGCCGCCATTCCCGGCCTCACCGATCAGGCCCGCGCCACTCTCTTGGCCAAGCAGGGGCAAAGGGATTACGGTCCCGACCTGGCAATGGCGCAGGCTTTCGCCGCGGCCGGCGTCACCGAGGGTCCCCTCCAGCCCGATCCCGGCGTTCCCCTGTTTGCGACGTTGCAGGTCTCGGTGCATCTTGCTTCGCACGCCGCCGCCAGCGGTGAGATCCTGGTCCGGCTCGCCCTGCGCGATCCGCACCCCGTCACCACGCTCGAATGGCATGAGCCGCAATGGCAGGAGGAGGAATGATGAAGGAACGGGTCGCCGCCGCCCTGCATTGGTGGCGCGAAGAACTCTCCACCCTGCTGCCCTGGATCAGCCGCGCCGATCCGGTGATCGCGCTGTGGCGGAGCGAACGGATCGAGTTCTGGCAGCGGTCGGCGGCGGGCGCGGCGGCGGTCGATCCCGCCCGGCTGCCCCCCGGGGCGCCGCTGATCCTGCGGCTGGCCGACGCCAAGCCTTGGCGCCGTTCCTTCGACCTGCCGCGCAGCGGTCGCCGCTTTCTGCGCCAGATCATCACGGGCGAAATGGATCGGCGCACACCGTGGCGGGCCGATCAGGTCTATTTTCATGTGGAGCCCGATCCGGCCCCGGCCGCAGATGGCAAGATCTCGGTCTCTCTCACCGTGTTGCCGCTGACCAGCGCTGCGCCGGCGCTGGAGGCGATGACACGCCTTGGGCTGGAACCGGTTGGACTCGAGCTGGTCGATGGCGGCGATCCTGTCCGGCGCGGCCCCATCGTTCCCTTGAGCGTCTCGGCCGGCCGGAGACTGGCGCGCGGCGGGCGCGCCACCTCGGCGCTTGCGGTGCTGCTGGCGGTCGCCCTGCTGTCGGTGGCCGGGCAGGCGGCGTATCTGGGTTTCGTCGAAGCGCGGCTGGCGCAGGCCCGCCAGGATGTGCGGACCGTGCGCAGCCTCGCCGCCGAGATCACCCGCCTGCGCCGCCGGCAGGATTTCCCCCATGTCCGGCGCCAGGAAAGTCCGACGTCGCTGACGGTCCTGAACGCCTTGGCGCAGGGGCTGCCCGATGACAGCTGGGCGGAGCAGGTCACGCTGGGCGGTGGAAAACTGAGCCTGATCGGACACTCGGCGGACGCAACGCGTCTGCTGCCCCTGATCGGCGCAGTGGGACCCTTTGCCGACCCGCGCTTCGACGCGCCGGTCACCGCCGCCGCCAAAGGCGGACAGAATTTCGTGCTGTCGGCGCGGCTGACCGCGGCGGACGGACGATGATGTCACCGACGATCCGCCCCGGCACGCCGATCAGCCGTCTGCTCGCCCTGTTGGTGCTGGCCCTGATCCTGTTCCTGCTGTGGGAAGGGCTGGTTCGACCGATCATCGATTTCGCCACCGGCGATGGCCCGCTCGTTTCGGCCCAGCGAGACCTCGGCGACCAGAGTCGCCTGGCCGAGAGACTGCCTTCATTGGTCCGTGACAAGGCGGCGTTGAGCGGGACGCCCGCGGCCGCGACCGGGTTTCTGCCTGGCGCCGATCCCCACTTCGCCGCCGCCGCCCTGGCGGGCCGTCTCAGCGGCGAGATCAAGGCGCTCGGCGGCGATCTTGCCAGCAGCGAATCGCTCGACCTGCCCGACGAGGAAGGGTTCCAACGGGTTGGATTGCGCCTGCAGGCGAGCGTGCCGGAAGCAGGATTGCCCGGCTTTCTTTACGGACTTGAATATTCCGATCCGTGTCTGTTCGTCCAATCCCTGGCCATTGCCGCCGGCAAGGACGACCGCCTGACCATCACGCTCGATCTTTTCGGCTATCTCGGCGGCGGCCCTGACCTATCCGCCTCGGCGGCTGTGCTGCCGGCCGGAAGCTTCTCCGACCTTGTGACAAGGCCGCTCTTCTCGTCCTCACGGCGCGGCGCGCTGGTGCAGGCGGCGACGATAGCCGCCTCCTCGCTGCGCCTGACCGGCCTGATTGCCGAGCAAGGCCGCACGATCGCGCTGGTCAGCCTCGATGGCGGGCAGAAGGAGGTCAGGATAGGACCGGGTGCCACCTTGAATGGCTGGCGGGTTGCGGCCATCGACGCCAAGGGCCTGGACCTCGCCAAGGATGGCGCGCAGCGTCGCGTCACGCTGAAACAGCCGATACCGCCCGCGCCCTAAATCGGGCCATCAGGGGCTATCGGGTCAGAAATTCCGGCGTTGCCGCCATGGCACCGACCAGGGCGCGCACGCCGACCAGCAATGTTTGGGCGGTTGTCAAGGCGCCCTTGGCCCCGAGGATTTCCGGGGTTGCGGCGTAGGTGTAGAGCGCCTGTTGGCTGGCCGAGGACAGGCCGGCCGGAAACAGATAGGGCGTCAGGCGGTCGACCACGGCCGACGGGTTGGCCAGCCCGACACCGATCTGGGCGAACAGTGTGGCACTTCCATCGACCAGGATTTTGCTCGATTCGCTGGTGACCTGGCTGGCCAGAGCCCAACGGCGCAGCATGTCGTTGGTCCCCGTCCAGGCCGCGGCGGTATCGGGCATGCCATTGGGCGTCGACCATTGGAACAGCGGCGCCCCCAGGCTCGACAGACCCCATTCCAGATTGGCGGCGGGATTGACCTCGGCACCCGACATGCGCAGAAGCGAGACCAGGTAGGGAAACGGGGTCTTCACTTTCTGCCCGGCCGACGCGGCGAATTCGCTCGAGCCGAACAGCAGCGACAGCACGGTGGCGATCTGGCTCGGCGAGCCGACATTGGCCTGGAAGCTCTGCGCCATGGCGTTGATCAGCGAATCATTGGCGGGCGGCACGTCCTGGACGAAATGGATATAGAGTTTCGTGGCGACGGTCTGCGCCGTGCCGGGATGCGCGGCCAGATAATCGAGAAACCGTTCGCCTTCGGCTTGGCCTGCGCCGGCCGGATAGGACTGGCCGAACAGGGTCTTGGCGCCGGCATCGTGAATTGCCGGACTGAAGATGAAATCTCCGTTATTCGGCTTGGTGCCGTCGCTGGCGGTGCGGCTGCCATTGGCTATCGTCCAGCCGGTCAGCACACGGGCGGCGTTCTGCACGTCGGTGTCGGAATAGCCGGTCGATTCGGTGCCCGCCGGCGCCACTTCACCGAGATAGCGCTGGATTCCCAGCGTGTGCAGCTCCATCACCTCGCGGGCGAAATTCTCATTGGGCTGCTTGGCCACCGACTCGGCCTGATTGAGGTAGTACATCATCGAGGCCGATTTGGCGACCTGGCCCAGCATGGTGCGGAAATTACCCAGCCCATTGGCCCGCAACACCCGGTCATAGGCAGGCCACATCACCGAAATCGTGCCGCTTTGATAGGCATCGACCGAGAAATGGTTATGCCAGAAATCGGTCATCACCTCATGGAGCTGCCAGGGAGAGAAGGTTCCCCTGATCCAATTGGCCGCCACCACCTCATCGGCCGGGCGGCGCGACAAGGCGCGGTTGGCGCTGCTATCGGTGGCCGGCAGAGCCCACAGCTGCTCGGGCGTCACGGTCAAATAGGTCAATGGCAGCGATACCGTCGTCGCCGTGTTGCTGGTATCGACCGTGGTCATCGGCAATCGCACCAGCGCCAGACGGCTGGTCACCGCCGGATCGTCGGCGGCCGGGGCCGCCAGTTGCGCCTTGACCCAGGCGGTCGGGTCGCTGGGCACCGGCTGGGGGTCGTTGAAGCGGGAGCCGAAGGTCAGGCGGCTGGTCACCAGATTGGCGAAGCTCATGATGCGAACAGTCCCAAAGGTGCTGCCGGTGTGAAGCCGGGAAACAGAGTGGCGGGAAAATTGCCCCGGCTATGGCCGATCACCTCGGCCAGGACCGAGCGGTAATCGGTGGTGACCGGCACGTCACCGAGATCGAGAACCGAGGGGTCGAGGCCACGCCATTGCCCGTAGATCTTGCCGCCTTTGACGCCGCTGCCCATCACCATCATCACATTGCCATGGCCATGATCGGTGCCGCCGCTGGCATTGCTCTTTACCCGGCGGCCGAATTCCGACATCGCCACCGCGGTCACCTTGAGATTGTAGCGCGCGACATCGGTCATGAAGGCGCCCAGCGCGGCCGACAAGGTCGTCACATTATTGGCGAAGCGCGGTTGCTGATCGAAATGCGTATCCCAGGGATTGAATTCGACCTCGGCCACTTGCAGCCCGACATTGAGCTTGATCATCTCGGACACCACCGACAGGGCTTGAGACAGACTGTCGGTGCCGTAAAGACCGCTGGTCTGGGTAAAACCCTGGCTGGCCGAGGCGAAGGCGCCCACCGCGGTAAGGGCGGTGCGGCCCTGGGCGCCCAGCGTGCCGGACGCAGTGTCATAGGCCGCCTGCAGGAACGCGGTCCGTGCCTTCGAGCCGGCATTGAATTGCGACGGCGTGGGCAGGCTGATCGACATCGGCGCGCCCATCATGCTGGGCGGCAATGTAGGTTCGGCCGACAGCAAGGCGAAATCCTGGGCGCCCAGCCCGGTCGCCAGGCCGTAGCGCGCGATCCAGCCATTGGTATGGCCCAGCGTTACCGCATCGGCCACGCCGTTTTCGACGAAGGCCTGCATCTGAAAATGGCTGCGCGAACTGGCCGGGTTGCCGGCGGCATGAATGAAGGCCAATTGCCCGGCATCGTAGAGGGTCTTGAGCGCGGTGGCGTTGGGATGCAGGCGCCAATCATTGCCGCTCGGACCATTTGCCAGCGGCAGCGCCGCACCCGTGCCGCTGTTCAGCAGGCGCAAACCGGCCGGTCGGGCCGCAATAAGGTTGGCATCGTCGGAGGGCGCCACGAGATTGAGGCCATCCATGCCGCCCCGCATCATCACGAACAGCAGCACCGGCGAGGTCTGCGCCGCCGCGGCGAAGCCGAGACGAAGACCGGATGGACAGCCCGCCGCAAGAGATGCCGCAGCCACAGATTTTACCAGGGAACGGCGCGACAAGACCATCAGCATGTCTTTCGTATGGTAAATAAGATTAAATAATCTAATGCAATTTACTTCACCTCTTATAATAGAGCTTCTTTATTAAAAGGGAGTGACGACCATCACCCGTCATCAAAGAGTCGCGATCGACGTCACGTCTCATAGCGATAGCCGACCCCATAGACCGAGCGGATGACCTCGCGGTCGCCCGCCCGCTCGGCGATTTTTCGCCGCAGATTTTTCACATGGCTGTCGATGACGCGATCGGACACATCCTGTTCGTCGTCATAGGCCAATTCGAGAATTTGCGCGCGGGAAAAGACCCGGCCCGGCCGCGACGATAACAGCCGGAGCAGCTTGAACTCGGTGCGGGTCAGATCCAGCGCATGGCCGCCGATCGCCGCGCGCTGGGCTGCCTCGTCGATGATGACCGCGAAGTCCGTGTCGTCGGCCGATGCGGTGTGGGCGCGGCGCAGGACCGCCCTGATCCGCGCCACCACTTCGCGCGGGCTGTAGGGCTTGCAGACATAATCGTCCGCGCCCAGCTCCAGCCCGAGCAGCCTGTCCAATTCCTCGACGCGCGCCGAGGCCATGATGATCGGCACCGCGGATTTCTGGCGCAATTGGCGGCACACCGAGAGTCCGTCGAGGATCGGCAGCATGACGTCGAGCAGGACCAGATCGGGCAGCGACTCCTCGGCCATCCTCAGGCCCTGCTGTCCGTCGGCGGCGTGCAGCGCGTCGAAGCCGCCCTGGCGCAGATAATCCATCACGATCGCGGCGATGCGCTGCTCGTCTTCGATCACCAGGACGAGCGGACGGGCGCGGTTCATGGCCCGGTGTCCTCGCCGCGCGGCAGGACGATTTCGACGCGCAGGCCGCCGAGCGGCGAGGCGGTCGCGGTGATCTGTCCGCCATGCGCGGTCACGATCCCCTGGCAGATCGACAGCCCCAATCCGGAGCCGCCCTGATCGCGGCTGCGCGATTCCTCGACGCGGAAGAACCGTTCGAACAAACGCGGCATATCGTCATCCGGCACCCCCGGCGCGCTATCGTCGAAGCGGAAGACGATCGTGTTGGGCCGCGCCATGATCCGTATCGCCACACGACCGCCGCGATCGGTATAGCGGACACTGTTTTCGATCAGATTGATGAACAATTGCCGGATCCGCCGCTGATCGCCGAAACTGACCCAGGGTATTTCGGGCCTGCCTTGCACATCCAGCGTCAGGCCCGCCGCCTGCAATCGCGGCGTGAAGCGTTCGACGATCTCGTCGAGCAGGGCGACGGTGTCGATCGGCGCCTTCTCGGTCTTGACCGCGCCGGCATCGGCGCGGGCCAGCGTGTAGAGATCATCGACCAGCCGCGACAATCCCATCACATCCTCATGCAGCACCGACAGCGTGCCGCTATCGGCCTGATGGATCCCGTCCTGCAATGCTTCGATCTGCGCGCGCAGCACCGCGATCGGGGTGCGCAGTTCGTGCGAGGTGTCGGCCACGAAGCGGCGCCTGCCTTGCTCATGGCGCGCCAGCGAGTCGGCCAATTGGTTGAAGGACTGCGCCAACGCGTCGAACTCGTCGCCTCGGGTCGCCGCGACCTTGCCGTCGAAACCGCCGCTCTCCAACCGGCGCGCCGCCGTCGCCAGGGTGGTGATCGGGCGACGCAGCCGCCAAGCCAGCAGCCAGCCGGCGGTCATCGCACAGACGACAAGCAGGCCCAGCGCCAGCAGCGCATGGCGTCCCGCGACCACGGCGCCGGCGCCGGCCAAACCCGCGCGATCGATCACCGGGTCGATGAAGGTCAGATAGCCGACGACCGCGCCGCCGCGCTCGATCGGCCAGCGCCCCTTGCCTTGCTGACTGCCCGGCGGTCCGACGATCAGTTGCTGGCGGTCATCGAGCAGGGCGACGCGCCGTTCCAGGTGGAACAGGCTTTCATTGGCGGGACCGGGAGGACCGCCCGGCGGCCCATAGCCCGGTCCCGGCCGCGGCGCGTCCTGCCGGTCGCCGAGATTGCTCTCCAGCCAGTCGTGGAACTGCTGCGGCGAGCGCGGCACGCCATTCCACGTGCCGGCAATGCTGTAGGTCTGGGCCAGAAAGGAGACCATCGGCGTCGCGATCTTGTCCTCATTGTCGCGCACCAGCTGGCGCATCGCATCCTCGCCCGCCGAGCGTTCGAGCCAATAGAGCAGCAGCAAGGCGGGCAGTGAAGCGACCACCACCGAGCCGGCGATTTTCCACATCAATGTGCGGCGTATCACGATCCCGCGGTCTCCTCTCTCGCGACAAGGGCTGCACAGCATGAAACAGGATTATGGAGGCACGATGGAGGGGAAAATAGCGGTCCCTCCACAATGCCTCCACACTCTCCATCCTTTATCCGAATCCGATCGTCATGCTGGCATCATCGTCCCTGTCCGCGAGGATCGCCATGCGCAGCCTTTCCCGTCAAATCGCCTGGGCCCATGCCGCCCTGCTGGTCGCTCCCCTGGCCAGTCACGCCCAGCCGCCGCCGCCGGCCTTCGCCGCCCCCGCCATCGCGCAAGCCCAGCAATTGCGGGCCTTCACCGATCCCAATGTGGCGCCAGCCGCCCCGGCCGCGACCGCGGCAACCAGCGTGGCGTCCTTGCCCGCGACGCTCGGCGCCTCGCAGACTTTCGCCGACGCGGCCGGACAGACCGGGTCGGTACTGTCGATCGCCCCGGTGCAGACCGCCACTGACGCCTTTTTCCAGTCCTTGGGCAGCAATGGCCGCTTCTGCGGCTCCTGTCATCAGGATCAGAGCAATTGGACCCTCTCGCCGCCGGTGATCCAGGCCATCTTTACCGCCACCGGCGGCACCGATCCGCTGTTTCGCCGCATCGACGGGGCGACTTGTCCGACCGCCAATGTTTCGACGACGGCCGCGTTGCAGACCGCTTACAGCCTGCTGCTCAACCGGGGTCTGATCCGTATCGGGCTGCCTGTTCCGACGAGCGCGCAGTTCGCGGTGACCGCGGTCAATGATCCCTATAATTGCACCACCAGCCCGACCACCGGCCTGACCAGTCCGACCAGCGGCATCGTCTCGGTCTATCGACGGCCTTTGCCGACCACCAATCTGCGGTTCGAGACGGTGCTGATGTGGGATGGGCGCGAGACCAGTCTGACCCAACAGGCGACCGATGCGACCCTGATCCATGCCCAGGCTTTCACGGCGCCGACTGCGGCGCAATTGGCGCAGATCACCGCCTTTGAATCCGCGCTGACCACGGCGCAGGTCAGCGGAATCGCCGCGCAATCCCTGTCGCTGCAGGGGGCGACGGGCGGACCCGCCGCTTTGGCCACGCAAACGCTGAAGGTCGCCAGCCCGCCGCCTCAACCCGCCAACAGCTTTACCCTGTTCGCCGCCTGGGCGGGGCTGACCGGCAGCGATGCCACGACGCAGGCGCGGCTGTCGATCGCCCGCGGCGAGGCGATCTTCAATACGCGGCCGATCGCGATCACCGGGGTGGCCGGTTTCAATAACAGCGTGGTCAATGGCGTATCGGTCGGGCCGACCTTCAAAGGGGCGTGCAGCACCTGCCACAATATCGTCAATGCGGGCGGAAACAGCTTGGCACTGAAACTCGATATCGGCGTGACCGGCGCGGCGCCGCCGGCGCTGAACGTCGCCGGCTTGCCGCAATTCACCCTGCATTGCGCCAGCGGCAGCCTGGCGGGCCAGACCTCGGTGGTGACCGATCCCGGCGTCGCGCTGATCTCGGGCCAATGCGCCGATATCGGCAAGACCAAGGTCCCCACCTTGCGCGGTCTGGCGGCGCGGCCGCCTTATTTCCACAATGGCTCGGCGGCACAGCTGGCCGATGTGGTGAATTTCTACGACCAGCGGTTCCGCCTTGGTCTCGCCCCGCAAGAAAAGACCGATCTGGTGAACTTCCTGTCGTCCTTGTGATCAAGGAACGCAGACGCAGCGACGAATGTATGGTGACGGCGCCAATCGATTCCCGCTAAATCAACCCCAACGGAGACATTTTTCTGAGGATATTTTATGGCCGGAGTTTGCCGATGATCCCCAAGGATAAGGATTCGCTGCCGGAGCTGACGCTTCGCGGTATCATTCTGGGGGCCCTGATCACCGTCGTCTTTACCGCCGCCAACGTCTATCTCGGCCTCAAGGTCGGGCTGACCGTGGCCTCCTCGATCCCGGCTGCGGTCATTTCCATGGCCGTGCTGCGTTATTTCAAGAATAGCAACATCCGAGAAAACAATATCGTCCAGACCCTGGCCTCGGCGGCGGGCACCCTCTCTTCGGTGATCTTCGTCCTGCCCGGCCTGATCATCGTGGGCTACTGGTCCGGCTTCCCGTTCTGGGAATCCGCCGGCGTCTGCGCCATCGGCGGGATCTTGGGCGTCATGTATACGGTTCCCTTGCGCCGCGCGATGGTGGTGCAGGGCGACCTGCCCTATCCCGAAGGTGTGGCCGCCGCCGCCGTGCTGCAGGTCGGTTCCGGCGAGGCCAGTGCCGATGAGGAAGCCGCCGCCGCCGGTTCGGGCATCAAGGATCTGGTGGTCGGTGCCATCGCCTCGTCGGCTTTCTTCACCGCCACCGCGATGAATGTCTTCGCCGACGCCAAGACGTTCTGGTTTCGCCTCGGCGCCGGCAAGACGGGACTTGGCACCGGCTTTTCGGTGGCCCTGCTGGGTGTCGGCTATCTGGTCGGCATCACCGTGGGCGCGGCCATGTTTGCCGGCGTGCTGATCGCCTGGCTGGGCGCCGTGCCGATTCTGACCGCGTTGCATCCACCGCCGGACGGGGCGGATCTCATCGCCTATGCCAATGCCGACATCTGGCGCAAGCTGGTCCGCCTGATCGGCGCCGGCGCCATCGCCGTGATCGCCATCTGGACGCTGATCAATCTGGCCAAGCCGATGTGGAACGGCATCAAGGCCTCGATCGCCGCCATGAGCATGAGCCGCGGCGACGAGAGCGGCCTGCCCCGCATCGAGCGCGACATCCCGTTCCATTATGTGGTGGGCGGGTCGCTGGCCCTGCTGGTGCCGCTCGGCGGGTTATTCGCCGTCTTCATCAGCGGGACGCCGCTGTCCGGCCAGCTCACGCTGCTGGTGGTGGTCTGTACCCTGTTCGCCGCTCTGGTCGGCTTCATCACGGCCGCCGCCTCAGGCTACATGGCCGGTTTGATCGGCAGTTCCAACAGCCCGGTCTCATCGCTGTCGATCCTCTCGACCATCGCCGCCTCGCTGCTGCTGGTCGGATTGCTCGGCCGGACCGACTTGCTCGATCCGGCCTTGCGGTCGGTCGCGATTGCGCTGGCTCTGTTCACGACCTCGGTGGTGTTGTCGATTGCCACCATCGCCAACAACAATCTGCAGGATCTCAAGACCGGCCAGCTGGTCCATGCCACGCCCTGGCGGCAGCAATGGGCGCTGGTGATCGGCTGCGTGGTCGGCGCCGCCGTCATCCCCCCGGTGCTGGATCTTTTGCAGCATGCCTATGGCTTCGCCGGGGCGCCGCTCGATGCCGGCATGGATCCCAACAAGGTCCTTGCCGCCCCTCAGGCCCTGCTGATGTCGACGCTTGCCACCGGTATCCTGGCCGGCGAGCTCGATTGGAGCATGCTGGGCGTCGGCGTGCTGGTTGGCCTCGGCCTGGTCATCATCGACGAAATCCTCAAGCGCACCACCAAAAGGATGCGCCTGCCGCCGCTGGCGGTCGCCTTGGGGATCTATCTGCCGGTCAGCGCGACCGTGCCGGTCTCGATCGGCACCTTCGTCGCCCTGATCGCCGATTATGCCCTGTCCCGCAGGGCAAGGGCGAGCGGCCAACCCTTCGAAAAGGTCGCCGCAGCGCCCCATCGGCGCGCCCTTCTGCTGGGGTCGGGCATGATCGTCGGCGAAAGCCTGCTCGGCGTCGTCAATGCGCTGATCATCACGCTGGCGCACGGGAACCAGTCCGTGCTGGCGGTGGTCGGCGATGATTTCGCCGGCACCGCCGAGTGGCTGTCGACGATTGTCTTCCTGGCGTTGTGCCTGTTCTCCTATCGCTGGATCATGGGCAAAGCCGAGAAGCGCGCCGTGTAAGCGGCGGAGAGCGCCACGCCCCAGCTCAGGAAATAGCCGAGGCTGAAGCCGGACACGGCGGCGTCGGCCCAGGATAGGGGCTCGCGCAGATCGGACCGCACCGCCATCATCACCGCGAGTGTATATTTCATGGTGAAGATGGCGGTGACCCGAATGAAGGGCGCCCAGCTTCCCGCCAGGGTCACCTGGCGGCTTTCGCGATCGGCCGCCAGCACCACCGGCCTGCCGACGAAACAGGCCAGCGCGGCGCCACCGGCGGCAGCGGCCAGCCAATCCAATCCCAGCCCCAGACCGATGCTGTGACGGGTCAGCAGTCCCGACAGGCCCCAAACGATGAACAGCGCCGGGATTGCCAGCAACCGGCCGAGGCTCGCCGTGCGCTGACGCGTGGCGCGCAGTGTCATGGCCAGGACATACAGCAGCAGAGGCCACACCCAGATCGGCGTGTGGCTGACGATCTCGCCGAGGCCGACCGCTTGCGCAGCCGCCGGGGCCGATGCCAGAATGGCGAGCGAAATCAGGGGGAAGGAGGGACGCATGACGAGATCCTGCAAGAATTGCGATGCCTCTTTTCTGCCGCGTCCGGCCGCTCGGCGCCAGTCCGCTTGCGCGAAAAGGTCGGGCAAATTCGCGACGGCGTTTGGCGAAGCGTGAAAGGGAGCCCTCGCAAATCTGCGGGCTTGGCTACAGGAAGCTGTAGGGATCGATATCGATCTGCACCTTCACCTGATAGGGCAGCTTGAGCAGCCCCAGCCAATGGCGGATATAGGCCTGCAGATTGGTCTGTTTGGGCGATTTCAGCAGCAATCGTCGGCGATGCCGCCCGCGCAGCAAGGCGAGCGGCGCCGGGGCCGGGCCCAATAGCTCGATCGAAGGATCGCGCGGCGCGACCCTGGCCAGCTGTTGCGCGCATGTCTCGACCATCGATGCGTCCGGTCCCGACACGATCAGCGCCGCCAGGCGGCCATAGGGCGGCCAGCCGCCGGCGCGTCGGTCCTCGGCCTCGGCGCGGGCGAAGCCTTCCGCATCGCCTGTGGCCAGGGCTTGCAGCACCTTGGCTTCGGTCTGATAGGTCTGCAGCAGCACACGGCCGGGATGGTCGGCGCGGCCGGCGCGGCCCGCCACCTGGCTCAGCAATTGATAGGTCCGTTCGGCAGCCCGCAGATCGCCACCCGCCAGGCCGAGATCGGCGTCGATCACCCCGACCAGGGTCAGCAGCGGGAAATGATGGCCCTTGGCGACGATCTGGGTGCCGACCAGGAGGTCGATCTCGCGCCGCGCCATGCGGTCGACCAATGCGGCGGCCGCTTTGGGGCCGGGCAGCAGGTCGCTGGCCATGATGGCGATGCGGGCCTCGGGAAACAGCATCGCCGCCTCCTCGGCGACCCGCTCGACGCCGGGTCCGCACGCGGTAAAGCTGTCCTCGGCCTGGCAGTGCGGACATTCCTCCGGTCGTCTGGTGTAATGGCCGCAATGGTGGCATTGCAGCCGTCCGCCCGTCTTGTGCTCGACCAGCCAGGCGGTGCAGTGCGGGCATTGCAGGCGAAAGCCGCAGGTCCGGCACAAAGTCAGCGGGGCATATCCACGGCGATTGAGAAACAGCAGCGCCTGCTCGCCGGCGTCGAGGCAGGTGGCGACCGCCTGCTGCAGGGGCGGCGAGATCCAGTGCTGGCGGGGCGGATGGTCACGCCGCAGATCGACCAGTCCCACCTCGGGCAGGCTGGCGCCGCCATGACGCGACGGCAGGATCAGCTTGCCATAGCGCCCGGCCTCGACATTGGCGGCGGTCTCCAGCGATGGCGTCGCCGAGGCCAGCACCACCGGTAACCCGCCCAGATGGCCGCGGACCACCGCCATGTCGCGGGCGTGATAGCAGACCCCCTCATCCTGCTTGTAGGAGCCGTCATGCTCCTCATCGACCACCACCAGCCCGAGCTCGGGAAAGGGCAGGAACAAGGCGGAGCGGGCGCCCACCACCACCTTGGCATGGCCGCGCGATACGGCGCGCCAGGCGCGTCGCCGCTCGGTCTCGCCGAGATCGGAATGCCAGACCGTCGGCTGCACGCCGAAGCGCTTCTCGAACCGCGCCAGCCACTGGGCCGAGAGCGCGATCTCGGGCAGCAGCACGAGCGACTGGCGGCCTTCCGCCAGGGCTTGGGCGATCGCTTCGAAATAGACCTCGGTCTTGCCCGATCCGGTGACGCCTTCCAGCAAGGTGACGGCGAAGCCGGCGCCGATCTGGCCGCGCAAGGCATCGGCCGCGGCACGCTGACCGGGCGAGAGGATCGGACCGGGATGGTCAGGATCGGGCTGCGGTCCTGCCGCGATGTCAGCGGCAATCTCGACCAGCGCGCCGGCGGCGGCCATCGCTTTGACCGTCTCGGTGCCGACCCCGGCGGTGCGGGCCAGATCAGCGGCGCTCTGCGGGATCCTGGCCGCTTGCAGCACGCTGGCACGGGTGGGGGTGAGCTTGTATCCGGCCGGCAGCGGGTCGGCCGCTACGAGAAGCGGCGGCGGCGGCTTTTCCGGGTCCAGCGCCTTGGGCACGCTCATCGCCATCTTCAGCACCGCGCCCTGCGGCGCCAGGCAATAGGACGCGACCCAATCGATGAAGCGGCGCGACTCGTCGGGCAGCGGCACCGTCTGCAAGCTTTCCTTAACGGGCAAGCAGGTAAAGTCAGCGTGCGGGTCGGCGACGGATCCCCAGACGACGCCGGTGGCAAAGTGCTTGTTGAGAGGCACCCGGACGAAATCGCCAGGCGCCAGCGGGGTGTCGCCGACCAGATAATCGAGAGGACCGAACAGGGGTACTGGCAGCAGCACCGCCACCCGGTCGCCGGGCAGGAAATTGATCATGCCGTCACCTTAACGGGGGGAGGCAGTCAGCAAAAGAGGGCTCGCACCTGGGTCCGAACACTGGCATAAGACGATGGAACGAGCGGGGCCGAATCGAGGCGAGATGACGCGCAAGACTGAACCAGCGGATCGAAACGGATCGTCCCAACGGGTCGACGAGGATCTGGTCGTCGCCTATCTGGCCGATCATGCCGACTTACTGGTGCGCCGTCCCGAATTGCTGTCCAAACTGATCCCGCCCTCGCGCTTCGACGGCGATTCGGTGGTCGATCTGCAAAAAGTGATGATTCGCCGCCTGACCGAGGAACTCGACCAGATGAAAGGCTGCGCCGAACATCTGATCGCCACCTCGCGCAGCAACATGTCGATCCAGAGCCGCACCCACCAGGTCGTCATGTCGATGCTGGCTGCGGGTGATCTGGAAAAGCTTCTGCGGGTGGTGGCCGAGGACATGCCGGCCCAGCTCGATCTCGACATCGCTTTGCTGGCCTTCGAGACCGAAGGGGACGACCTGCCGGCCGGGCTGGTGGCGATGAGCCCGGGTTCGGTCGAAGCCGCGCTCGGCGCCGGCGACGTGCTGCTGCGCTCGCAGCGCTCGGCCGATCCGATCATCTTCGGCGACGCCGCGACCCTGATCAATTCCTTCGCCCTGGCGCGCGTCGCGCCGGCGGGATGCCCGATCGGCATGCTGGCGCTGGGCTCGCGGCATGACCGCACCTTTCACTCCAGTCAGGGCACCGAGCTGCTCGCTTTCCTCGCCTGCGTTCTGGAAGATTGCACCAGCCGGTGGTGGCCCGTCTCCCCATCCTGATGTCCGGCCAGCCTTCGCTGGTGGCGGCGCTCGACAGCTGGCGGCGCTGGCTGGCCGACGAGCGACGCCTGTCGCCGCACACCCTCGACGGCTATGGCCGCGACATCGCCGCTTTCCTCGCTTTCATCACCGGCCATCTCGGCCATCTGCCCGGTCTCGACGATCTGGCCGGGCTGCAGCCCGCCGATGTGCGCGCCTATCTCGCCAGCCGCCATCGCGAGGGGCTGGCCAAGACCTCGCAGGCGCGCGGCCTGTCGGCGCTGAAAAG
>Ga0116226_10000641_pt1 | contig 29896 bp, 28 predicted proteins | sample S1TSphfallax_FD_89692 | JGI IMG/M metagenome (GOLD analysis project Ga0116226, IMG submission 89692) | Host-associated microbial communities from peat moss isolated from Minnesota, USA - S1T2_Fa - Sphagnum fallax MG | ecosystem: Host-associated > Plants > Peat moss > Unclassified | place: USA...
GACGAGTAAACCGCGCCGTTCGGACTCGACCAGACCCAGTATCGATAGAGAGGCCAGCGCTCCCATGATCAGGCGCATCGCCAACTGGTTGCTATGGACCAGGGGGCCGATATCCATGAAGGCGAGCACAATGAACGCCAAGCTTCCGATCAGCGCACAGAAACGCGGTGCGGGGATACGCTGGTGTCTCAAGAGTGTGGCGACGCCGATCCCCATGACGAATTGCAGGCAATACGGATTGAGGTAGAAATCGAGCGGAAAACTCTTCGTGGTCGGAGTCAGATAAAATACCACGATCGCCGCGCACCATAACGCGATCCCGTAAAATCCTGCCCGGCCGACCAGTAAGACCGCACCAAAAACGAGGTAGAAAAATACTTCATAATAGAGCGTCCAAGCGACCCCCAGCAACGTCGGGCCGCTGTTTGGAATCATCAGAAACGAAGTCAGAACCAAAGTCGGCGAGAGTGGCACATCGCGCACCTCGGCGGGGTGGACGATATGACCCGCGATGAACAGCAACAGGATCGCCCAATAGACCGGATAGATCCGCGCGAAGCGCCGCTTGAAATATCGGGGAATCCGGCTGGGCCGACCAACATCGCCCCAATGCACCCAAGCGAGCACGAAGCCGGACAGCACGAAAAAGAAATCGACGAAGATGTAGAGCCCGTCGAAGGAACCGTCGAATGGTTTAACGCCGCCAAAGCGAAGTTCGCCGGCCCGATTGCTGGCATGGTGGCAGGCGACCAGACAGGCCGCCAGCCCCCGCATGACATCGAGGCTCGAGAATTTCGGCCGACTATCCTGCTCGTTTCCCGTCATTATGGAACTGAAGATGCGGCAAGCTCTTCGTCTTTTTTGTGACCCCGGATCATGGCCGGTCGCGCCGACACGCGGGCAATATACTCCATGATGATCGGCGCCTCGGGAACCAGTTTGAATTGCACGGTCCAAGCCAGCGCTGTCGCCCATAGGACATCGGCGGCCGAGAATTGGGTGCCCAGGATATAAGGTCCTTGAGATAGCTGCCCGAGCAAACTGTTCAGCATGACGTCGTAATCGCCATAGGGTGACATTCCAACGGAGGTGGGGGTTCTCTGCATCGCGCGATCAATCACCGCAGGCTCGAAACTTGCCGCATAGAAAATCAACCAGCGCAAGTAAGGGCCGCGCAGCCTATCGCCGATCGGTGGCGCCAAACCGGCGCCTGCAAATAGATCGGCAAGATAGAGATAGATCGCCGCTTGCTCGGTGACGATAGCATCCCCATGGCGGATCGCAGGTACCTTACCCATCGGGTTGACCGCCAGATACTCGGGTTGGCGCTGCTCGCCGGCCTTCATATCAAGCAAATGGAGCGTATAGGGGGCTGCCAATTCCTCAAGCAGCAACAGTACGCCGGTGGAGCGAGTCCGGGGCACATGATAGAAAGTTAGCGGCAGCTTCTCATTCATCATGGCTTCCCTTGAACCCTCATTGTCGCCCTGGGTGCAGCTTGGAGCACCGGACAGCCAATAGCGATGGGACGATCCGCTCAGCATGTTCCTCGTTCGACCTTATCCAATGCATCTGCGCATGGCAAATTCTCCTTGAATTTACGGGCAAATCGCGGCAGTCGTCTCAACGAGCTGTAGCAATCCCGCTTGTAATCTGTTCAATATCTTACGGCTGAATGCAGATGATTGGTACGGTATGTTTTCCCCTAAAACGCGTACGGGGGATGGGTATCGATTTATTCAGTGGAGTGATTTTGCAGCGCAACGACATGCTGACCTGGACGTTTGACGGCAAAGCTGCTGAACGTTGTGGCGCTGGCCGAAGCGGCTCGCGCAAATGACGATCGAAAACGCGTCTGAGGGCACCGGGCCGAAATCGCCGGAAAAGGGCCTGCGCGAGCAAGTGCTGCGCGGTGGCGCCTTTATGATGGTACGCCAGATTTTTCTGATGGGGCTTAGCGTCGTCGGGGTTCTGGTGGTAACCCGCAGCCTCGGTCCGGAGCGCTTTGGGCCCTACGCTGCGGCGTTTGGCGTCTACCAATATTTGCAGATCCTCGGACAGGCGGGGATCGGCGTCTATCTGGTGAGAGCTGCAGAGTCGGTTTCCGTCCGGGACTATCGAATTGCCTCGACCCTGCTATTTTTGCTGGGGCTGAGTTTTATGGTCGCGATGGAAGTGGCGATGCCATTGCTGGGCGCATGGATCCGGGTCAATGGCTTCGATTCATTGCTGAGCGTGCTGTTGCTGGTTTTGCCGTTCCAGACGATATCCGTTGCGGCGAGCGCCAAGCTTGAGCGTGCACTCGATTTTCAGCGTATCGCCATCATCGAGATGGGTAGCCAGCTCTTCTATTATGCTGTTGTATTGCCACTCGTGCTGTTGACGCAGGCTGGTGCGTGGTCACTCGCCATTGGGTTCTGTTGCCAACAGATTGCTGCGTGCATCGTGCTTCATGTCGTCGCGCGTCATGTGCCGCGTCCGGCATGGGACTGGGCGAAGGTCCGCAGCATTATCAACTACACGCTCGGATTTTCCGCGGCGAGCTGGATCTATCAGTTGCGGAGTCTGGTGAACCCCCTGATCGTCGGCCATTTCCTGGGCGATAGTGCCGTTGGGGTGGTCGGCATTGCGATTCGGCTGCTCGATATGCTGGCCTTTGCAAAGACAATCGCCTGGCGGCTTTCGGTGGCGGCCTTGGCTCGGGTGCAGCATGATCCGAATAAATTGATCGAAGCCCTGACTCACGGGATGCAGCTTCAGATGCTGGCGATTGCGCCGGTCGTGTTGGGGTTCGGCTGGTTCGGCGGCCTCGTCCTGCCGCTCATGTTCGGTGAACGCTGGCTGCCCGTCATGACAATCTATCCCTATATTGCCGTCAGCTATCTAACGAATGCCCAGTTCAATGTGCATTCTTCTGTGCTTTATGTCAGGCAACGGACGTGGGATGTTGCTGCTTTCCATTTCGTGCATGTCGGGTTGTTCGCGCTCGGCGCGTGGTTCGGTATTCAGTGGATGGGGCTTGTCGGCTATGGCTGGGGCGAAATGGCCGGGTTGCTCGGCTATATTTTTCTCCACCGGAGCATTGTTCGCTTGCTGGGTTCGCCCGATTACCGCCTTTCTGCTGTGTGGTGGCTCGCGACCGTAATCGGGCTGTTTTGGCAGCAACTCGGCTACTGGGCGATTGCTGTGCCGTTTGCGGCGTTGCTATGGCCCGGCTCGATCCGGCAATTGTCCGCCTATAGCGCGCTTGTCAGGCGCCGCGCCATCGCCTGAGAGGTTGGTGCCGATGCCACGTCCGATGCGCATTTTCTTGTTTACCTGCCGACCGCGCCGCACGGATTTCCGTTTGCCCCTGGCCCAGGCGCTGGGGGCCGACTATGACACCTGGTACATCTTCCTGAAGCGCCGGCCGATTGTGCAGCGGCCGGACGAAAATGCACCCGCAAGCGAGATGTCCTTCTGGGCATTCCTTGCCTGGTTTTTTCGCGCTTCCCACGAAGGGACGGCCAATTTCTATCTGAACAGCACCAATACCGCGTTTCCGGTGGTAACCTTTGTCCTATGGCTGATCGGCGGACGGGGTGTGTGGTGTATGGATATGCATGACGACCTCACCTACGACTCCGTTGGGTGGCGTCATTGGCAGGCTGTGCTGGCGGTGTGGTTACAAACAAGGCTGGCGGATGTTACGGTGCATGCCGCCGAGACTCTGATTGAGCTGTTTCCGTTTTCGCGCCATCTCGGCAACGCCTCGCAGGTCCGGCCGCTTGATCGCGTCAGGATCGATCATACGCGGGTCCTGATCCTTGCCAGCTTGGATCACCGGTTTGATTTCAATTTTATGGTTCGCGCGGCACAAAGTTCGCCGACTTTCTATTTTGATATCTACGGCCAGATCTCGCAGGACGATTCGCGCGTCCAGGCCAAGCTGGATTATTTGATCGAAACGGCGCCAAATATTGCCTATCGCGGTCCTTACGGGCTTGCCGATTTAGAGGCGATTCTGGCTCGCTATGCCGTGACGCTGGCGCCGTATCGGACGGGGGTTCGCCTGACGCGCTATCTCGACCCGCTGCGCTTCTATCACTGCCTCAATTCGGGTATGGAATTGATCACGACGCGCATCCCGCAGGCCGAGCGGTGGGAAGAAGCGGTGCATCTCGTCACGTCGCCGGCGGATGTAGCGATCATTCTCGCGCAGCTTTCGGAAGGACCACAAGCCCGGCGCAACTTGCCCGGCCGATATGAACTTCAGACGTGGCAGCAACGCGCCGTGCGCCTTATGTTGCTGGTTCTATCGCTGCCTAAGATGCAACGCCTGATCGGGTCTTGACGCTCGCCCGGTCATTTGCTTTCGGTAACGGCGTCATAAATAGCCTCAAGACGGGCGATATATCCGGAGAGCGCGAAATGCGCTTCGAACCGCGCGCGCCCGGCCTCACCCATCGCGCTGGCCTGGGCTGGATCATCGGCCAAGCTCGCCATCGCCTGCGCGAGCGCATTGACATCGCCGGGCGGAATCAGCAGACCGGTTTTGCCATCAATCACGGCATCCGGGATTGAGCCGACAGGTGTTGAAATAATCGGACAGGCGCGTCCCATCGCCTCTAAAATGGCGAGCGGCAACCCCTCGTTCCGCGATGGCAGCACCAAAATCGGCATATCGTCAAATAGCCGTGTTACCGAAGTTCCGTCGACATGGCCTAAGAACCGGATCTGCTCGATCAGTCCCGCCGCTTCCGCGGCAGCGCGATAGGGTGCGATTTCGCCGCCGCCGGCGACGATCAGGAGCCATTTCCGTGCCGCCAGAGTGGGGGTCGCGAGCGCCTCGAGCAGCGTATCAAATCCCTTGCGGGTCCCGACGACACCTAAGAACAGAAATCGGCAGATACCGTCACTCGAGACCGGTCGTGAGGGGGCATCGATCGTCGGGACGGCATTCGGCAAAATGACGGCCGCAGAGGGATCGATGCCGATTCGCTCTGTCACCAGTCGATACCAGAATTGACCCAGCACGATGACACGGTCGCAGGATTGCATCGTGCGATCAATCACCGCCCGGCGACGCGGCCCCAAGGCGGCGTAATAGTCGGCGAAATCGGCGCCATGCATATGCAGCACAACAGGCACGCCGAACAGCTTCGCAAGACGCACCATGCTCAGCTTGCGCCAGACGCTGAGTCGCTCCGACATATTGAGGTGAAGAATCGCAACGTCACGGCGTAACAGGCCGAGAAACAACCTTACAGCCGCCGCCATGAAAAACGCGGGCATCCAGGCTCTGCTGCCCGGGCCATACGTGTCGAGAACGACGAAGCGATATCGCGAAGCCGGCGGCCAATGGTGGGTCGTATTTCTGACAACGCCGACAATTCCACCGGCTGCTGATACGCCACCCGGCGTGCAGAAATAGATCGAAGCTTTGAGCGGACCAGGCGGCACGAGGGAGAAAGTCAGTCGCGACGACGCTGTGTACGCCATTCCTCGATGATACTCTTCAGGAAAGCTTTGCTTGCGGCGGCATAGCGAGGCCCGAGCCGTTTCGGCTCTTGCATGACTCGCCAGAGCCATTCGGCATGAAGCCATCGCATGAGTGTCGGCGCGCGTTTGATGAGCCCGAGTTCTATCTTGACGCCTTGACCGACGCACATTGCCCAACAAGCTGGCAGGCTGTCGCGGTATCGATTGACAAAAATCTCGCTTTGCGGCGCCCCCACCGCCATGAAGAGGAGCGTCGGTGCAAAATCCTGGATCATCTCGATCGCCTGACGACACCACGCCTCATTATCGACAAAACCGAAAGGCGGCACAAGCGTTCCGGTTTTCCCGCCAATGCCCCGCTCCGTGGCCCAGAGTTTGACGATATCGGCTGTCGCCTGACTATCGACAAGAAAAACCAGCCTGTGCTTTTCAGCAAGGTCCGGTGCCCGCAGCAGTGCCGTCGTTAGATCGCACCCGGTAATATGATGCGCGTGAATGCCGTTGAGCACGGCCCAGTAGTGGATCGGGAAACCGTCGCACAAAATCAAGCGTGCCCCGGCATAGGCGGCACGGAACGCTTCATTATGGCGGAGTTGCGCCACATGGTCGATATTCGGCGTGACCACCAGTTGGACGCCATCCTCCGGCCGCAGCGATTGCCGAGATATAAGCTCGACAACCGCATCAAACGACAATTCACTCGGGCTGAAGCCGAAAATAGTGCGGGCCTCGCGCGATACCGAGACGGTGAGCGTGTCACGACCACTCTCATTTGGCGCGATGGGGCCGGCAACCTTCATTGCTTCGTGCCCGGCAGACGGCACCGAACAGAATGGAGCGGAGGGAAGAGACACAAGTGAATTGTCCATTCTACAATTTTCACGATCAGGATGTGCCGCCCCCCGGAGTGGGATGCACGCATGTCTAACGGCGAAAAATTAACAAAAAATATACGGCAATAACGTGCGGGCAACTCGAATAAAAGCTAAGGGTTCGATTAGATTTACGTATTTTGCGCGGGTAGGCATACCTAGGGTCTAGCGATTCACGATTCCATTTTCTCTCATTCTAAGATTACTCTCAGAAAGAGTGACCGCGGCATTGCCAAAGACGTCGGCATCGCAGATCTCCCATTGTGATTATCCGTCAATTTCATCCCGGGTGACAGATGTCAGCGTCGATCGCGTCGGTGGACACACGCTGACGCGCAGTCAGTCTATCATAGGCAGCCACGTAGAGTTCCTCCTGCCTGTCCCATGAAAATTCTTCAGCGACCCTAGAGCGGCCGATCAATCCCATATGCTCGCGCGCCGCCGGATTATCGATCAAAGAAATAATCGATTTGGCCATGGATTTCGGATCGTTATTCTCGGCGTAAACTGCGGCGTCACCGGCGATGAGTCGTCCCTCCTTCAGATCGAATTGCACGATCGGCAAGCCAAACGCCATATATTCCAGTATTTTGTTCATCGACAATTTGTCGTTGAAATCATTCTTGGGATCGGGGCAGATCCCGATTGATGCGGTTGCCAGGAGTTCATAGAGAGCGTTCCCCTCCAGATACCCCGCAAATTCTACGAATTCGTCCAATTTAAGATGTGTGCATAGTGCCTGCATGGCGGCCATATCAGAGCCGCCGCCAGCCAAGACAAATTGAATGTCGGTCCGGCCATGGTCAAAAACCAGGCATGCCGCCGCTTCCAGCAAGAGATTCAACCCGTCCTGCGCGCCCATCACGCCGATATACAGCGCCAAATGTGCGCGACCGCGTTTCACATTGGGATTGGGCTGCACCTGGGGGACGCGCTTTAGGTCGAAGCCACTGCGCACGAGCGTGATTCGATCTGACGCAATGCCATGCGACTCAATGGCCATTCGGCGCAATTCTGCACTGGTAGTGATCACATGGTCGGCCGAACGCAGAGATTTTCCCTCGAACCAGGAGGCAAATCGACCGATCAACCGGTGCTTTGGAAATTTCAAATTAAACAACGCTGCGAATGGGTCATGATGGTCAAAAACAAACTTTGCACCAAACAGACGCCGCAGGATGATCCCTATCAAAAATATGTTATCGGGTGGATTACACGCCTGCAGCACAGCGACCTTGTACCGCAGGGCAATCTTGACGGCGAGAAACAATTCCAAAGCCCAAGCCCAGCTATATTCGTTGATATAGCCGAGTATGCCTGTTCCCTCCATCGGCAAGCTATGCCTGAAGATCTGGATTCCCTCTATTTCCTCATAAGATGCACGATATTTGCCAGCCTTCGGACAAATTATGTAGACGCCATAGCCTGCGCGGGTGAGCGCACGAGCCTCCTGCCAAACACGTCGATCGAGGGGAACCGGAAGATTTTCTACAATGATCAGGACATTCGCCATAGAGTGGATCACATCCAATTTTCGAAGAGCGGCAGGCCTGAACCCAACAAAATGCGTAAACCTTAAAAATATCATATCGTTCGAGGGCTCTGATGCCAACAAGGGTTTGGCGTAAAGTAGGCGGAATCGATACTGTATTCATGATCGCGGCTTGAGCTTCCATTTTAAATAGAATATTACGGGATATTTATAGATTATGTCGAGCATAAAGCCCCTGGAAGTACTTTACATCACCCCTGGCGGCATCTCGGGCCGTGGCGGCATGGGTCGGATGGCGGTGTATCTGACCCTCAGTTTTGCCAAAAATCCTGAGCTGCGCATCCGGGTTCTGGATTCCTATGGTCCAGGGCCGTTCTGGAAGATGCCTTTCTATTTTTTCCGGTGTGCGTCGGATCTTCTGAGCGCCTGCCTACGCGGTCATGTGCAGGTCGTCCATATCCACATGTCGTTCGGCGGCAGCGCTCTTCGCAAACTCGCCTTGCTTCGCCTGGCCGCGATGTTCGGGGTGCCTAGCGTCCTGCATCTTCACGGCTCGGAGTTCGCCCAATTCTATCAGCGCCTTTCGCCCAGAACAGCCCGTGCCCTCGTCGCATCGATGAACAGGGCGGCCAAAATTATTGTTATTGGTCGCTATTGGCAGGATTATCTGATCAACACTCTGGCCATTGATCCGGCGCGGATCGCAATTATTCATAACGGCGTTCCGCTGCCGGCGCAGCGGCTTCGGTCCGACCGTACCGGCTGCCGTATCGTCTATTTGGGCGCGCTAGGGCAACGCAAAGGCACGGCTGATCTCCTTACGGCCCTCGCGTCGCCAGCATTGACGTCGCTCGATTGGCAAGCAGATATTGCTGGCAATGGCGATGTTGCGATGTATCAGACACTGGCAACCACTCTGGGGCTAGCGCACCGTGTCACCCTGCCAGGTTGGGTCAGTGCGGAAACGGCCCAGTCACTGCTGGCAGCGGGCGATATTTTGGTGCTGCCTTCCTATGCGGAAGGGCTGCCAGTTGCTGTTCTTGAAGCGATGGCCGCTGGACTTGCCGTCATTACGACGCCGGTTGGGGCGATTCCAGATTTGGTGCTGGACGGTGAGACCGGATTTCTCGTTAATGCGGGCGACATTGATGCGTTGACGGACCGGTTGGTTCGACTGGTTGCGGATCCAGCCCTACGTCAGTCTCTCGGCGCTGAGGGGCGTCGTCGGATTGAGGCGTCTTTCACAATAGAGGCAGCCGCAGCAAATATCGCAAAACTATATCAAGAAGTCGCTAAAACACCTATAGCCCATTAAGCGTGATCGGAGATCAGTAAGCACTCTTCTGGAAAAATACGACGAGCACCGTTTTAATCAGGATGATTGTATCAAGCAAGGGCGACCACTTTTCAATATAAGCGATGTCATATTCGATCCGTTGGCGCATCTTTTCCGTATCTTCAGTTTCTCCGCGAAAACCATGAATCTGCGCCCAGCCCGTAATACCGGGCTTGACCCGATGTCGCACGAAATAACGATCAACGACGTCGCCGTAAAAGTCATTGTGCGCGATCGCGTGCGGGCGCGGCCCGATCAGCGACATCGAGCCGCCCAATACATTGAAAAGCTGTGGTAATTCGTCAAGGCTTGTCCGACGCAGGATGCGTCCGATCGGTGTAACCCGGGGATCATGCTTGGTCGCCTGTGGCGTGCCTTGTTCTGGCGGGCGATTGTGGTACATCGTCCGAAATTTCAAAATCTCGAAGGCTCGATTATTAAGTCCAAGCCGCGGTTGCCGGAAAAAAATCGGGCCCGGAGACGAAATTTTGACGAGAATACCAATTATGATAAAGCAAGGCGCCAAGAACAACAATAAGATTAAAGTAAGTGTATAATCTTCCAATGACTTCAGAACTGCCCATGATCCTGATAGCCGATGGGCCGACACATCAAGGACCGCCATACCGGAAAATGACTCAAAGCCAATATGAGGAATCGCAAAATTAATCATATCCGGTGCCGTTTTAATATTGACCGGAAGATTTTCAAGCCGCCGCAAGACATCCATGATCCGAATATCTGCTGACCATGGGAGCGCGATAATAACATCATCAACCTTACCGACCCGGCATAAATCGACCAAATCCCTGATATTCCCGATCACTGGGAACGGCGGAGATATCTCGTCACGCGGTATTTCACGGTCATCAAAGACACCGACAATGGCTAGCCATGGCCCCGTATCCGCGCGAAGACACTCGATAAATCGCTCGCATTGCGGACCAGATCCGTAAATCGCTACGCGTCGCTTTAGTTTGCCACGTTCTGCTAAAGAATGGGATATTTTCCAGGTAATCGCCCGGGCAGTATATACGGAAATCAGAGAAAATAAATACCAGGCACCGAACCAATTACGAGAAAACCAGATTTCGTTCGCATAACTAAATGAAATGGCCAGGATGGCCATAAAGCCGATCGTAATTGCGCTAAATATATTTTTCCATTCCTTGGTTTTGTTTTTAATCACCGAGAATCGGTAAAGACCAAATCCGCGTAAACCAGACATGATGACAACGACGCCGATGAGTAGCGTTAGTTCATGGGCAGATTCAGGTTCGGCTTGGGCGACGATAAGGAAGAGTCTTGCGCCTAGATAAGCAATCAGCAGAGCCAACAGATCGATGACACACAACCAACCCTCCATCCTAGCCGGGGAGAATGGTTTTGGATCCGAATTGTCCAGATGCGTTTTGGCGCTTTGCGGCGCGTTCCCAATCGTTTCATCCATCTCCAGAACCTTCTGCTCGGCGGAAAATGGCATCGACATATCCTTGGATCAATGTGTGGGCAGTCAGCCTGCAGGCGCTATAGATATATATCGAGACAAAGTTCTGCTTAACAGCCCGATGAAGGCGTACTTGACGGATTGCTGATGCTGCAAAAAACTCTGGAGCATCCCGCCCCCTCAAGGTGCCGACATCATCTCTGGGCGCATACGGGCGACCCGTTGCTGTTGGTATTGGGAGAGTAACCGACCGGGCATCCGTCAAGGGTCGTGAAGAACTGATTTTTAGCCACGCGCGCATCGGCCACGCATCGCGTAGTTCCCTGGTAATTCATCAGCGGGAGGGTCTCTATGGGGCAGGCTGGCTGAGGCGCAGCGACCGAACTGCCTCGGGGCGCTACACAGACCTTGTAGCTTTCGATGTCACCAGCGCTGCGCATCCCGGCTGGGCAAGCACCCATCGGCGGAACCAAAGTTTTTGGCCCTCCCCTTATTGTGCCATAACAAATCTGGGTGCCATCCACAGCGTTTGTTACAATCGTGCCCGAGGGGCAGTCGGCGCGTGCTGCGACTATCTGCCACACTGTAGCACAAACGATCCCGACCGCGGCATGCCAGCACCTAGACAAGCATCGGGTCCTTCGGTTCAACCTTTTTCTCCCAGCATATAAAAGCAAGGCAGGAGGAAGCGACCGACCCCGCTGCGAGACACAAATCCGATGATCGAACGCTGCCGTCTGAAGAGCGTCTCATAATATATAGAAGTGACATCCTTGCAGCTACCAAACGCGTCACGGCAAAGTCCCGTTAATTCCCATTTTGTGAAACCAGCTTGGGCTCCGGCTTCATCGCGCCACTGCCGTTCCAACAAATTTTAACCCTCCGGTCCTACTGCATCCCGCAAAACGCAGGCCAACCGCAATAAGGTCGGTAGATCCAGTTTCTGATTTTGGCGTCCATCCCCGCCATGACGGCGCCTTGCGACTAGGCACATTGCGGATATCGCATTTTAACAGTCACGTCGATACAATGGGAATGATTTCTATCAGCAATTCACCCGTTAAAGGGAGCATTCTGAAGACGCAATCGAATTGCGAGAAGTTTGCACTTGAGAAAATGGCCTGCTGGTTGAATTTAATACGGAGTATGTGAACCGAGATACACAATATTCCGCCATAGGCCGTAAGGGAGCTTGAAATGACTGATATGCCGCCGCTCGGCGTGCCCACACCCGAGATTGCTGCTGCTATCTGCTCTAGCGGCTCGATTGACCTGATTGGGCGGCAATTGGATGCGCTTGGCGGCCAGAGCTTGGGCCTTGGTGCATTCGAAATTATCCTGGCGGTCGGCGACAATCAACGGGCCAATATTTGGCAGCTAATCGAAGCACGTCCACATTTATCGGTGAAGGTCATTGACTGCCCCGAGCCCACCCAGGCAGTTCTGCGCAACGCCGCGCTCGCTCAGACCTCTGCACCGGTGATCCTGTTCCTCAACGAGTTCGATCTGCCGGGTTCGTCGCTCCTGGCGCAGCATGCCCATTCCCACCGCCTATATCCCGAGGCGACAATCGCGATTCAGGGCTACACGGGCGTCGATCCGGAACTCGCGCAACGTCCGATCGCGGAGTTCATGGCTAAAACAGGACGGCTTGGTGCGAGTTACGCTGGCGCGCTATCGGATCGCTGGCTGGATGGCAGTTGGTTCGCTGAAGGGCGTTGTTCCTGCAAATGCGCATTGCTAAATGGCGGTATTTCGTTCAATCCCGCTCTAAGTGCTGGCGCTGAGTGGGCGGATCTCGCCCAGCGCCTCGCGCCGCAAAGGCTTCGTATCCTCTATAACAGTCGGGCCATCTCTTCCATCATCGGTCCCACGAGTTTGGAAGAGTTTTGCCTCGAGAGTGAGCGGCAAGGGCAGTCCGATCGGGCGCTGATTCGGCGTTATCCGGATGCCATCCTCGCGCGCAAGTTAGAGCTACTCCGTTCCAACAATAGAGTGGAAAGGCTGCGCGCTCGATTGGAGCACCTATTCGCCATTACTCGGCGCCTTGACGAGATTGCAGAGGCAAGGATCCAGCACGATATCGAACTGGATGCTGATTTTAAGGCGCTGCTCCACACCCATTATGCCGACACGCTGGATGCATTTTGGCTCCGCGGCGTCGCGGCTGCGGAGGCGCAGCCAGATCGCATGATTGCTTGACCGAGGGGCTATTGCTAAACCAAGGAATTGTGATTTGTCGGTCGGGGCGGGGGAATGTCGGAGCAATGGTGCGGCGTTAACGCGTGGCGGCTACAAGCTATGTGCCGTGATCGAACAGCCTGACGAGCGGGCGACGGAAATCGATAGGCTCCGCCGAGATATCGACGCCCGTGACCGCCTAATCGCCGAACTTTCTAGCGGTGGGCCCGGCAGCAGGGTCGATCAGCTTGAGGCCGAACTGGATGCACTCCGTCACTCGACGACCTGGCGGCTTACTGCCCCGCTACGCTGGCTTACCATGTTCTGGCGAACTGAGCTAATAGCCTGGGTCAAGCGGCGCAAGCGCTTCGCGGGATTAGACGATCTGGAATGGCCAGACCATCTTTCAGAAGATCATCGACCGATCCTGGTTGTTGATTGGCACGTTCCGCTCTCTGACTTGCAAAGCTCGGGCTTACGGCTGACAGAGATTCTATCGCTGCTGCGCGACCTCGGCCATTCGGTGACTTTGCTATGCGACCAGGATAAGCATGCCACGAATCACCTGTTCCGCACCGTCAAGATGGATCTCGCAGACCGTATCAGTTCGTTGCAGAAGCTTGGCATTAGGTCGATTATCGGGCGCAATCGAGCGATCCAGCATTTGCAGCGCTATGGTAACCGCTACCATACAGCGTTCGTCTGTTATCCAGAATTGATGCTGAACTATGCGCCTCTGATTCGCGCCTACGCGCCGCAGGCTAGGCTGATTTATGACACGGTCGATCTGCACGGGCTGCGGTTTGCTCGTGCTGCCGCGACGAGCGGCGACCCAGATCTGCGTCTCAAAGCCAATTATTATGATCGGCTGGAGATGGTTAATTTTATGGCCGCCGATGCAGTTGTCGCGATCACTGCGCCCGAAGTCGAGGTGATCCGTTCCCGCTGCCCCTCGGCATCGATCGCGATTATTCCCAATATCCACCGGATCGCAGACTCAATCCCGCCGATCGACGACCGCGCGGGCCTGCTGTTCATCGGCTATTACCGGCACCACCCAAATGTCGATGCAGTGCGCTATCTGGTCGATGAGATCATGCCCCAAGTGTGGGACCGGCTCGGCATAATTCCGGTCTATCTGATCGGTAGCGACCCAGATCAGGCGCTGGGATCGATATCGGCTGAGTCGGTACGTCATCTGGGGTATGTCTCGAAGCCGGAGATATATTTTCAGCGGTGCAGGGCCTTTGTTGCACCGCTTCGCTTCGGTGCCGGGATGAAGGGCAAGATCGGACAGGCACTCAGTCTCGGCTTGCCGCTGGTGACTACGGAAATCGGCGCCGAAGGTATGGAACTCACCGACGGCGAAACGGCCCTAATTGCTGATGATGCAGCGGGGTTCGCGGAGGCGATCGTCCGCCTCTATACCGATGACGCGCTTTGGCAGCGTCTGTCTTCTGCGGGCATTCGGCATATCGAAACGCACTTTTCCGTTTCTGCAACGCGGCATGCACTCTACCAGTTATTATCGCCTAGCGATGCTGCGGCATCGCAGTCATCCTAATGGGTGCAAGTCGAGCCACGCCGGCTGAATTGGCTTACACGCTCAAAGCGGTTCGCGGCGCAAAGCGGCAGCTTGCCTTGGAGTTGGAGACGGCGAGAACAGAAATCGCGGCATTGAGGTGCTCGACGAGTTGGAGGATTACCGCTCCGCTTCGGGCCTTGGTTGGGGCGCTTTCTCGCATCCGGCGAAAAAAAAACGTCGTATCGCTCCCGGCAGCGTCGGAGATGAAAGGCCGGTTTCGCGCTGTTGCGGCAAGGCGTCTTTCATTATTTCTGGCGTCGGGCGCGCGCATTGCCATGCCGACATCGGCGGCGCCTGACGTCTCGATTGTGATCGTGCTCTATAATGGCGCGGAGCTGACGATGGCCCACCTGAAATCGCTTGTGCCGGCGTTGGCGCAGGCGAAATGCGAGGTTATCATCGTTGATAACGCTTCGACGGACCGTACGCACGAACTGCTGGCACGGGTCGATGGCGCCCGAATCATTCTGAATGATACCAATCTGCATTTCCTGCGGGCGGTCAATGAGGCGGCCCAGCTAGCGCGCGGCAGGCAGCTCCTGCTCGTGAATAACGATACCGAAATCGAGCCGGACAGTATTGCAATCGCCCACCGGCTGATCGAAGCCGATGGCACGATTGGGGCGATCGGCGGCAAGATTGTCTTGCGTGACGGCACGCTCCAGGAAGCCGGCTGCATTATCTGGAATGACGGATCCGCGTCCGGCTACGGAAGGGGGGCCGATCCCGATAGCGGCGCGTTCGGGTTCCGGCGTGATGTCGATTATTGCTCAGGCGCATTCCTGATGATTTCGCGTGCCCTGTTCGAGCAGCTCGGCGGATTCGATGAGCGCTACGCGCCAGCCTATTACGAAGAAACGGATTTATGCATGCGGATCCGTGCTGCTGGTTATCGGGTGGTGTTTGAGCCGACGATCCGCGTCGTCCATTTCGAATTTGGCAGCGCAGCCTCGACCGAGGAGCCGTTCAGTTTGCAGGCGCGGAATCGGGAGCTGTTTCGCGTCATCCATCGCGCGACGTTACAGGCGAATCATTTCCCGTCGACAACACCGCCCCTGATCGTTAGCAGCCGCCATCGAGGGCCACGCCTACTGGTGATCGCCGATCGATTGCCGATTCCGGCGTATGGCGCTTTGGATGCTCGTCGGCTCGCGATGGTCGAGGTGGTCCTGTCGCTCGGCTGGGCGGTCAGCTATTACACGCTGCGGGATGTCGATGCCATCGGGCCGGCTGTCCGGTCAATTATGCCGGCTGAATTAGAAATGATCATTGAGCCGGGGTTGATCGGACTGCGGTCGTTCATGCTGGCACGTCAGGGGATATATGATGCGATCCTCGTCGCAGCCACGACCCGCCTGGATTTGCCGCCAAAGGGAACACCAATGCTCTTTGAACCGCCGATTCTTACGCTTCCATCACCGGTGCCAACGCCTTGCAGCGCCTGCCAGCGCGGCCACGATATTCTGTTTCGTCCGGCATCGGGGCAGGCGGAGGATATCGCGGCAATCGAGATGCTGGTGATCGAGATCATGCCCGCACTGGACCGGATGATCGGCACAGATTATCGGCTGGTGGTTGCAGGGCGCGTTGACTGGGACGAACTCGCGTTGCCCGACGGGGCTCGTATCGTCATGCAGGATGATGCGGACGACATTGAGGCGGCCTTTGCTCGGTGCCGATTGCTCATCGCGCCATCTGAAGCGGACCTTGCGGTGTTGGAAGCTGCTGCTTATGGTTTGCCGTCGGTCGTTAGTTCCCAGATTGCTGAACGGCTGGGATTTGTATCGGGCCGTGATGTGATGGTTGCGCCGGATCCGATCGGGATGTCGGCGGCGTGCGCCACTCTTTACAGCGATGACACGTTGGCAGACCGTATCGCTGCGGCGGCACGTCTGACACTGAGGGACCGGGCGCCGCAATCGGAATTCATCGCCGCTATCGCTTCCCTTCTATCCGCGGTCCCAGCATAAACTTCGGTGTTCGCATTGCTAAAGCGGATCGGCCATGCGGATCGGCGATGGCGGGATCCCCTGTAATTTCTTGACTTAGGCATCTGATAGTCCGATCTTCCACTCGCCCGCAGCTCCGTTGCGGTCGCTGGCGTATTCGGTTGCGTGAGGGATGGCGCTTCGTCCCACTGCCGGGCGCCCTCCAAGATGAATGTGACAGCCCAGAACACGCAGGGCTCTCCCAAGCCCCGCGTTTTGAAATCGTACTGCCATTAGGGCCGTCGCGAATGCTGGGATGTAGTGAAAGCACCTAATTTGACCAGATTTTCCGACCTCGGTCTCGCAGCACCTCTGCTCCAGGTACTAGCGGCAGAAGGGTACGAAACGCCGACGCCAATTCAGGCTCAGGCCATTCCTAGTATTTTGGCCGGCCGCGATCTGCTCGGCATTGCTCAAACCGGTACTGGTAAGACAGCGGCCTTTGCGCTGCCCATTATCGACCATTTGATTCGCAATAAAATTCCGGCACCGCGCTTCGGCGCCCGCGTGCTGGTTTTGAGCCCGACCCGCGAACTCGCGACCCAGATCGCCGACAGTTTCCGGACCTACAGCAAGGGCCAGAATCTGGCGATCCATGCGGTGTTCGGCGGCATGCCGCACGGGCCGCAGATCCGCGCATTGTCGCGCGGACTCGATGTGCTGATCGCTACCCCGGGCCGTTTGGTCGATCATCTGGAGTCGCGCAATGCCGATCTCCGCTCGACCGAATTTCTGGTACTCGACGAGGTTGACCAGATGCTCGATCTGGGCTTCGTCAAGGCGATCCGTCAGATTGTCAGCCAGTTGTCGCAGCGTCGTCGCAATCTCTTCTTCTCGGCTACCATGCCGAAGGAAATCGGCAAGCTTGCCGCGGAATTGCTGACCGATCCGGTGCAGGTTTCGGTTGCCCCCGTTGCCACTACAGCCGAACGAGTCCGGCAGCGCGTGCTGTTGGTCGAGCCCGCGCGCAAGCGTGATGTGCTCGTTGAATTGTTCGAGGATGCGGCGATGAGCCGGGCGATCGTTTTCACCCGCACTAAACATGGCGCGGATAAAGTGGCCAAGCATCTTGAGTTGGCCGGTATTGCCACCGCTTCGATCCATGGCAATAAGAGCCAAAGCGAACGGCAACGCTCGCTCGGTGCCTTCCGTGCTGGACGGGTGCGTGCTCTGGTCGCGACAGATATCGCTGCACGCGGCATCGATGTCGATGGCGTGACTCACGTCATCAATTTCGAACTGCCGGAAGTTGCTGAATCCTACGTCCACCGGATCGGCCGCACAGCCCGCGCCGGTGCCGAAGGCATCGCGATCTCGCTCTGCGGCGGTGACGAGCGCGGCTTGCTGCGCAATATCGAGCGGCTCACGCGGCAGACGCTGGAGTCGGAAGATCGCCGGATCAACCAGGAGCCTTGGACAGCGTCTCGGCCAGCCAACGTTTCTGAAGGTTATCGTGCCGGTCAGCCGTCACGCGCCCGGCCTGCAGGCCCGCGCCGTCCCCACACGGGGGGCGGAAATGAGGACCGTGGCGGCAATCCCACCGGCCAAGCCCGCCGTCCGCATCGTCATGCTGCGGCCAATGCACCGGTGCGTCGGACAACTGCCCACGGTTAAAACGTGTAAACGGCTCGCTCTCTGACCTCCGCGTCTTTTGGACGCCGCGATTGGAGAGCGAGCGGCCTAAACGATGGCCGGCGAGGCTAACTCGCTTTCGGCAGCGACGCGCTCATGGCCGTCATTTGACGATTTCAGCCGGTACTGGTTCTCGCGCCCGCTTGGCGGCAATTGCCGCACGATGCTGAACGCCCCAGGCGGCAGCCAAGCGCCAATGCGCGCGCGCAGCTCCACCGACTGCCCGACCTTATATTTATGATTTTCCATCGTTTCGCTCCAAAGCGCATGTCGGATCCGGGAGTACCCGGACCTGTGCCGATCTATTGCATCCCGCCCCGGGCACGGCGTGCCGGCATCACCGGCGAATCATCAAATTCCGCGGGGCGTTCTTCAACGACGAGGGGGTGATCGGCAGTGACCGGCCGCTCGCCGGTGCGCGAGGGATAGTGCATCACGCGATAGCCTGATGCCGGAACGATACTGCCGTCGGCGAGCAGCGCATCAATCCGCGCGGCATCCTCGTTGCGAGCGATTTGTGCGTTGGCGAATGCTGATTCGGGCGTCAAAGCATGAGGCGGACACAGCGTGACCGGGTGGCAAGCACCGGCAGGCGTGACCATGAACAGCCCGCCGACCCGTTCTTGCAACTGGTCACCCGGCTGCAATGTCGTATGCCAGTAGACCGGTTCTTTGAGCTGTTGTCGCCCCGGCCCTTGGGGCGCGATATTGCCCGACATATCGACCCAGACGCCACTCGGACGTCGACCGATGCCGCGGTATATATCAATCGGCCGGAAACATTCGAACGCGCGAATGGCTCTCGGTAGCATGGCCATGGCATTCTCCCCGGTCACGTCGTATTGGTCAGATCAGAGCGTATCAATTTGAGACTTAGCGGCCTCAACTAAATGCGGCTCAATTGATCATATAGCTAGAGACCGCTTCACCAATTGGCCTTACCGGCGCAATTGGTCTGGCTCCAGAATTCCGCCGCCAGAGACCTGACGGCGGAAATACTTAATCCGCAGATAGTTCGACGTTAGGCCGAACGCAAATTGACGGCGGATGTCTTGCCTTGCTGGCCTCGCTCTAAGTCATAGGAAAGCGTCTGGCCTTCCTGCAACGACCCGAGATTAGCGCGCTCGACGGCGGAGATGTGGACGAAAACATCCTTCGAACCGTCTTCCGGCTGAATAAAACCATAGCCTTTTTGGGAATTAAACCACTTTACCGTACCGTTCGCCATTCAAGATCTCCGATAGTAACCAACGTGTGCGAACCTATTTCGCAAACGCACGCGATCCAGAAAGGGTAGTCGGCTGGCAGGTCCGGCGCTCTGTAGAGCAGGGATATGCACCTGGACCCGCAAAGGACGGCATGGTCTATGTGGTCCTTCCCGCCCCATATTGCAAGTCGAGATTGGCTGGAGCGCGATGATTTGGGCCGAACGCGGCGCAGACCCGCGCTAGAGTGATTTGGTCGCAAAGACCACGCCATGCAGAATGGCGCCATAGTGGCAGATCGCAGCGCTGAGCACGAAACCATGCCATATGGCGTTTTGGAAGCGCATCGTGTGCCTGACATGGAAAATCGTCCCGGCACTATATAGCACAGCCCCGGCACCGAGCAGCCATAGGGTCTCTCTGTCCAGCGTCTCGATCAGGGGTTTCAGCGCGACGAGACCGCTCCAGCCGAGTGCCAGATAGAGCACAACCGAGCCGCGTTCGAATCGATGCGGCCAGAACAGCTTGAGAGCCATGCCAGCAGACGCGAGCGCCCACATCGTCGCAGTCATCGCGACCGACCAAGTGCCGCTTAACCGAATTACGGTTAGCGGCGTGTAGGTGCCCGCGATCATGACGAAAATGGCGGCATGGTCGAAGCGGCGCAGGAGATCGCGGCGCGGCGATGGGGGCGCCAGATTATAGGCGGCGGAGCAGATGAAGGTAGCCATGAGGCCGACGGCATAAGCAAGGCAGGGCAGGACCATCGCCAACCTGCCACTTAGGGCTAGGAAACCCATCAGCCCGCTTGCGCCAACCACACTAAGCACGACGCCTAACTGGTGGATCCGACGATCCAGCATGATCTCGTCGTGCGCGTAGGATCTAAGAGGGGCGGCCAGTCTCAAAAACCCAAAAAAATGTTCTGAACAAAAATGCCGGACGATCGCCTCAGGCATCAGGCAAATAGTCCGGCATCATATCAACGGAGCTGCAGCTCCGACCTTGATCCAAAAAGCCTGCATCAGAAGCACGGCGGGCGCCGATGCTCCTGCTGCTGTCTTTACGGGCTCAGCGCTCGATCGTCAGCGAGACGGCTTCACGACCCTTGGGGGTCTCAACAACGCGCATCGCCAAGGCCTGGCCTTCGGCAAGCGAGCCCAGCCCCGCAGCTTCGACGACCGACGCGTGGACAAACACATCCTTACGACCATCGCTGCAGGTGACAAACCCAAAGCCCTTGTCCGGGTTAAACCACTTCACAACGCCATGCACCTCGGTGGCCGTGGAGTGATCGACGGTCGGGCGAGCCGACCGTTCGCCGCGCGGTGCCGACGACCGTGGTGCGCTCTGCACCGCGGAGCTGGAATCCACTTCCAGTACGCTCATGACTTGGGCACCCTTCATGCCCTGGCCAACCTGGATTCGCAGCTTAGCACCAGGAGCCACCGATTCATGGCCGGCATTCTGCAGCGTGTTGATGTGCAGGAAGGCATCGCCCGAGCCATCCAGCAATTCAACAAAGCCAAACCCCTTTTCGGGATTGAACCATTTTACGGTTGCCTCAACAACCGGACCGGTTGGCGCGGCCTGACTGGAACCGCTGCCGTAAGACCGTGCCGGCGGCCGCGCATCGCGTTGACCGTAGGAGGGCGGGGAATAATTGTCGTCATCGAACCCACGCCGTCTCGGTGCGCGGTACTCATTGCCTCGGCTCATGTCATCTGCTCATCTTCGTTCGTCGTTAAGGGATTGGCTCCCGTAGCCTTGCGTAGGGCGACCTGCTCTTGCTGCTGCAGCAGCTTCTGTTCCTGTTTCGCCTGTTTAGCTCGGTTCCGATCAGCCCGTTGCTGGTTGTAATTCGGCTTGAATGCCATTCGATCTCCTGCCTGAAAACACTCTATCACAACCCGGTGCAATGCCGATGCGCGTATTTTCGATTTCAGAGAGCGGATTTTCAGTCCGGAACGGGGAACTGGACGCCACGGCGCGTTGTTTACCCCGTTTTGTTCTTGCCGAAAACAGTGCTGCCACAATTTTCGGCAAAATTTGATCCCACATTTGACCGAAAGCGGGATAGACCCGAAGCGAAACAGGCTGATAGCCTGGGCTTTCGATCCTTAGGCGATCTGGGCAAGAGCTGCGAAACCTGATTACATCGGATCTATCGAATTTTTGAACGGTTGGACCCATAGGATGGATGGCAGCCCGTGCGTGGCGTTTCGGCCGGCATCGCGCCTGCAACGTGCGGTCGGTACCCTTGTGCTGTCCGCGCGATGTTTCGCGGGCATGACGCGGCTTGCGCATCTCTATCAGGCGTCGCCATGCCGGGCACTATTCCCGCGGCCCGAATCGGATGCCCAGCTGGACTCTATCCTGGTCAATACCAGCGGCGGTCTGGTCGAGGGCGACCGGCTGGACTTCACGATAAGTGCTGAAACCGGGGCGAGACTGCGGATTCGCTCTCAGGCGGCGGAGAAGGTCTATCGGTCTCTTACGCAAACCAGCAGGATCGACGCGACCATCCGCGGAGAGACGGGGAGCCTCATTCAATGGCTACCCGACGAAACAATCCTGTTTGATGGCGCTCGGTTGGATCGAGTGATTGCCGCGGATCTCGCTCCGGATGCGCAGCTTCTGGCAGTGGAGACCATCCTGTTTGGCCGCCGCGCGCGGGGCGAAGCCTTCACCCACGGGCGGCTACATGAAAGCTGGCGCATTCGTATTGCTGGCCGTCTGGTCTGGGCCGATGCGATCCAGCTCGACGGCAGCACGAACCGTCAGCGGCGCTTTGCGTTTGCCGATGCGGCCGGCTATACGAGTTTGGTCTATGCCGGTCCGAATGCAGCAGCCTCATTGCCGCTGGCCCGGGAGATCGCCGCTTCTTTGCCGAGCCGGACAGGGGCGACGCTAATCAATAATGTCTTGCTGATGCGCATTCTCGATCCTGATGAAGCCAGACTGCGGGCATCGGCATCGGTGATGACGCGGGCGCTTGCCGGGGAGATGACATGAATTTAAGTCCCAGGGAAAAGGACAAGCTGCTGATCGCGATGGCCGCCATGGTGGCGCGTCGGCGGCTTGAACGGGGTGTTAAGCTCAATTATCCCGAGGCGATTGCGCTGATTACCGATTACGTGGTCGAGGGCGCGCGCGATGGCAAAAGCGTCGCCACGCTGATGGCGGAAGGCGCGACCGTGCTCAGCCGCGCCGAAGTGATTGAGGGCATTGCCGAGATGATTCATGATATTCAGGTCGAGGCGACATTCCCTGACGGTACCAAGCTGGTAACCGTGCATGAGCCGATTCGATGATCCCCGGCGAAATCATCACCGCTGAGGGCGACATCACGCTGAATGAAGGGCGTGACGCGATCACGCTCTGGGTCAGCAACAGCGGCGACCGGCCGATCCAGGTCGGCTCGCATTATCATTTCTTCGAGACCAACAGCGCGCTTCTGTTTGATCGCCCGGCAGCGCGCGGCATGCGTCTCGACATTGCGGCCGGAACCGCAGTGCGGTTCGAGCCCGGGCAGGGACGCGATGTTCACCTGATCCCGTTCCAGGGCGACCGCGCCGTCTGGGGTTTCGTCGGTGCGGTCATGGGCAAGCTGGAGGCGCCGTAACATGGCCACGACAATGACGCGCCGTGCCTATGCCGGCATGTTCGGGCCGACTGTCGGCGACAAGATCCGGCTGGCCGATACCGAACTCCTGATCGAAATCGAGCGTGACTTCACGGTTTATGGTGAGGAGGTCAAGTTTGGTGGCGGCAAGGTGATCCGCGACGGCATGGGCCAGAGTCAATATTCACGGGCCCAGGGCGCCGTCGATACCGTAATCACCAACGCAGTGATCCTCGATCATAGCGGCGTGATCAAGGCGGATATCGGGCTGCTCGACGGCCGCATCGTGGCGATCGGCAAGGCCGGCAATCCGGATGTGCAGCCCGGCATCGAGATCATTATCGGACCTGGTACCGAAGTGATTGCCGGCGAGGGCAAGATCCTGACGGCCGGCGGCATCGATAGCCATATTCATTTCATTGCGCCGCAACAGATCGAAGAGGCACTGGCGAGCGGCATTACCACCATGCTCGGTGGTGGTACCGGCCCGGCCGAGGGCACCAAGGCGACGACCTGCACACCGGGTCCTTGGCATCTAAAGCGTATGCTCCAGGCGGCGGAGGGTCTGCCGATGAATTTGGGGTTTTTCGGCAAGGGCAACGCCAGCCGGCCAGCCGCCCTGATCGAGATGGTCGAAGCTGGCGCCTGTGGCCTAAAGCTGCACGAGGATTGGGGCACCACGCCCGCCGCGATCGATTGCTGCCTCTCGGTCGCTGACCAGCTTGATGTGCAGGTGACGCTGCACAGCGACACGCTGAATGAAAGCGGCTTTGTCGAATCGACCATCGCCGCCTTCAAGGGACGCACGATCCACGCGTTTCATACCGAAGGCGCGGGTGGCGGCCATGCGCCGGATATCATCCGGGTTGCGGGCGAGATCAATGTGCTGCCGTCATCGACCAACCCGACGCGGCCTTATACGGTGAACACGCTCGACGAGCATCTCGACATGCTGCTTGTCTGCCATCATCTCGACCCGCGGATCCCCGAAGATATCGCGTTTGCCGAAAGCCGGATCCGGCGCGAGACGATCGCCGCGGAAGACATTCTCCATGATCTGGGTGCGCTCTCGATGATTTCGAGCGACAGCCAGGCGATGGGGCGCGTCGGCGAGGTGATTATCCGCTGCTGGCAGACCGCGGACAAAATGCGCAAGCAGCGCGGGAGCCTGCCGGAGGATTCGTCGGGCAATGATAATTTCCGCGCGCGCCGCTACATTGCAAAATACACGATCAACCCGGCGATCGCCCATGGCATCTCGGGGCTCGTCGGCTCGGTCGCGATCGGCAAGCTCGCTGACCTCGTGCTCTGGTCGCCAGCGTTCTTTGGCGTCAAACCCGATCTCGTGCTGAAAGCCGGCACGATCGCGATGGCTCCCATGGGCGATCCTAATGCCAGCATCCCGACGCCGCAGCCCGTCCATTACCGGCCAATGTTCGGCAATTTCGGGCGCAGCCTGACCGAGTCGAGTGTGCTGTTCGTTAGTGCGCTGTCGATCGATCGGGGCATCGCAGAGACCGCCGGCCTGTCCCGCCCGCTCTATGCCGTCACCAATACGCGCGGTGGCATTTCCAAGAAAAGCATGGTGCTGAACGACGCCACCCCCAAGATTGAGGTCGACCCGGAGACCTACGAAGTCCGCGCTGACGGCGAACTTCTGACCTGTGAACCCGCCGAGACGCTGCCAATGGCGCAGCGCTACTTCCTGTTCTGATGCGCCGATCAAACTGGGTGTTGCCCGCCGGGCGCTGGCCGACCTCGCATGTCACTGGCACCGTCACGCTAACCTGGGACGATCGGCATCGTCGTCGGATCCGCTTGGTTCTGGATGTCAGCGGCGAGGAAATCCTGCTCGATCTGCACGAAACGGCGCGGCTAGGCGATGGGGACGGATTGTTGCTGGAGGATGGTGCGGTCGTGATGGTGATTGCGGCGTGCGAACCGGTGCTTGAAATCCGCGCCGGGCGGTCTGATCTGCCGCGGCTCGCCTATCATTTGGGTAACAGGCATTTGCCCGTCGAGATCATGCCTGATCGGCTGATTGTCCGGCAGGATCACGTGATCGAAGATATGCTCCGACGGCTGGGCGCCGAGGTTACGCAAGCGCTGGAGCCCTTCACGCCGGAGCCGGGCGCTTACGGTGGCGGTCACAGCCACGACCATGACCACGAGCACCCGCATCCCCATGAGCATTGACTCCGACTGGCTGTTGCCGCTGAGCGCGTGGCTGTCGCCGGCCTATCCGGTTGGCGGTTTCAGCTATAGCCATGGGCTGGAATGGGCGGTCGAGGCGGGGGATGTGGTTAATCCCGCCGACCTCACCGATTATATTGACACCGCGCTGGCCCAGGGCGGGGGCTGGAGTGATCTCGTGCTGTTCGCGGCGGCGTGGCGGGCGGCCGCTGCACAAGATGCGGCGCAACTCGACGAGATCGCCGAGCTTGCCTGGGTGCTGCGCGGGACGGGCGAACTGGCACTCGAGGCGACGCAGCAAGGTGCGGCCTTCGTGCGCACGACCTGCGCCGCATGGCCCGGCACCAAATTGGACGCCCTGGCGGCGCAGCGTCCGGGCAGTATCGCCTATCCGATCGCGGTTGCCGTGGCCTGTGCCGATCGCGTGCCGCTGATCCCGGCGCTCACCGGTTTCGCCCATGGTTTCGCCGCCAATCTCGTGTCGGCCGGGGTTCGGCTGATCCCACTCGGCCAGACCGATGGGCAACGCGTGCTGGCAGCACTGTCCAAATCAATCCCGGCGATCATTGCCCGCGCGGCCGACACCCCGCTCGATGAACTCGGCACCGCTTCACCCGGCATCGATCTCGCGTCGATGCGTCACGAAACCCAGTATACGCGGCTATTTAGATCATGAGCAGCAGCAACGGACCGCTTCGCGTCGGCATCGGGGGCCCGGTCGGGTCGGGCAAAACAGCCCTCACCGACCGGCTGTGCAAGGCGATGCGTGACCGATGGAACATCGCCGCCATCACCAACGACATCTATACCAAAGAAGATGCCGAGTTCTTGACCCGCTCCGGCGCGTTGGTGCCGGAACGGATTATGGGAGTGGAGACCGGCGGCTGCCCGCACACCGCGATCCGCGAGGATGCCTCGATCAATCTGGCGGCGGTTGACGCGATGAATCTTCGCTTCCCCGGTCTTGATCTCGTGTTCATCGAAAGCGGCGGCGACAATCTCGCCGCGACCTTCAGCCCGGAACTGGCGGATCTCACGATCTATGTAATCGACGTCTCGGCCGGCGACAAAATCCCGCGCAAGGGCGGTCCCGGCATCACCCGCAGCGATCTCCTGGTGATCAACAAGATCGACCTCGCCCCGCTGGTCGGCGCCTCGCTCGAGGTGATGGACCGCGACGCGAAGAAAATGCGCGGCGAACGGCCGTTCCTGTTCACGAACCTGAAACAGGATCAGGGGGTGGCAGAGATCACCGCGTTCATCGAACGGATGGGCGGGCTGGGCTAGACAGGTATGAATTTAGGTTGGGTGGGCAGACATAGAGAATATTCCCTCTCTGCCCTTCAGGGCGGAGAGGGAGAAAAATGCAATGACTTGCCCTAACGTCATACCGCTCTAGCAGCCTCCACCCCTACCGCCCCGGTGCATCGGCGGGCAGCAGCCCATCGCGGCGCTGGGTGCCCCAGCAGTGTTTCCCGGTGAGGAACGACACCCAGCCGAGGCTTGCCCCGGTATGGCGCATGAGCTGGAAGCTGAACGGTTCGGCCAGCGCTGCGATGATCGCGTACAGCACGCTCGAATTCGCCCGATCGCCGGTCCAGCGGCGATAGAGCCGGATTGACCAGAGATGGAAAGCCAGATCGATCGCGATCTTGGCCGCGATAATCGATAAGACCGGGAGTGCTACCGAGAACCGGCCGCTGAAGATGAAAATCAGCAGCAGCGCGAACGCCGTCAGCCCATAGATCGGCTGCATCGTGTCGATCGCCTTGATCGGCAGCATGATCGTGCCGAGCCGGCCGAACCGGCCATTGCCGGTCATGTCGCGGTTCCAGTATTGCGTCTGCAGAAACCCGGCAAACCAGCGGCGGCGCTGGCGCAGAAAGGCCGGCAGCGTGCTGGGCGCATCGGTCAGCGCGCGGGCGGTGCCCAGGACGCGCACGGTCCAGTCAAGCCCATGTTCCACCGAGTAGCGATGCAGCCGATGGATCAGCTCATAATCCTCGACGAAACATTCGGGATCAAAGCCGCCGACCCGCGTGACCGCCTCGCGCCGGAATCCGGCAAAGGCGCCCGAGATCAGCAGCAGCCCATCGATCCGCATCCAGGCATAGCGCGATATGAAGTTACGAATATATTCATAAGTCTGGAACCACTGGAAAAATCGGCCGCCCAGTGTCTTGGCACAGATCGGCGTCAGGATGCCGGTCGCGGCAACCAGCGCCGGTTCTGCGGCGAAGGCATCGCGCATTGCCTGCAATGCGGTCGGGTCAAGCAGCGTATCGGCATCGACGGTGAGGATCGTCTCTGTGTCGATTTGGGTGATTGCCTCATTGAGCGCAACCGCCTTGCCGCCATGCTTCAGGCGCAGCCAGCGCAGATTGGGATGGAGCGTGCTCGGCAAGCTCATGGCCCCGACTGAGGGTGCAATGAGGCCGTATCGCTCCGTCAGCACGGTCGCGGTCGCATCGGTTGAGCCGTCATCGGTGATCACTATCTGATCGGCAGGCTGGGTCTGCGCGAAGAGCGCCTCCAGCGTCACCGGGAGCACCGCGGCTTCGTTATGTGCGGCGATCAAGACGCCCAGACTGGGCCGGCGCCCGCCCGCACTGTCTGGCGGGCTTAGTCGAGTCAGACCGCGCGTCTGCCACGCGACGAACAGCAGCAGGAATGTGTCATAGGCGACATAGACGATCCCTGCCGACCAGGCGAGCAAGCCACTCAGTGAGAGGGCGCGGGCAAACAGCACGATCCACAGCACAGTGACGCCGAGATGAATTACGATCCCGGCCAGTCGGACCGGACGCGGTGTCAGGCGCGGCGAGGCCGCGATCAGCGCTGTATTTGCGGGTGTGCTCAAGCGAAATCATCCCTAGCAGTTGCCAGCCCCTCAAGGCTAAACATGTGGAGCGAATTTGCAGTGTCTCAATGCCCGCCCGAGGCGCAAGCTTGGTATGCGTCATTTGCGCCGGGTTTCGAGGAGTCTGATCTCAATGGTTATTGCTTCCCGCTATACCCGTACCGCGATGGTGCTGCATTGGGCGATAGCGTTGCTCATGGTGGCCAATGTCGTGATCATCTGGACGGTGGATTATTTACCCCAGGGGTTGCAGCGGCCGGTGATCAATACCCATAAATCCTTTGGTATCACGGTGTTGGGCCTGGGGTTGCTCCGGCTGCTCTGGCGTTTTGCTAATCCGCCACCGGCACTGCCTGCCGCTTACCCTAAATGGGAGCGCTGGGCCGCGCATATCGCCCATATTGCGCTATATGCGCTGATTCTCTCGCTGCCGTTGTCTGGCTGGATGCATGATTCCGCCTGGAAGGATGGCGCGACGCATCCGATGAGCCTCTATGGCGTCATCCCCTTCCCGCGTATCGCCTATATCGTCGATTTGGCGCCGGATACCAAGGAAGCGATGCACAAGCTGTTCGGCAATATCCATTCGCTTCTGGGATATGGGCTCTATGGCTTGTTCGTGCTGCATGTCGGCGGCGCGCTCAAGCACCAATTCATCGATCGGGAGCCGGAGTTGCAGCGCATGCTGCCCTGGGGCCGGACGCCGAATCGGCTTTAGAGATCCTGCACGGCAACCGTGGCAGGCACGGCTTGATCTCGGGCGCCGATTGACGTAACGCTTCGCCACTGCGAATATTTGTGCAGCAGGGCGAAGAATTCCTGTCTGATAAATAAGTGAGGAGCAGCCAATGGCCGGTGTCGTCATCCGCAAATTTGACCGCGCGCCGCTCGATAAGATCGCACCGCTTGCCGGTTACGGCGTCGCAACCGTGAGCGAGGCGCTGGGCCGGACCGGACTGCTTGCCTCCTATATACGGCCGATCTATCCGGGTGCGTCGATTGTCGGCCATGCCGTGACCGTGTCGGTGGCACCCGGTGACAACACCATGATCCATGTCGCGGTCGAAGTCTGCCAAGAGGGCGATGTTCTGGTCGTGGCACCCACCAGCCCCTGCGAAGACGGGTATTTCGGCGATCTGTTCGCCACGGCGCTGAAGGCGCGCGGTGTACGCGGCCTCATCATTGATGCCGGCGTCCGCGATATCCGCACCTTGCAGGAAATGGGCTTCCCGGTCTGGTCGAAGGCCGTCTATGCCCAGGGTACGGTCAAGGAAACGCTCGGGAACGTGAATCGGCCGATCAATTGCGCCGGCCGGACGATCGTGCCGGGGGATCTTATCGTCGCCGATGATGACGGCGTTGTCGTGGTTAAGCAGGCCAAACTCGATCTCGCACTGACCAATGCCGCCGCCCGTGCCAAGAAGGAAGAGGCGAACCGCCTCAAGTTCGAGGCCGGTGAGTTGGGGCTCGATGTCTATGGCATGCGCGAAAAGCTCGCGGCGAAAGGGCTCGTCTATTACGACGATGCCGATTCTTTCGCGGCGACGGGCCGAAAGTGAGCCAAACGGCGATCCCCTGCGCGCTGATGCGGGGCGGCACGTCGAAGGGGCCGTTCTTTCTGGCACGCGATCTGCCGTCCGACCCGGCGCTCAGGGACCGCGTGCTGCTGGCGGCGATGGGATCGCCGGATGTCCGCCAGATCGATGGGATCGGCGGCGCTGATACGCTGACCAGCAAAGTGGCAATCGTCGGCCCTGCGACGCATCCCGATGCCGACGTCGATTACCTGTTCTTGCAGGTGATGGTCGACGAGGCGAGGGTCGATGTGCTGCAGAATTGCGGCAATATGCTGGCCGGCGTCGGGCCGTTCGCGATTGAGCGCGGATTGATCGCGCCAACCGGCGATCTGACCTGCGTGCGCATTCACATGCTGAATACGCAAAGCATCGCGGTCGCGGCGGTCGAAACGCCGGGCGGTTTGGTCCGCTATGATGGAACA
>Ga0116226_10000642_pt1 | contig 29836 bp, 29 predicted proteins | sample S1TSphfallax_FD_89692 | JGI IMG/M metagenome (GOLD analysis project Ga0116226, IMG submission 89692) | Host-associated microbial communities from peat moss isolated from Minnesota, USA - S1T2_Fa - Sphagnum fallax MG | ecosystem: Host-associated > Plants > Peat moss > Unclassified | place: USA...
ATTCATTATATGAACAATATACATACATACACATAATTAATATACACACAAATATATATTTATGATATATTACATATATCATAAATATCATTTTAATGCATACATAAAATACACCCCTATGTCATTGTAGGATACCTTTAAAATGTGACAAATTTGGTGGCTATTGCAACTAATGGGACATATCAATATATTCATGGCTGAAAATAAACCTAAAAGCCATCCAACAAATAGGATGAAGTTTTCAATAGTTGCATCATAGTTGTAAGAGTGACCAAAATAGTTGAAATTTGATCTTATAGTTGTAAATACTCCCAAACTTAGTTACAAACAACTATAAGTCACATGTAATTGCAAATGAAATGGTTATATTTTGGTTGATTTCTACTAGTGTAAGGTCATCATGACAAAACCAAAACATATGTAGTCTAATTGATACACCTTGGGCTACAAACTAATAACCAACATAACACAAAGCAAGAATACCATGATTTGATTGTTTTGAAATGATTATTGCTTTTGCAATAATCATTAATGTCTTTTTGCAATGCCAAGCAACAATTGTTTGATTTTAGGGGACAACATTCAATTCACCAAATGCCATCCCCATAGAAACGCTCAAGGACCTCCACACCATTGTGGGTGATAACAAGATTAGAACCGCTAACCTCCCCCACATCAACAGTTGACAACTAGTTGATTAAAGTCATTGCATTAGCCACTTTCGGACCAAAGAAGTTCACCCAATCATGCCAGTGTGAATCTACTTTTGACCCAGGTGGAAAGTTTGCCTTACATTTGGTTGATCCAAACATTTCCTCACCTTCCAAATGCGATATTCTAGTAAAAAAACTAGAGCTTGAAGTGTACTTTACAACTACAACAACAATTTGGATTGGGTCCAAGACTGATTAGTCCTACGTAAACGCAATTCATTCTTGTTCAACCCAATCCCATATGCACCTCCTTGTAAAAAAAAAAATAATACAATGAAAACTGCCTAAATGTTCACATGTAATTGTCAAATGTTGCAACAAAGAGGCAAGTACCCATGTTACCAAATTGTTACATCCAAATGTTATGGACTATCTCAAATAAGTTACAAATCAGCATATCAACTTCCTCATCCAACGAGAATTTCTACAAGCACATAAAAGGCGGGTGAAAGCATACAAAAATATTCCAAAATTGATCCCTATAACCAAAATAAAAGTAACAAAAAGGTAAAAATTTGAATGCCTAGGCATCTAGGACGCGGGAATGGTAGGATCTACACAATGTAATAGGTTTGTAGGACCTAGATCGTAGGAGCTTGTATGAAAAGAACTTCAATATTGCTTTAGGTTTCGTGATGCCTTCAATGTGCAAAAGAGGGAGTTTAAATAGTGCAAAGGTTTTCAAAATGCTTATAATGGAGGTTGCCCATGTGCAGGGTGGTGCTTAAATTTGATTTGATAAGGAATCCTTAACAATGTGTGCACAAGAATACAATAGATTTTTGTTTTCTTTTATGACATAACATAAAAAGTTGTTACCGCTTAAGAATCGTGATCAAGTTTGGTAATGGCACGCAATCAAAGTATTTTTCTTCACCCCTTTGTTTATTAATTTGTAGTTTCAAGTTTTCTGTGTTGTATGATTCGTAACTCTGGAATCTTGAAGCTCTCAAGGATCCTAATGTTGTCAGGAATCATCTAGTTTTCTTTGATGTCCATTTTGTGACCCAATTAAACTTTGACTTTGAAGTTTGGAATTTTGTTTGTTTTGTGATGTAGATGTTGAAATTCTACATGTTATTTATTTTGTAACCTTGAGCTTTCAATTTGTATGGTATTTGTTGTCTTATGTAATGCCTTATCTTTATACTATTAAATTAGGTTTTGATCTTGAGCCTTTTATTTTGAAGCTTCTTGAGTGTTGTTTCTTTTGTGGCATTGAGCCTTCTCCTTTCAAGATTGTCAAAACATTTGTCTTATAACTTAATTCAACTTTCAACTTTCAACTTTTGCATTATTTCCTTTCCTAGCATAGGTTAACCAAGTTGAAAGTTGTGACCTAGCACTTTTATGGCTTTGGATTTGAGAAAATCAAAAGAAGCCAATAAGTGTTTTGCTCCTCTAGATCCCAGTGTGGCTGTTCAAATAATAAGCAAAAGGCAAAGAAAAAAGTTAAGTAGGGTTAGCCAAACATTAAGGAAAGCATCATGGACTTTAGATGACTTCCACACGAATCTAAAATTGAACAATATTGGCATAAACCCATGCATTCTAACCTTGTTGCACATGGAGAATTAAAGAAAGTGTTTGGGAAGCAAGAGCAAAATGGCTTTAAGCCCAAGCCCAATGAGCATTTAACTGTTGTTAGTTGTGATGTTCTTTTGAAACTTTACAAAACTGTGTATGCACCTCCCCTTGATAACGACCAATATTCTGCAATTTTTTTCAAAGGTTGGTTAGCCCACTGCAATGTCCACAAAATGAATTGGACTCAATTTGCTTATGATTGTGTGTAATTGCAAATGAAAAAGGCCACTCGGGCTACTTTTGGGCCTAAAAGTAATAATTGTAGTTTGATAGGTTCAAAGTCCAATGCCACTTTACCTCCAAATTTAGGCTACAAGATTGAATTCAACAATGGGGATGATGAAGGTTCAAAGCTTGTATTTGGGGAGCGGAACATTGCCACTATTTTCCTCCCCCACAAGGTTGTTGTTGTGAAAAAGTTAGTCACATGCCCAAGTTGTAGAAAAGGACTTTGGTCCCATGATGGCAGGCATGGGAAAAGAGACGACAAAACTTGAGCACAAGGCCCAAGCCTTGGCTGACAACATCCAAGATAAGGTGTTGACATTGGAAAAGGAAAGGCAAAAAATGGAGCCTCAATAATTACTACTACAATCCTTGAAGCAAGTGGTTCAAGTTAAAGATAGTGAAGCATTCTTGACAGTAAATTTAGGTTTGTGTCAAAACATTGTTGATGATGCAAACCACTCTTTTTTTATTTCAATTAATGGGCTACAAGGGATTGAAATAAAAGTCAACAATCTATAGTATGTAGTGGATTTGATGGATGATAGAGTGGAGGGAAAGAAAAAGCTTTCAAAGATTTCTAAAAGGTTCCAAGAGTCAAAATTGGAGTTTTAGACCTTGGAACATAGATTGGGCAATAGCAAAATATGGATTGATGGATTGGTTCATCAAATCCAACTCATGACCTATGGAAATGGAATGACTACCACTCCACTTCCCATTGAAAATCCTCTTATTGCTCATGTAGGAGATCCATAGTTGGTGCTTATCACAAATTGTCCAATTTGTGGGGTCTATTATGCATGCAAGAATATTGTTGTTGCATCATGTGGTTGCACTTACCACTTGTTTTGCATGCCTATATATATGGAAAACAAAGCCATTATTTGTGCTAATGCCACTTGTGGGAAGCCTTTGGATACAAATCGGCTTATAGCCACAGGATTCCAACAAATGAACATGTTGTTGAAGTGATCCAATCCAAATTTCACAAAGTTTGCCAAATGTGACATTCAACCCAATGACTACACAAATTGTAAGTTTCTCCATATCATTTCCTTTTTAGTTGCAAGTTTATAACTTAGTAGAAAATTGGACACTAAGTGTTCTGCAAGTGGTTTTTGTGACCTCCAAGTGTAGGAATTAACATTTGAACAAGGACAAGTGTCTTCCCAGTGGAACATGTTTGTAAGTATGATAGGTTCCTTACTTAGTACTTTTCATGTGTTTCAAGTGGGACAAAACCTCTCCAAGAAAGACAAGTACACTACCCAGTAGGTATAGTGCCTTCCAAGTGGGGCAATAGGTATTGAAAGCATGTCAAATACCCTAACCACTAATTCAAGTGCCTTTGAAGTGGGCAATAAGCTTCAAAGTATGCCAAATAATCTTACCATTAGTCCTAGTATCTTCCAAGTAAGACAAATAGGTTTGTAAGTTGAACAATAACATTGTCCAGTAGTTCAAAAAAAATTCGAGTGGGAAACAATTCTATAAATGGGACAAGTACCATGCCCAATAGTTTTAGTGCCTTTTAAGTGGACAATTTAGGTCTATAAGTAATTGAGTACCTTGCCAAGTGGTTCCAGTGCCTTCTAAGTTGGATAATTTAGGTTTGTAAGTAGCTAAGTACCCTGCGAAGTAGTTATAGTGCCTTTTAAGTGGGATAGTTTAGGATTATAAGTAGTTAAATACCTTGCCAACTAGTTATAATGCCTTCCATACATAATGCCAATGAGTTTGTAAGTAGGATCATTTATACCTTGCTCAAAATTGATAAGGTCTTGCAAGTTATGTTTGTTGTCTATGTACATTAAGGGATGTGCGCAACCTTATAATTTCCTAATGTCTTTCAAGTACTATACTATAAGTGTATGCAAATAAACATGTTTTGTAAGATGCTTCCAGGGTCTTGCATGTAGTGGCAACAAGTATAGATTTGCACAAACATGACAAATACTTAATGCTTGTTCAATGTTGTCAAATACAAAAACATTTTGTCCAATGGTTTTAGCATCTTCCATTGTACAAGAATTGGTTTGCATGTATGAATTTGACAAACACTTGTGGGTTTTTTGCATGTATAAATTCCAAAAAGAATAAGTGAAATTGTATTGCTTCAAGTACAATAGTTCTAATCAACAAAGTTATCTTAGATCTAAATTGTATGTATAAGGATTTAACAATTGTTCCAAACACTTATGTGGGTGTATGTACTATTTTTTTACACTGCATTCTCATTTTGCCCTTGCATTTTCAAAGATACTTGATTTTAGAAAAATATGAGCATCCAAAGTTTTGGGAGAACAAGAGTCCCAATTTTGGGACTCCCACTTGGGAATCTCGGGGAAAAGTGATATTTAGATGTAGTCCCTACATCTATGTAGTCACCTACACTTATGTAGAGAAGCATAAAGTATATTATAGGGAGGGAAGTGGTGCCTCTTCCCAAAGGTTGCGGGCTGTGTAAAGCTTGTGCTTAAAGTTGTCCCTATTAAGTCTGCCGCACCACTTCCATTCAACTTGCACTAACCACCCTCTTTTTTTGGTTGTGTAGGTTGACCTCATCTTGAACTATTGCTTGTGAGTTCATCTTAATCCCATTTCTAAGCTCTAACACACCCTTATCCTTGAAGTGCTGTGAGTTAGGGAACGTGCCCAACTCTCTTCTTCTCCCGTTGTTTTGCTCTGGGACCCACCTTTGGGTATCTTGAATAGTTCAGGGGTGCGTCAATTGGAAGAACATGGTCAACAAATGGGTGTTGAAAAATCAACCCCATTGGATTCCATGTCATTGCTTCGTCCTAGTTCTTTGGCATAAAATTGTGAGAAAGAATCTAAAAAGGGGGAAAGTCCTCCAAACTTCAACATGGAGGATTATCTACTCAATGATGAAATTATCCATAGCCTCTAAAAAAATCCCCTACCTTCCTTTGCACATGTGATTCTTGTGGTTGAGACAACAAGTGTAAATAATACAACATCAATTTTTGCAATGGCACCAATGAACAAACTTGATGCTCCTACCTTGGCCACACCAACTGTAGTGATTTTTATTTCTATTGTGGAGCATGTTCATAGTAATTGTAACTTTAGAGGTCTTTCACAAGGTCATATTACGAAAAACCTTGAAGGACAAGGATACGTAGGTGTACATCTAGGAAAGCTAGATAAGCTAGTTCAAAGGAACATGGAAGATTTTTTCAATGACAATGAGAATGACATTGTAAATGAAGCTAGGACTACATTAACAACAAAGGTTGGGGGTGAAAAGTCTTGCAAGCCCAATGAACCAACTAAAAAAAGAACTAGACTTGTTTGATTTTTTGCCCCTATTGAGGCAAACATTTGTCATTTTCATTGGTAGCCAAAGTAAATAGTCATCATGCACATCAATTATTTGATCTTTCCATCCAAAATGCAAGACATTTTCAACCTATCTAACACATGATCATCTTCATTGAATTTGAAGTTGAATAAATATTGTGTAGACATGGGGAACAGTGAAGCAAGGCAACAACCTACAACAACTCCCTTGCTAACTCAAGATTTGGGACAAAATGCTACAATGATTATATTTAGCTTGCTTCCAATAATGCATTGTGGAAGGTTCGCATCCCCTCTGTTTACTTCTACTGGATATGTACATGACGAGGTATTTCCTCATTTGGTTAATGAAAATCTTGTTCAATAATTTTTTTCATTTATTTGTGTAAAAGTGTTGAAGTTATTTTTGATTTTGGAATGAAATTAATAAATATAAATCACGTTACAAAATCAAGACATTTTGCTTATGGATCATGGATGCATCCTTGGAACTCTATTCTATTGGTAGATTATTAAAAGTTCCTTAACTAGATTTCCATATTTTCTTCCTTCATGGCCCTCTTTTTCTCTAAGAGTCGACTATTTCTTTTAATTACATTAGATAGTTAAGCTCCCTATAATTAAACTTCTAGCAGATAATGTTAATATGTATAACAATTATTTGTAGATTAACTATTTGTGGCACATAATTGAAGATGCATGTGTAAAAGGTTGGAGTGCATTACACATGTGACAGAATCACTTACAAGAATTGGTGAATTATGCTCATGTCTCTAGTCTTATGAAAACTTTCTTTCTTGACCTACCCATCAAGCTTAAGTATGTTGGGAATTTTACAAAAGATGTATCTAGATATAGAATTTGTGTGGACCAAAAGGTCCATTTATTATTGATGTTGTGGACATGATTTTTTTTAATCCATGGGCCCACTTGGAAGGTCTTAAGGCAATTGAGGAGCTAGTAGAACCTTCTAATTATGCACTTACAATATTTGACTTTGTCAAACAAGTTTTTCCACATACCCAATGGATTTTTAGAAACTCTTTTCAACCCCACTAGAGATAGACAATTGAAAATATGGTCAACTTCAAGAAAAGCTTGTTTAAGGAAAACTCATAATGCAAAAAAATTGGACTGTGTATGTTTGTGAACTATGGGATTATTCACCTAGCCATTTATAATAAGATGTTGAAGGTCGTTTCTTAGATAGTGATGGGGATGGTTATGTTTAATCCTAAAGTTGCAGAGGTAATGTGTCCTAGCTTGTTGATCAACTGCTAAAAAATCACTAAAATTCAATTCCATGCAGCCTAGTTAAGTTTTTAAAAGTCTTCTTGGAAATGCAAATGGTTTAGGTATTCAAACCAGCAGGTATCTAATGAGTCCATTGTTGAACAACATTTGTTCAGTCAAGCAAATCTTGTGACGTTCATGATATAAATCAACTAGTTCTCCTAAATTCCCCTTTCATGTAAAAACTATTAGTTGGAAAGTGGAAAGGTTGATGACCTCTATCTTTGTAAATCATAGCTTACGACTTTGTAGAATAAATTATGTTGTGGTCCAGCTATAGTTAAAGTGTTCTATATGAAATCTATGACGTTAAATTTTGTTTGGATGCATCAATGAAAAAGAAATTGTTGCTCATTAAACACAAAAAAACCAATTTGATGATTGATGATTAATGGTTTGCGTGGGTTTTGCTAAGATCACTTTGAGATGTTCAAGGATCCATGGTTGAATTAAGGGTCTAGGGTGGGTACACCATGTATGATTCACCATAATTTGTTTGTATCCAATTCCTATATCACCATGGACAAGAAACTTTAGTCAACCCATATTTAAGGAGTATTTATGTGTGGTTATTGTTGCCAAATCTAATCAACTTGCAAGTCTAGTTTTCTTTCCTCCTAAATCCAAAATAATTCATTGTTTTATGAATCCTATCTCAATGAAAAAACCTAAGCAAATAAATGATAATATATATTTTGATTTTTTTGCTTAACTTTCAAGGGATAAATTGAGATATTGGTTTTGTAGATTCTATATTCACCCATATTATTTTGTGGCTTCTTATAGGGATGTATTAACCAATGAATTTTCAAGAATAATTCTAGAATTTGCATTAAGTTAAACTGCAGATTCCAACCAAAAAAAAATCTAAGATTTCAGCATTTAAGCATTTTTTGTTTCTTGCTTGTTGCATAAATTATACTCCTTTTTGCATATTGTAGTGTATTGTACAACACACTAAGAAAATAACAGAAACGGTATATCGAACTAGTATCTAACTTTGAAACAAATATGCAATAGGGCATGCCTATTTAACTTGGCACTTTTAATGAACCAAGTTAGAAGAAAACTTGTTAATATTAATATGAATTGAGAATGCTCACTGAAAGTACACAAATGCACCTACACATGTCTTTTTTTTTGCCCTCAAGATACATAAGCAAAATGTATACACATGTTCTTGGTTGATTCTTAAGTTCTAACTAATGTGCAGTAACCTTCTTATGGGTTATTTTGTGTTGCATCAAAGAAGAAACCAATAGATATTGTCTTGTGCATTTGCATGTGAATTCTTGCTTGCATTTACCACATTGAACATGCATTTGAATGCACAAACATACCCAATTTGATTGAGCAATAACAAGTTGGAAAAAAAAAAAGGAGATGAAAAATGTCCAAAAAAAATGCCCACTCCTTAGCACATTGATGTGCACAATCAATCAAATCCTAAGCATGTAAAGTTTCAAAACAAAAACTATAAATTGTTGCAAAATTTCTATCAATGAAATAAATAATTTGCCACATAAACGAATATGTTAAGCTCACAAAATGAATATTAAATCCTTCCATAAAATTTTCATCCACAAATTCTATAAATATGAAAATGATCTTCAAACAAATATCCATGGTACATGTCTGAATGTACATTGAATTGAATCACACAAAAACAATTGTTCAACTATGTTGTTATATGTATCAAGTATTAAGATGCACACAATTATTAAAGTCCTAAACACATACAACATCAAAGTGCTTAATGCAAACTTTGTTTGAAAAAATCAACTTGGTTTCTAGTATCCACTAACCAACTTGTCATCTTCAAAGGTGGTGTAGAGGTTTAGTTTCTACACATAAAATGTAATCACCAAAAACTAGGCACTTTTTACCAATGTGAGAGTTAATGTCTTCATGGACTTTGAGAAGTGAAAACAACATGCATAAACAACATGATTGGAAAAAAAATTACTTTCTTTCTATGAAAGAAAGAGGGTTTAACATACCTGCACTTTATAAAAGTTACCTAAAGAAAACTAAGAAAGGAATAATTCTTATACCATATTAAATGTTAGCAGCTTCAACATCTAGAAATCTTTGAATAAAAACCCAAACATTTAGCCCTACAACAAAATATACCTTTGGGATTCGCCCTAGCAACAAAAGTTGAGGTTAGTGATAATGTTGGGAGCATACCAAATAGAATCACACCTTCTTGAACAAAAATCCAAAATAAAGGCCACACTGTAATTTTAAAACTTTCCTTTGCATGTGTCCACAATCCCATAATTCCATGGAAATTGAAGTTTTAAATATAAAACAACCACATCCATAGTCAATATATTTGCTAGGATTTAGAATATTCACTGCCTACATATACTTGAACATGTAAACAACATAATTTCCAAGCATTATTAGCATGGACTTATTATTATATGCCATGGGTAGTAATACAAAATGTGTGGAACATGGGAGCATTGGAAATTTTGAAGCTATGACAAGGTGGGAGTACACAAAAGTTGGCCCAAAATCTAAGAACTTATATGGAATGTTGGTACCTCGTTGGCTTGGCATTCCTTGGTACCATGTACCTCCAATGATCATATTCCCCTCGTACCAAGTGTTCCCCCATTAATCTTCAAATGTTTCTTGGCACCTAAACAATGGCCTATTACAAAGAATAATATAAAAAGGGTCACCATTTTCCATTACATCAACAATGACTATAACAGTGTCACCAATCTCAACTTTTGCAACCTTGCATTCCAAATCACAATCATTTCTAGCCTTTGATTCAGAATATGAGCCATCAATGTTGGTCATCATAGTGTGTGCCTTGAAAACAAAATCAAGAGTTCAAGCCAGTACAACAAGTTTCATATGAACTAATGCAAGCAAGGTAGTACCTTAGATATGCAATAAAATTGAACAAAACTTTGGAAAAGACAAGGAAAAAACATCTTAGACATATATAAAAAGGATTTCAAATGTGATATCAATCATGAAAGATGTCATCAAGAGTAAGTTAGATACATGCAAAACATTGATAGGTTTTAGGGTCAATACCCTCCAAGGCTTCACATGCGTATGAGTTTCATAAAATTCAGGATTATCATGCATGCATTCAGGGCAAAAGTATGCAAGTTGTCTCACATTCAATAAGTGGGATCTCGATGAAAAATAGAAGCCACATAATGCATTGAACAACAACATGTTATTATTTTGCAATCCCAATCCATTGTCTAGTCAACATCTTCATGTTCAACTAGGTGGAAGTATCGAGTGGCATCCCTCCTTACACTTGGGTATGTTGCATGTTGTTCATTATGTTCTCATTTGCAAAAAACATCTACAACACACTAGAGTCGTTGACTATTCATAATTAATTTTTCTTTTTGAATTTCTTGTTTTAAAACAACCCCAGCCTTGTCATGAACACCTTTTCCATGACCACTACCAAAGTAGGACCACACCATTTGACACCCATGTGGTAAGTGTACAAGATCTTTGGTCTTGGGCTGATAGCTATAACCACATGAAATAATAGACTTAAAAAGACTCATTAAACAACATACTATTTAAGGTGAACTTAATTCAATAAAAACCGGCAACCATGAAATTTCATAGATGATAGTGTTGTTGAATAATAGATTTATAGATGAACCTTCTCAACATAAGGAAACCAACAAAAGAATCAAAATGAAATTAAGGTCTTGGGTAAAAAACACATCGGGCAACATGGTACCAAGTCCGCTTGGATTTGAATTGTGCCACACGCCCATCAGACCACACAAGGTGTTCATTGCAATAAAGTCTATGATTGGTTAAGTCTACCCAATGCAACTCAAAGCAATGTTGGAGAAACAAAATGTCATGTTCAGTGTCATCAAAAAGGTGGTAATGATACTTTGTAATTAACTTCTTCACACCTAAATTTGGGTTTTTCAATGTACGCATCATTCCATCTATAACAAATACGAACTAAAATGGTCAATTGGAATGAATGCTAGTGCATTTCTTGGATTTCATTGAAGTCCATAGAAATGTAGTTTTTTGCAAAGTCCACAACAAACATGATACTTTCACAAGGGAAAGTCTCCAAGAAAATTCTATATTCTTCTTCTTGAAAATGGGCCACAAAATTGTGCAAAATGAACTTACACAACTTGGGCTTAATGCAGGCTAGAAAATGAACTACAATGGTTTCTGTAAACTATAGCCTAAGCACCTTGTTTTTAGCCCTTGCCCTTGTTCTCCCATGCACAACTTTTTCATAACATTTTTAGCTCATCAAATTTTCACTCCCAATATCTTCTTCAATAGGGTAGGTCATGAGCATATCAATTCCACAAAAATTGCATTGCCCCTCAAAGCATTTTAGATCATGGAATATGGCATCAAGTTTTGTTGGGCATAGAATTGATGTCCACATGTTTTAGAAGAAAAATGGGTTTTTTCAACTCATCCAATGTGACTATTTTTGTCCAAGGTGAATATTTTTTGTCACATGAAACTAAAACATTAGTCACCTTGGACAAAAATAGTCGCAAAAGTTGGTTACAAAACCCCATTTTTCTTGTAGTGATGTCAGTCAAACCTTGAAAAATACCACGCCAAACCATGCATGCGCATGGGATAAACCCAACACAAATGTCACAAGTGTAATTACAATGCTTGTCATGCACCCCATTGGTTCCATTTCACATATTGTTGAACTCCTTTTGGATTTCTGCTATTTCAACGTGGTATTTGCAAGCACATGTATTCCTTTCCTTAAGTTTATGGACATAATAAGGTTTCAATTTTTCAAAAACTCTCAACCCTACTTTACCATCATGTGCCTTCACAAAGTGATTATAAACTTATAATTGCACACCCCAAACCCCAAACACAATAATTTAGATGAGAAATTTATACATGTTGCCACAATGATTCATCACAAAGAATGAATGACTATATATACTCATATGTTTTATAACCAAGAAAAGTGAAGACCATGTTTAACATGTCTAAGTAGCCTAACATAATTAATGACTAATAATATATCAAGTTCCATGTAATTGACTGCTTATGTGGTAAGGAAAGAACACCTACCCCCAAAAAACAGAAGTAATCATAACAAATACACAATGAACCCGACCTCAAGTACATGTGACAAATAGTAGTCCCATCAATTATTAAAAGCTAAAACTTGCATGGTCTTAATAGAAAGCGTTTCCCACAAGTATCAAGACTTGCAAAAGAAGTAACCAAGGCCTAAACATAGGTACTATGGCAATAATGACTAAAGGTGACCACCATGCACAAGTAACCCATAGTTGATAAAAGTGACAGACATAAAATGAAAGTAACTAAAGGCAAAACCCAAGTACCCAATGCACAATGTCAAGTGTTGGCTAGCATTTGTCAATAGTCAACATTCATGACAAGTAAAAAAAACATGCACAAAAGTAGTCACACCCTTAGAGGAAGTAACCAAAGTTTAAGCATAAGTAATAAAGCAACAATGACCAATAGTCACCACCACGAACAAGCAAAAAATAGTTGTGACAAGTGATAAACATACTTGATAACAAACAACTAAGGAGTGAACCCAAGTACTCAATGTAGACTATTAAGTATTAACCAACATTTGTTAGTAGTCAACATTCACAATAAGTATTTAAGGAAACATGCACAGAGTAGACGCACTTGTCAAAGAAGAAACCAAGGCCACAACACTAAAAACCAAAGCATGGCCATAAAATATTCCATTGTTGTGACAAGTTGGGTGCCATTTTCCACAAGTATTGAAACTAAGACCTAATTACCTTTGCTAACAACTAATTTTCTAACTGTAATGTTCACCTACATGCAAAAGGAATAAAAAAACTTGTCATATGAAGGCATATGTACCTAACAAATGGGTGATCCAAATTCAAAACAAACATTGTGATTCTAAACCTATGTAGAAGTAACCACCATGTTTTGATCGCATTCTTTCTACATCAAAACCCAAAAAATTGACAGAAAACAACTATTGCAACTTTCAAGTAAAAATGATCCAAAGAAATTGAGTTCCATGGCACTAAACAAAATGAAATTATTATATACCTGATTTTTTTGCAGATAATGAGTGGGGTGTACTTCCCATGTTTTCATTGTTATATGTTGTTGCTTCACATTTTTGTGTGTTGGTGAGATGGTTGTGGCTATGTTCCAAAAATCTAAGACCAATTGATGATCAGCTTCATTGAGGGCATCATAATGTTGCTTGTGTTGGAGCCCCCCCAAATGTTCTCCCCATACATATCCACATGGATTCTTTATGTTATGGCCTTCTGCAATAGGTACCTACTAGATCCAATTTTTTGAAAAACATAGCACTAAGAGGGGCCAACTTGATTTGATGCAACGACTTTTAATAATGCATTTCTATAGGGCATGTTGTCCTTTGATTTATGTGCTACAAGTTGCACATATGTAGCTTCGAGACTATTAAGAATGCTCAACTTGTGTTCAACATCTCTAGCATCTCTAACAAGCTTTTGAAGTAAGCATCTGACATGAACTTTGTCCAAAAAACTCCTAAGGACAAGTTTTTTTCTTTATCATTCAACTCATGGGCGGCACTACAAAATTCATTACTAAGGTTGTTAGCCTTGGTGGAACATTTTCTCCACCTTGGAACTTCCCTATGAATCTTAATAGACATTGTTGTATCCAAAAGGGTTGGGGAGCTTGAGTTCCCTACTCTTCTTACAACAAGTTGTTTTGCACAATCAACTTGTTTCCTTTCTCGATCACATGCACGCCTATAAGGACACATGCATAAGAACTGGCACCTAAGCATATGAATGAATGAATGAATCAAACACATTTAATTATATAAATGTCAATATACATGTCTAGTATACATGTATATTTCATGTAAGGCAACAATCATAAGGAGCCTAGGTCAAACAAAGGAATGAAAATTCTTATAATCCAATGGTGGAGTGATAAAATTATTTTAAACTATTGTGCTTCTGTAACAACCTTTGTAATTATTACAATTCGTATGCCTCTATAGCTTCAAGTCTTTGGGCATAATACATTCTTTTGTTCCTTTGGTCTCCCATTTTGTTACAACTTTGGTAATGACTAATTAGGAGTTTTTGGATTTTACCTTTGTTGCTACAAAACAATTGTTTTTGTGTCCAATGTGCATTCCCCCCTACATATAAAATGTATCTAGATTAGTAAATGTGTCACAAATGAAATGAAAAATTACAATGCACCAAAAACTCAACAAAATGTACATGTTAATCACCACATCAAACATAAAATGACCTTGATCTTACCCATATTGATAATCCTTTGTTGTCACCAACACAAGAAGGCATTTTAATAATGTGATGCAACTTTCTATCCTTCTACTCCTGATTTTATGAGGTGACTATACTTGAAAGTACATACGCTATAGGTGAAGGAAAAAAATACAAGTGTATTTTTAGATGTTAAGTTGCGTTTGTAATTGAAACCGGATAGCTTGTTTCATGTGCATGATTTATAAGTTATAATCTATAGATATATCTTCTAAGCTTGAACACTCTAAATCCTACTTGGTTGTAGACCACAAACCACTTAAAATATTACTCCTACTGCATATGTTGTCTAAATCAGGTTTGCCTTAGCTCATTAAAAAGTTAATTACAAGGCGTATATGCCTATTAAATTGCAAGCTCTGCACCCAAACTAGGAAAAAGCTCTGTTACCAAACCTGAGAGGGTTTATTAAATTCTTTTAAAATTTCAAGCTCCCAACACTATCCTATTCACTTCTATTTTTTCGAAATACCCCAAACATCCAACCCACTCTCCCTCTTTCCACCATCTATTAAAACTCATCATCCTTCTCCTCCCCTTCCCAAGAAAAATAACACTAGAAGAAGACCCCCCAAAAACTCCTCTTCCTTGAGCTTTTCATGACCCCTCCTTGAGCTTGTTCTCTTTGTTTAATGGAAGTTGTGGAAATCCTTCCTTTCAATCCATGGCCTCCTCATCTTTCAACAACCAATGAGAGTCGAGAATTATTTTCCTTCTAATGGAATTTAGGATGATAATTTTTATGCTTAACGAAACATTAAGAAGGTTCCATCCTCCAATCAAATAAGATGATAATCTTCATGCCCAATGGAATTGGAGGACTCATCGTTTTCCATATATTGGACATCTTGATGAGGTTCTTTAGTTCAATCCATATCCATTCCGTTTGTTTGATTTTCACATCCTACTTCTTCATCCAAATTATTTCAAGTAACTAATTACTAGGATAATTTATTGGTAGTAATAAGTAAACATCTTTGAGTTCCTACTTGACTAAATTAACTCAATGGTAGTAGTAATATTCCCATGTACCATTTACTCTTTTGATATCCCTTAAGTTTTATTTATTAGGTACTAATTAACTATGTAGTACATAATTGGAATTAAAATTTCCATCACAAGAACCCCCATGTACTTTTAGATCCATCGTCAAAATTAAGGCTTGACGAATCCATTAGAACTAAGATGTTCGGGTTTTCATGAGGTTCTACCGTCATTGCCACACATTGCGCCTACCCTAATTTATTAAATAAAGGCATCAACCCCTTTTGAATGCAAGTACTAAATTATTTTAGCTACCCCTTTGGTTTTTGTTGATGTGCGTGAAGATTTAGTCATGGCGGATGATGTTGTTACGCCCTTGAATCATGCAGTTGCACTAGTAGAAGTAGAAGAGTTTGAAGAAACATTGTTTGACATGAATGTTTCCCAACAGTTGTGCGACAAATAACCGTTCGAAAGAGTGGTGCGCACTTGAGTCGATCATTCAACATGGGATCGTTGATTGTCTCTTAACCCACATGTTTTAGTGATCTATTTAAAATTTGATCCCACTCATGAAGCTACACCAGAAAGGTTTTAAAAATGTCAATGTGAAGATGACGATGATCGTCTTCATTGTCCAACTTGGGTTCTCAGTGATGGCCATTATTGTTGGTTACGAGGCCAAATGAACCCCCTTTTCATGGAGCATCAAGCCAAATACCTAGCTTGTTGTAAGCCTAGCTTAGGGTTTATGACCAAGGTCAGGGCTTACAAAGCTGCATGCCAAAAGTGAAGCCCAGGAGTCACATCTCATGCTCCCAGGAATGCAAAAAAGTGTGAGGGAATGAACCCTCACACTCTTAAGGAGCTTCCACTTTGAAAGTTGGAGTCTCGGTGGACTCCCAAATGTTTAGAGGGCAATTGCAGGGGTCAAAACCCAATGGATTGAAGGGTTCCTTATATCATTGGAACACTATTGAAACTTAAATGTCTAAAGTGGGTTCGCATGGCTCATTTGAACATTTAAAGCACAAGTTATGGCCGAAAGAAAGGTCAAGAGTCAAATTGGTAGTTTCACTCCTGACCACTAAAAGTTAGGAATCAACTCGACTTCCTTGAGTGTAAGGGGCATGCCACATAGTGTTGGAAAGCTCTCAATGAGGGATACAACTTTGCTTCAAACCTCATTTCAATTGGAGGTCTACACACAAAGTTATGGGGCCCCAAAGTTGTAGGAGTCCCAACTTTGGGAATTTCGGGACAAAATGCCATTTGGATGTGGGCCTTGTGGAGAAGCACAAAGTATAGTATAAGGGGGAAGGTGGAGGCTTCCTTCAAGTTTGGGCCATGATGAGTCTTGTGATTTCGAATTTGCTCGTGGCTTATTTTAGCATCAAAAGTGTTCAAACTATGCATTAACCAACTTGTTGTTTAGTTTCTATAGGTCTGTGTGAGTAATTGATGCTTGTCATTCTTCCTAGTCCCCATTTCGGAGCTCCAATACAGCCCTCTACCCCCAAAATGTTGCGAGCCATGGAGCGTGCCCCAACTCTTTGTTCTTTCGTTGTTTTCGCCTTAGACTCACATTTGAGTCTATAAAAAAGGTCGGGGGTGCATCGTAGCTCGCACCATTCGTCGCATTCTAAATTTTCTATAGTTGTGATTTATCCCTTTTAAGTCATTTACTAATTTGTAATTCATTTGAAGTTATTCAGGTGGAAATGTTAGGATTTAAATTCGATTTTGATTGTATTTAAAGACTTGATAGAAGTGCAAATTGAGTAAAGGTGTATTAAGACTACATCATAAAAACTTACAAGCACATCATTTGTCGCAACCCCACTTTGGCCAAGTGTGGGGGTGAAGCCCAACACTCCCAAAGTTGGGGATTTGGAGTCCTCTAGGACTCCCGAATGTTTAGAGCTCGACAGCAAGGCACAAAACACCTCGCATTGAAGTTTTCTTGGTGTCATTGGAAAGGTCTTGAATCGTAGATATTGAAAATGGCCTCGCATTGGCAATTTGGACATCTGTCGCCCAAGTTATGGGCAAAAGAAGGGCTGGGAGTCAAACTGGCAGTTTGACTCCCGACCACTAAAAGTCGGGAATCGACCTCTTCCCGACCTCCGAATTGAAAGTGCAACATGGATTTGGAAAGATCTCGACGCGGGCTACAACTTTGGTTTAGACCTTGTTGCAATTAGAATCTGCAGTCGGGAGTTATGTGTGTTCAAAGTCTCGGGACTCCAACTGGGACAGTTTCGGGACAATTTCGGGACTCCAACTTGGGAGTCCCGGGAAAAAGAGCCATTTGGATGTAGCCCCCACGGAGCGTTGCAGAGAATACTATATGGGGGAAGGTGGTGGCTTCCCTCGAGTCCGGGTCGTGGTGAGTCTTGTAGTCCAAAGTGTTCGTGGCTTGTCCCAACACCCAAGGGTGTTCCCGAATGTGAACTAACCACTTTGTGGTTTGTTTTGGATGCAGATTCAAGCTTGATCTTCTAGTCCCTCTTCCTAGTCTAATCCTGAGACTTCTAGCACGCCCCTCTACCCCTCTATAATGCTGGAAGTTGGGAGCGCCCTTCCAAGTCCCAATTCCGCAACTCTACATAGGTGAACCCTCAAGTGGGTTCACCCCGGGACTTAGGAGTGCGTCATCATTAGTGCCAGAAAATTATTCTAGAAAAATAATTTATTATTATCATGGTGAAATGTTGTGTTAACCATGGGCTTGAAAATTGTTCTATCTTTATTAGACCTTTCATTGACACCTTTTTAACTACTTCATGAATTTCAACATCCTTGCTATTCACTAAATACTAAAACAAGACTAATGTTTTGCTGGACACCACGATTTTTGGTGTTTGCTTCCACCCCCAACCCTCTAAAGATCTTTCACCCCTAATTACGTAATTGAGGTCCTAAAACTATGGTTATTAGCTTTTTGTCGAAGAAAATAACTAACCCAACACCTTATTCACCAATATCATATTTCAAAAAAGAAAACAACCCCCCAATGCAACCATGCGCATTCATCATTCCTTATTCTACCCTGAAGTTGCTAAAAACCCTTGATAACCTTACCATGCTCAAATATCCTTGATGCAACTCTCAAAAATTGAGATTTTCACACATGGTTGTGTCAATATGGCTCACAAGTAACTAGGTTTTTGTTGAATGATTTCCTTGCAATTCTTAAAGGACACTTATGGCACATTTAGTAGTCATAACTTCATGTATAATAACTTCATGTGCATCCAACAAAATCTTCAAACACCTCCTACCATGATCTTCATTCCTATGTGACTTAATTGACACAGAGATGGGCTTTAATGGGCTTTAAGGAGGTGTATAAAATAATTCTAAATTAAAGTTGTCATTTTTAGCTTCAAAAGAATTTAAGATGCATTTTGTAGTCTCCCAAACAACATTGTCAATGTGTTTAAATTCTTTATCATTCATGCATTTTCCTTTCAATTTCCCCGTATGGAACATGTAACATTTTTAAAAGCAAATTTAAAATATGCAAAGCCCAATCATAATTCTTAATAATCCATGATGCATCCACTAAATAATGAAATGTTGAGTATAAATACAAATGTGATACAATTGTTATTAACATGCACATATATACCATGGATTATTGAGACCATCATACACAAGAACAAATGGTTCATTTATGACATTAATAATGAACAATGATCTTATATTAAATAAAGTTGAAGCTTCTAGTTATGATTATAATATCCAAATCCCTAAAATTATTGGGTGTATAGTTGGAACCTTCAATGGATGCATTGACGCGCTCCCAACTCCTTGAGGTATTTAAATGTGAGTCTCAAACAGAAAACAACATAAGAGCAAGGAGTCTGGGCACGCTCCCTAGTTCATAGCACTTTGGAGGGGTAGAGGGGTGTGTTGGAGCTCCGGGATGGGACTAAGAAGAATTGACAAGCTTCACTTACTCACACGGGCTTGCACAAAACCAACACAAAGTGGTTAGTGCATAGTTGGAGCACTTTTGGTGTTAGGACGAGCCACGGGCAACTTGGATTCACAAGACTCACCACAACCCGGACTTGGCGGAAGCCACCAGCTTCCCCCTTATAGTATACTCTGTGGCTACCCATGGGGCTCACATCTAAATGGCATTTTGTTTCGGGACTGCCAAGGTTGGGACTTCCGCAACTTTGGGGCGCTTTAATTTGCGTGCAAACTTCGGATTGAGATGAGGTCTAAAGCAAAGTTGTAGCCCTTGTCGAGATCTTTCCAACGATATGTTGCACGCCATTTGCACGCACGGAAATCTAATCAATTCTCGACTTTTAGTGGTCAGTAGTCAAATTGCCAATTTGACTTTCGGCCCTTTTTTTGGTCATAACTTATGTTTGAGATGTTGAAATGGGCAATGCAAACCCATTTTAGACATATATGTTTCAATAGTTTTTCCAATAATATAATGAACTTTTCAATCCATTGTGTTTTGACCTTTACAATCGCTATCTGAATATTCGAGAATCCATTGGGACTTCAATTCCCAAAGTGGGAGTTCCTTTGGGAATGTGAGGGCCTATTCCCTCACACTCTTTTGCACTCCTAAGAGCATGTGACATGACTCCCGAGCTTCCCTCTTGGCCTGCAACCTTGCAGGTCCTTTTTGCCTTGGTCGCAAGCCCAAGGCTAAGGTTGCGACATGCATCTTTGATAGTGAAAACTTAATTTCAACTTGGGAATTAATTGAAAAAAATATATTATGATTAGAAATGAATAATGATTTTATGCACTATAAAACTAAAACTTATGACTATAATTTCCATATTTAATATCCAAATCTTTAAAATTACTGGGTGTAAAAACCTTTAGTGAGTGGATGTTGGATAAATAAAACTTAATTTATTCTTTCATCAAATACCTTCATGAAGATGGCATCAACATTTGGTACCCTTTCGCACATGTTTTGGTCCACATGTTCAATTCATGTAAGTAACACAAAAATCCCATACCTTAGATAAAAAAGCTAACTCGCTTTTCTAAACACCCATTCAATGAATATGTACATACATTTCTACCATGTCAATATAAGTGCAAATCAATTTTTTCTTGTATTATTTCTTGGCCAGACAATGATTTATTTATGCTATAATACAATTAATTAAAACTCATTAATTCAAGTGGAAGTGGTAAGTACATGGTTAGACATAAGTATTAAACATTGAAAAGACATAGTTGCATTACCTTTTATGGCTTTCTTGGATCTAAACTTGAAATCGCAGACCACAAAAACTTTGGAATCAACATTTGCCTAAAACTTTTGCCTAACTTCAAGCATACATGAAGCTTGTCATGTTGCCAAAAGAGAAATAGACTTCAAAAGATCTGAAAATAAACTAGGTTGAAGAGGATGTTATGATTTACAAAGTCCAAAAAACATGAAGAGATAGATAGACTATAATGTGCTTCAAACTATATGTGATGAGTTGCAATTTACACATGTGCCCATTGTTGTTTTTGTAGAGCATGTATGTATGTGTAACTATTTAACGAACTCCACCTTACACATCGCCTCTCCCATTGGTGCACTCTAACCTTTTTAACATTTAACCTTAATCTTCGAACTTCAGACTTAGCATTCAAGTCACATGATGCTTCATACAACCTTAAGGAGGAAACAAATCTACAATGGTGATGAAAATTAAAAAACATTATGCAGTATGCCACATTACATAGATGTTTTGCATTATAAAGAGTTCCAAAGCATAATGGATATAGGTCCATTTGATTATGAATGTAAGTGAACAAGTTCGAAACATGTGTTGAATGTTGCCAATATTTCACTGTGTGGTCATTCTTTCTGCATCTTACATGTAGATTTCCATTGCATCAATGCGACTTGTCCCTTCACCTCCCTAAATAACCTTTTATCACTTAGGAACTTCTAGGTGTACAACAAGGATGCTCTGGCGATGAGAAGGTGGTGTTGAAACAACCCTTACACAAGCTACAAAAGTGGAGACAAAAGAAGGAACCTACTATCCAAGATTTTGACACCTTTCCCATTGTCTAAACTCTAATCCATGTAAGGCCATCCAACACCCTTAATGTGGCCAAAGCCTAAGAAATGTACTTGCTTATTTGGTAACTTTACTTTTACTCAATGGCTAGATTAGTTGGGAATGCTACCAAAGTTGGTGAAATTTTGTTGATACATTCATGAAAGGCAAGGATTCTTATTTTTCATCTTATGAACTTTGAATTTTTAGATTCCAACAAGGATAGACCCTTCAAAAGTAAGTTTTCAACACTCGCCAATTATGGGGTCAAAAACACATTTTATGTGATGAATGTAAAATGCATTTCATTGGCTAAAATTGTCAAGAAATGCCCCAAACTCATATGTTAAGCACCATATGAATTGACTTTTCAAATTAATGCATATTGATGTACTTTTCATTTACTTTTTGCAATTTTAAACATTTTTCAACAAGTAGATTGAAAGTAGGTAAAAAAGTAGGTTAATACAAATTTTGAAACCTTCAAAAACTTCTACATACCACATTTCATAACACTCATGTAATTCAAAAGCTTAATGTCAACATGTTTCATATACTTTTTAACATTGTTTTCATACATTTTCATTTTTGTAGCCCTTTGGACTACTTTTTTGGTATACTTTTGCATGGTTTCACCTAGGAATGAAGTTAGAATTCATGAAGGACAAATGGAAAATCAAATTTGTACACAATAGTCTGGTAGAACTTACATCCAACACGAAGCCTCCCCATTATCACACATGAAAGTGCCAGAAGTTAAGCCAATTATTGAACTCGTGAATGGCACCCTCACTTGTAGCTCCAAATGAATACTACCACAACCAAATGGTAGCATATTGAAAATCAACTTCTTCCAAGGACATGGTTTTCTTGTAATCATAACAAAGGATTTTGTGTTGATCATGGAACTCAAGAGCGATTAACTACTTAGTATGTCTGTCAAGAGGTTGAATCCAATGGAAAAAAACACGTCCACTCTTTGTCAATCATCTTCACCATAGGATCTCTAGTCCCATAAACAATGTGAACATCATTCCAATTTATTTATGCACCATCCGCCATGAACCCCTTGAAAATGAGTGTACCCAACCCTTTCTTATCAACAATTATGTTCACCTTCCTCCACAAAATGCATTGAACTTTCGTGTCCTCATATTGCATGTCATAGATCATAATTGTTGTGACTTTACAATATACCATGTCATAAACATGACAAGCCATGGTCATCCATCCTTGAACGCGTTTTACATGATTGAACATCATCCATGCATTCTACAAATCATCACCTAGTTGCATTCACCGAACCAAATCAAATCCAAATGTAGCTCCATCAATGGACATCTTGAACAAATAAACCTTCTGCTCAACTTGTTGACCAAAAAAATAGTTGTCCTAAATATAGTCGTAACCAAACAATGCTTTCAATTTGGAGATACATTCAAAGGACCCTAAGTTATCGAGACGATGTTTTAGTGAAGTAATTAGATTGCATATGCTAGGAGAGCACAAAGGGGTAAAAGCACACTAACCCCCCAAAAATTGTAGTCACAAATACTACATTTGTGCATTTGGTTTTTTTGTGTAAATATAAACATCACATCTTGGATTATTTTTGTTTGTTTGAAGTATATTGCAGTAGATTTAGACTTAAGACAATCAATTAAAAGAAAAACTCCTAAAAACATTGGTGAACTTCAACATATGAAATATATTTGTGACGAAATAATACTTGTCATGGATTATGAAAAATTGCATACATACTTCAAAACTTGGGTTATTGGTGGAATTTTGTGGTGATTTTTTTTGTGGTTAATGATATTGATATACATCACTTGAATCTAAGGCCATCTAAAAGTTTGAAAATTTTGGTTGAAATTTCATTAAAAAATATGTGTTTTTTCATTTTTTTTCAACAATAAAAGCAAAATAATTTATGTTTTTAAAAGAAAAAACCAGTACCAAATGAAAGATAAAGAGATTTTATAGTTGGGCATTACATTATTTTTTTAGGTTTCTTTTGTTTAATAATGTCTTATGAACCACAAAAATGAGGCCCTATGGCCAACAAAAAACTCCATATTATATATGTTGTGTACATTGATTTTATTCAATCCTTTTCATCTAACCATTGGATCAAAATTAATTTTGATTTTAAAAAAAATTGAATACCAAAATGTTGTGCACATTCTAAGGTTTTTTGCTTATGTATAGGATTGTCAAATGATGCCATGAAAATTTGAATTTACTCCATATTATGATACTAGTTATACATCATTTTTTTTGGTGAAAATTGGCTCACCCATAATGTGCTTTCACCCAAAGGAGAAAACTTTAACAACATTTGATTTAGTTTTCACCTTTGAAAAACTCCACATGACCTTCTCCATCTTTTTCAAACAAGTGATGAGAAAAAAAAATCTTATTTGCAAACAAAACAATAGCCAAAGATGTAGTAGTTGGCGTGCGACAAACCTCATTTGCAACCATGTTCTTCACCTTTTGGAAGGATTCTTTACACATCTTTTTTACAATTGTATGCAAATGGGTGCCCAAGTGGATCGTGATTCTAGAAAGATTTGGAAATTTGTGAACATAATACATTTTGCAACTACATGTTTATAGACAAGTGGGTGGGGAGTTGCAAAATTTACATATGATGGTACAGACTAGGGATTTCATGAGACACTGCCCAGATATTGGTAATTAGGAACAATCGCCACTATAACTAACTTCATTGTGCGTAGAAGAACATTAAAGTAGAAGATAATAATCATTTTAACAACACAAATGTCCAAGGCATTTTGTCATTCTGAAACCCAATCCAAACAAATTCTTGATGTTACTAGTTTATAACTTGCACCAAACATGACCATCATACTTTTTGTCCATACCTTACAATTGTCCGTAATGTCCCAATAGATGACGCACAAGAGAAAGTTCAAATAATATGTCACTATTGACAGTCGTAATCAAAGGACTTCAATTCAAAACAAGTGTGTGGGGCCAAAGACATTACCTTTAGCAAATTGACAACATTGGTGAAAGGAGCTGCTTGCAGCACATCCAAGTGGAGAGGCTACTCTTTAGCAAGTCACAAAATCACATAGATGGGGATAACAACATCAAGAAGGGAAGGGCCATCTTCATCAAAAGAATCACAAAGGTCGATAAATGATGACTTTGCCATTGGAACATAAAATTTCGAATCATGGGAAATTAGAATGGGTTTTTCTTTCATCACGACACCTTTTGCAACAATGTTTGCAACTAATGCAACTATGCCTAGTGTTAGAACAATATCTTAAAAATTGTTGAACACATGTTTGCCTATAATCTGATACTTGCCATTAGTGATAGTCCAAAACATCCCTTCAAAGTTCACATCCAAACCTTGATATATAAAACTTAAAACAATTATTTTTCAACATAAGAAAGATCCTTAGATACATGCATAGATCCCCATCAAAATGCAAACATTGCATAAAAAACATTTTTAGTCACTTGGACAACTTTAGAATTAAAAACCAAGATGGTAAGATCTGGCTTTCATATAACATGGAAATTAGCCATTAAATTTAAAAGAGAAGGCAAACACTAAGCTAAATCTCATAGCAGTATCACAACTAGAAAATAGAAAACACCACTATGTTAGGAACTCAAATTGAAAAATAAATGAGGAAGTAGAACTCGAGAAGTCAACATGAAATAGAGAAGGAAAAAAAATATCATTAATAAAATGCAAGGACAAGAAACAATAGCGCACAAAAGGTTATCTCACGTCATTAAGAAGAATGTGAAAGGATTACATATAACTAAATTGGCAAAATGGATATAATTTTCCTTTCGCATAAAATCTCATTGATATAACTAATAATGCAATAACAAAAATAGTATTAATGGCAAACATAAGACTAAAAATTACAATATATAATGCATTAAAAAATATTGACAAACAATCCCGACATTGGACATAATAAGACATTGAAAAGGCACATAAATGTGCATGAAAAATAGTGAACCTAACGACAATCATGGAACCAGACTATTGGGGGTGATGTTCATTTAAAGGAGGACCTAATTGTTGGAATGTAAAACAAGTATGCCATAAAGTCATTTTAATAAACATTAAACAATAACATGGGAATTTACACCATCATCATTCAATTTGTCTTGTGATACTCCTAATGATTGATTCCCAATTACAAATACATGGCGAGAAGTATGATTGGAATAGTAATAAGAACAATCAAGAGAAAAGAAAAGTCCTTGCTTGGGAGAACTTGATAAAGTGGGGCCAATTAAAAAGCCAAAGAGATGGCGATAGGTGTTCATTAACACAAACCAAATGATGTCCACATTAGACCATTATCCCAAAAACACATTCCATTTGAATCATGTAATCCCATTGGTGAAAACATTGAAATGGTCCCAAAACATTTTGATGTACTCCAGGATGAAATTGAATCAACGTCTCATAGAGAATAATTGGCATTAGCTATCACAAAAGCCCCATGGCCAAAGGGAAAAAAATATTCCAAGGGGATTGTAGGGAATAGAAAAGAAGCACAAATAAGGTAGCATCATAAGGTTTGAATACAATAAATGAATACAAAAAAATGAATTAATAATTATTACAAACTACTAAGCCAAAAAAAAATCATGTGGCTTCAAAAGCATTAAAAAAATCCTAGTCCAAACGATATGATAGTGTAGATGAACACCTAGTTAGGCCAAAAGTAATTGTATCATCATGGCCAAATTGACATGCTCCCAAGTTCTTAGTTAGACCCAAGATGGGTTCAAGTTACTTAAACAGCGAAATTGTGAAGAACTCGGGGCATGCTTCCAGCTCTCGGCACTAAAAGGGGTAGAGGGGCGTGTTGAAGCTCCAAGATGGGACTAGGAAGAGTGACAAGCTTTAGTTACTTACTTGAACCTGCATCAAACCAAACAATAAGTTGGTTAATCAAATTTCTAGAGCACCTTTAGTGTTAGAACAAGCCACGGGCAACTCTAGACTCACAAGACTCACCACGGCCTGGATTCGAAAGAAGCCATCACCTTCCCCCATATAGTATTCTTTGTGCCTCCCCATGGCACCCACATCCAAATGGCTTTTTGTCCTGGGACTCCTAAGGAGGAGTCCCAAAACTGCCACGGTTTGGACTTCCGCAACTTTGCGGGACTATAACTATTTTCTCATACCTCTGATTAGGACGAGGTCTAAAGAAAAGGTGTAGCTCTTGTTGAGAGCTTTCTAATAGTGTGTCACACTCTCCCTGCCGCATTAGGGTCCAGGGTCAGGTCGATTCCCGACTTTTAGTGGTCGGCAGTCCCCGACCTTTCTTTTTGCCATAACTTGTGCTGCAAATGTCCAAATGGCTCATACAAGCCCATTTTCGACATCTACACTTTGATAACTTTCCAATGGTATAAAGAACACTCCAATGCGAAGTGTTTTGACCCTTGCAATCAAACTTTGAAGTTTCGGGAGTCCCAGAAGATTCCCAAATCCCCATTTTGGGAGTGTGCGTCTCATCCTCACACTCTCTCAAAGTAGGGTTATGACACAAATTATCATATGTCCAATTTTCCCACTAATTTAAAAATATGCTCAAAGTGGTAGAATGTAAACAAAAAATATGAAATTTATGAGAAATCCCATGATATGCATCATTTGTAGTGACATCTTTAATTCTCCCACCATTTGTAAACAATAATTCCATCACGGAAGTCCCAATTTTTAGTACTCCAATGTAAGTAATTTGAACCTAAGAAAATATTGGTGCAAGCCTTAGAATTGTGTGTCATAATCTATTTATTTTTTATTAAAACTTGTCAACATTAATGGTGTGTTTTTTTGGGATCAAATCATTCATGGAACAAAAAGAAATTATAAACAAATTTCCTATAAAGTAAGCATTACATGGACATGTGTGTAGCAAAAATAAGACGATATCACAACAAGAATCATAACCCACCCAAAGACAAATTCTTAAATATTAGTAAGGTTAAATTATATAGTTTAATTTAGAAAAATTAAAAACATGTTTTCCTAATTTTATAAACATTACAACAATATTAGGCTAACCATGATTGCCATTATTTTATAGTTGTTATGCCACAAAGTGCGTAACATGGTGTAAAATACCAGTAGGAGCGCCAATAAGGTTGATAATTGATTTCATGCTAGAAGACCAAAACATTAGTCATTGTCAATTTACATGCCAAAAACCACATAACAATTACAAATTAATATGCATGTACATTAAAAATGGCTAATGTTGAAAACAATATTTTGTTGAACTTCAAAAATTAACAAAATTAGTTACAAATTGGTTGGCATGAATAAAAAGGTTGGGACCACAACAAAAAACTATCATCGTTTCTTGGAAAACTCCACTATTCATAGTTCAGAATAGTGACAGGTTGTTGAATTTGAGTGGTAACAAGTGGTAGTATAAGCACAAGTTGTTGAAATAGAACTATCTTTTAATCATACAAGAGTTTGCAAATGCCAAAAGAACACACAATAGTGGGGTCGAGACCTAAAAGAAGGAAAGGGACATCTTTTCCAAGGATGAGTTCAAAGCAACATTTAAAAAGAAAGCAGATGGCAAAACCAATGAAAAGAAACCTTTAGCTACAACACTATGAAATGATAAAGAAGGAGGTAAATTTAATGTACCCATTTTTTCATGAGAAATGAATGTTTTCCAAGTTTTTTAAACTTGCAAAACAATCTTTCAAGGTTGTAAAGATTCACAAATTTAGTTGTTTCAAATTTTCATGTAGAGCCATTTCCAATTCAAACCAACACAACCCAAGAAGTATATTATTTTCCCATTTTCATTTTTGATTTCAAATTTAGTTTACACATTATAAAGATTAGAATGTTTTATAGACTTTGGAAGAGTTATTGGACAAATGTTCATGTAATGGCCACTTAACGACAACATCTAAACTCCATATGCACTTGAGTAAGATTGTTGTTCAAAGATCTCTAGCACTTATTGGAGCTCTTTGGTGCTACACAAAACATAGAAGAGTTTAACAAAGCTAATTGGAATAGTACTAAGTAGTAGTTTTCTCCAAGAAATTGGGTTTGTATAGGTTTGGATTGTTCTTTTAAAACATGTCAAATCTCAAACCACCTATGGGTGCTCAAGAAATTTCATAAACCAAAAAACCTTTGAAGGCATTCAGTCGGCGCCAACTGAGAGTTTCCACCACAAACCAAAGGATTTAAATTCTCAAAGAAAATGCAGTCATTCAAGCAGCTGGGTTTTATAGAGTGCACTTTAAAGCTCACATGATCTCCTTATATAGCAAGGGAGGGCATCGATTTCATTAAAAAAGAAGGTTTTTTTAGGTCTAGTTCTGGACAAATTAGACAACCTCAAATTTCAAGCCACAGTTGAAAACTCATCAATCGCACAAGATTAGAATGCCTCTAGGGTGCTCAATTAACACCAATTGAAAACTTCCAAAATGAAATATGAAGTCTAGGATCCACGAATCCAAGCTCGCAAAATAAAGGTGCTAAGCTAAGCTTGTGTGCTCTACAAAGTGCACATCAAAGCTCAAGGATCCCTAGCTCTTCAAAATTGAGGTTTATTTTTTTAAGGTTCTTAAGTGCACTTAGAGAAATGTGCAAATGTCAAGGGGTCAACCTTTAGGTGTTCTCCAAATCTCTATTACAACCATGCCACTGTGGGTGCTTAGTTAGCATTGACTATGAGGTTCAAGCAAAACATGGATTGAGCTTTTGGAAATCTATGGAGCTCTCATGAGCTAATGAAATTTCCATCCATGGGGACTTCTCTTGGATGATTTAAGGTTACGATTATAGAATTTAGCAATTAGGATTAGGGTTAGAGGATTTAGGGTTTTAAGGTTTTAAGATTTAAGGTTTTGGATTTCTCGACACCTTTTGACATCTTACATATAAAATGGTGCATAGGGTTTGGAAACATTAGATGCAGACTTGATGTTGGAAGACGTATGCATTTCAATCTTGGTTAATTGTTATGTGTGTAAATTATTTGATTCAGGTTTATTTTGCTAGTGATTTGTTTCTACAACAACCAAAGAATTGGTCTTTGTAGTACGACCATTTTGTTTCTTGCACAACCATCAAGTCGTTTAATACAACTTGCGAATTAGTTTTTGTACAAACAACAATTTTTAGTGGAGGTAGGCCCGAGGCCTCAAAACGAAATCTGAATTTTCAGAGCGCCACGTGGCATCATTTAAAACACCTTCAAAGTAAAGATATTTTTCACAATCCATAATTATTTTCTCATTCTTTTAATTA
>Ga0116226_10000643_pt1 | contig 29811 bp, 24 predicted proteins | sample S1TSphfallax_FD_89692 | JGI IMG/M metagenome (GOLD analysis project Ga0116226, IMG submission 89692) | Host-associated microbial communities from peat moss isolated from Minnesota, USA - S1T2_Fa - Sphagnum fallax MG | ecosystem: Host-associated > Plants > Peat moss > Unclassified | place: USA...
CCTTGCGGCGTTGCCGGGCGCACCGCAATCAGCCAGAAGGCGCCGGCCGCGAGCGCACCCGGTGAGGTTATGGTCACCGTCACGCCGGTGGTGGTGCCGCTGGCGGGATCCTTCAATTCCGTCGCCACACCGACCGTCAGCGGAATTTCCGCCTGCCAGACGCGCAAAAACAACGGCAGCTCGCTCTGGGCGACCGTGCTCGACAACGCCGTCGTGAGCACTATGGCATTGCCGGTGCTGCTGGCCGTCGCCGGACCATACGGTTGTTGTAACTTGCGCAATGAGCCGTTCAAGTTCGCAACCACCCGCAGTAAGGGTTGCGGACCGCCGGGATCGGTCTCGTTGGGTTCGGTCGCAAGGACCGCGGCGGTTTGCAGAATCTCGACCACTTGATTCGTCTGCGGCACGTGCAGGGCATCGGGCGGGTCATACGCCAGGGTCAGCGTCGTGCCGTCCGGGCTAACCGTGGTGACCGGATAAAGAAAGCTTGCGTTGTCATAGCCCCACACCACGGTGGGATTTGCTTTGGAACCGCCGATGCGGACTCGGATCAACTGATTGTCAGCGCCGAGATAGCCGCCTGTGGCTACGGGGTCGCAGGGATTGGCGACCGCGGCGTCTTGAGTGAACGCGACTTGCAGGCGGGCGGATGGCACCAGCTGCATATCCGTCGGGTCGAATTGCCATCCCAAGTTGGCCCAGTGCTGGACCGCGACGTCCCAGGCCGCACCGCACGCCGCGGCCCGCACCGGCATACGCCGCACCCGTCGCAGCAACTTCAGGCGTTGGGTGGTGTCGGGTCCTCCGAGAGCTACTTCCAAGAGGTCCGGGTCCTCGACTGCGCTCACCTCTTGCTCGGTGAGCTCGAGATAGACGAGTTCGCGCTGCGCGTCCGCGTTGGGCTGGGGAGGCGCCGGGTCATCCGGCTGGTCGAAATAGCTGTAGGTAACTGCGTGGCCGTCTTGCCATGCGGGGAATTCGGCGCGCTCGCCGCCGACATACATCGTGCCGGGCGAGATCAAGAAATCCGCACCGGCGCCGACGGTGACCGGAGGGCTTTCGAGCGGCGGGGTGACCGGCGGACTCCAAAAGGGTGTCGCGGGCGGCGACAGACCCGGCAGACTAATCTCGAAGCCATTGTCGGGCGTACCGCACGGGCCGACGAAGTCGAGCGCGTCGGTGGCGATACGCGCCGCAGTCAGGCCCTGACCTGCATTGAAATCGCGATCGAGAATGACGCGCCCCTGTTGGGCGACGACGCCGGTATAGCCGTGACGGGGGCCATCGGTGCGGCGGCTGCGGTCGGCGGGCATGGGCTTCTCCCTGATCCTTTAGGTTACATCGACAATGACGGGTACGAGCGCTGCCGGCATGTATTCCTGCAATTTGAGCAGCAGAGCATTCGCGCGAATCGGATTCTTGTCCCGCGCATAGGCACCCATCTCGGACCCGTCGCTGGCGCCGGCGGAAATCGTATTGGCCGGCGCTCCGCCGGTGGCGGACGACGGCAGGATTTGCAGATCCGTGGTGGGCAGCAATTGCGCGTAGCCGGGCTGGCCGAAATCTGTGCTGGTGAAAAGTGGCGCGCCCTGCGAGATGGTCACGCTTTCATACTGGCGCGGCAGTGCGCTGCCGGAAGCCCATGCCGTGAAGCGCACGCAGCCGCCTTGCAGATCATCGACTGTGGCAAGCTGTTGCAGGATGCACTCGCTGGCCTCCAGTTCATGTGCCACCAATCGCCCGAGCACGGTACAGCGCGACAGGTTCAAGGTTCCATCGGCGAACGCGACCGCGGCATCGGCCAGTTCCAAGGGATAGGCGTCTTCCAACAGCAATCGATTCAGCACCGGGGCCGGCTGCATCGGCGGCGCCTCCGCCAGATATTGCGCAGTGAGACTGGAGAGCGGCGTTGCAGCGAACGCCGTGGCGGGCAGCGGCGGATCCGCGATCAAGCCGTTGAGCCGCGCGAGTAACGCGGGGAGCACGCCGAGTGACGCTTCGGGCGTGGCCAGCGGCGGCTCCGAGGCTGGCCCAAGCAGCGCCTCGATGCCGGGGTCGAGCGCGCGCAACATGGCCGAGACCGGATCGAGCCCAAGCTGCAACGCGCGAATCAATCGCGCCGGATCTTTGACGTCGTGCCTCACCAACGGACCGAACGCCGCGCTGCGTATGCCTTGCACGATGCTGTTGCTGAGGGCGATCGTCTCGACGTTGCCGTTGTTGCGAGTGCGGATCGGGCCGAGCACACAGCGGTCCACGGTAAGAGTAGAGATGGCGGCTTCGATCCAAAGACGAGTGGGCCGCAGTTCGGCGCCATCGGCGGCGATCTGGAAAGGCGAGAGGGGCGGCGAGGTATCCTCGACGCCGGCGGCGCCGGCAAAATTGTCTGCTGCGGCACTGCCGGGGTCGAGCGTGCAACATGTCAGTGTCACGGCCGCGAAGCTGCCGCGCAGCACGATATCGTGGCCGCTGACGAACAGGCCGTCGAGCGACAGACAGGCATCCGCCGAATTGCCGTCGATGATCCACGGCGCTTCGAGCTGCAGAAGCGGTCGCTGGCCGTTGCCGGCTTGAAGGGTGACGCCGAGCTGGATGGCGAGATTGGGCACACCCGAATAGGTGAACGAGTCCGCCAGCACGACGGTGCCAGGGTCTGCCGTGGCACCGGTCGGCCACGCACCGCCGCCCGCGAACGTCGTAATCGGCGCCGGCGTGGGGACGGACACTTGCTGGCCGCGGCGGTCATAGGGGCCGGCACCTATCATCGAGGGAAAGCCGTAGCAGTAAGTGGCGACGACGTCGCCGGGCGGCGAGGCCTCGTAATAAAAGCGTCCGCGTGCGGGCCGTAGCGTGAGTTGGCGCGCCACAATCGGCGACAGCAGCGGTGGCAGACCGGCCGCTACCGATAGCGCCAGCGGATAGAGTTGCAGGCCTGCGCTACCGCTCGCGATGTCGGCGTCCAAGAGTTGCTGCGAAATCGGACCGGGCAGTTGGCCTTCACTGGGGGAGACCCAATCATCGCCGAATGCGTTCGCATCGCGCTGTGGAGCGAACAAGGGTACATCGCGACCCGTCGGGTCGAATGTGTACCAGCCCGGGCAGCCTGCGACCGGCACGGGCGTGACCGGTCCGACCTGCAAGCTGAGCAATCGCCAGACAAAGATGCCTAGATGAGGAATGGCGTGCCAACCGAACAGACCCTGCCCGGCACGGGTGTCGCCGGTATGGCTGAACTCGTCGAACGCTGACCGCGATTTGCCGGCCCCATAGACATTGCGCAGATTGGCAAACCCACCGATCCGCGTGCAGGTGAGTGAGCCCACCAAGCCTTCCGCACGCTGCAAGGTGCCGGTGTCGCTTCCCGCGGGGCTGGCCGGTCCGATGGGTGGGTCGAGCAGATGCCGCGTGCGACCGAGTCGACGAAAAAATTCGACCGCCTTCGCATCCCAGCCGGTGATGTCGGAAGCAATCTGTTCCAGGACGGCGAGCGTGCCTTTGCGACGCCGGTAGTCGATGGTGTTGGCCACGTCGAGGCGCTGGCCGCGCGCGTCGAGCCCGAGTACGAGACGGGTGTCCAGCAAACTGGCGATATAGGGAATTACCCAGTCGTCGCAGCTCTCGATCGATTGATCTTCCCAAACGCGGTCGATGGCGCGGCGCATTGCAGCCGCAGTTGCGCCGATGCGATTGACCATTTCGCGCAGCGGTCCGTTGGCGTAGAACTGGTCGGTATCCTGCACGCGGTAGACGGCGGGCAGCAGATTCCACAACTTGTCGGAGTAGTAGATCGCATAGTGATCGGCCGCCACGCTGCTCATGAGGCCACCGCGGCGGATAGGTGCAGATGCTGTCCGTCGTTGGGCACGGAGAAGTACTTGCCATTGCCTGGGTCATGACGGTTGCCGGTGCAGCCGGGCGCTGCGGCCGGCACGCCACGGAAGCGCGGCAGACGACTGCGGAACACGATGATGGGAAAGAAAAAGCCGCCGGTTTCGCTGGTGAGGCTTACGTCGTGGATCGCAAGGACACCGGGCACCTGCAGGCATGCAGCGGCGATTTGGCTGTCATAAATGACTTGCCCGATGCCGAGATTCGCGACACCCAGCAATCCCACCGCCGGATCCACCAGAGCGGTCGTGAGTCCCGCCCGCACGGCGGCATCGGCGTAGTTCGGATCGCCCACGTAAGTGAGCGACAACACCGCGACGATGGCGGTCGCCGGGATCACGCTCAGGGGCTGATTGGGTACCGCGGCGCCGGCGAGCGCAGTGTGCACGGCCGCGACCGAACCGTTATCCCCAGCTACCCACAAGGTCACCATCGGCCGCTGCGCTTGCGAGTCGAACACGAACCCGGCCGCGACCTGGGTCACACCGGGCGCGGTGGCGGCGATGGCGGCGTAGTCGTCGAGCGACACGGCCCGGTTGAAAGTGAGAACGGATTGCGGTGCAAGGCTGCGCAGCTTGCTCGGCGCATCGGCGTCGCTGCCGCCGGTGGGCGGCACGGGATTGAGGACTCCTTTCAAACCGGGCTGCGGTGTAATCACGACCGTCAGGGTTTCACTCGTCGGCGCGGTCGCGCCGGCGCCGAAACGATAAGTCGCCGTGATGTTATTGGTACCCGTGGGCAACCTGGCGCCATTGATCCCGTCGCCAAAAGTGACGTGCGTCTGAGCCGCATCGTCCTCGCGCAAGACGAATATCTGCGCCGTCGGCGGCTGACCATAAAAGCTCCGCTGTTCTTGCCACTGAACCCCGTTGACGCTGACTTCGACGGTGCTGGAGAAGCCGTCGCCCGAGATCGAGGCGGGGTCGGCGAAGTAAGTTACGGGAGATTGCGAGAGCGCGAAATCCTGACCCGCGACCGCGGGGTTGCCGCTGCCCAGCACCTCCGTGGCGACGGTCTTACCGCGCGTGACGGGTAGCAAATCGAACATCACGCTGACCGGCGACGCCAAGCCTGCAGCTGGCAGGTCCGAGGGCTGACCGAATGTCAGTGTGATTGCGCCGGATGAGTCGGGCACAGAGGTCGAGCCGGCAGCGGCATTGCCTGCCGGGTCTTCGAGCAGCACCGCGGATGCGATGGTGGGAAAGGCGGCGGCGCCCGATGCGGGAACCAGGGTGGTATTGCCGCCGCTGTATACCAGGGCGCTGGCGGTGAGCGCCGGCACGGGTTGGCCGACCGGCGTCCAGCCAAAGCGCGCCGTGACCTGCGCAGCTACACCCTGCGTTGACCAGGCGGTGCCCGAACTCAATGCCGCGATGCTGATTTCGGAATGCGGAATCGCGATGGGCGGCACCGAGCCCGGCGGGCTATCGACAGGCGGCTGGGTGGCGGGTTGATTTGCCCCGCAGTTGGCGTACCACACCACTTCGGCATACTGCTGCACGATCACGGGGGTGGGCGTGAGTCCTGAGGCGCTCGTATCCAGCAACAGCAGGCTGCCGGGCGTGACGCCTCGAGCGATCGCGCCAAGTTCGACTGTAAAAAGTGTGCCGGACGTATTGATGACGTTGGAAGTCGTTGGGTAACTCCACAGCGGGGAGGATTGCAGGGCACGCAGGAGCACGTAGTCGGCGGCGGTCCCGCCGGCATCGACGCTGCCACCAACCGTGGTGAAATTGACCTTTGTGACCGGATTGCCGAGCGGATCGCTCTGTGCGGCGGCCCCGCCCACCATGATCCACGCATAGTCCTGGATTTTTTGCTCGGTCAGCGCCACCGCATTGATGAGCAGTAAGCGGTCGCCCTGTTTGATGCCACTGACTTTCCCCGACAGCCATAGGTAGCTGGAACCATCGGAGTTCGATCCCACCAACGGCGCAGTGACCGGCACGACTGCGGCAACGACATCCGGTGCGGTCAGCGACGCGGCGGCGGTGAGCTCGAACACCTGCGGCTGCTGGCCCGGCCCCGGCTTGCTCTGCACCTGCAATCCCGCCGGTAACGCCACCGGCAGCCGAGCGCCCGGCGTCAACAATGCCGCCAGGGTGCCGGTAGAACCCAACGCCGGCCGCGGCCGATATCCCAACAGTTGCACCAGATGATTCACGCTCTCGGGCAGCAGCGCCGTGCCGAGGTATTGCTCGTTGGCAATCCGCTCGTTGTAGAACGAGAGGACGTCGAGCACGTAGGCGCACCATTCCATCATCTGCACGGCAAGATCGCCGGTGGCACCGGGCCGCCAGGTCACGAGCTCGGTTTCGCCGGGAAACGCCTGCAACAGGTTGTGGCGGAACGCCAAGTAGTCGCCGATGCGATAGGGCAGTGTGCTCAGATTGGGCGAGTTGCAGATGACCTGAGGAAAGGTCACCGTGCCGCAGGGGCAAGCCGCGCTGTGAGTGGTGCAACTCATCGCCCGCCCCGTACGATGACTGCGAGCGAGCCGTTATTCGGTCGACTCGGGTCGTTGTCGCAGCGAATGATTTGACTGTCCCCCACCACGACCACATCCCCCATCTCGGAGAACTGCGTAGACACATCGCGCAACCGATAGCGTATGCAGGTGACGCCAGCGACGCCCGGGACCGCTTGGATCGCCGCCTCCAGGGTGCTGCGCTCGAGCGGTTGGCCGAAGACGAAGCGGCTCACCGCGAAGAAGGCCGTGGCGGCACCGGGTCCGGTTGGCGATAGCGCCGCGGTTACGGCAACTTGCACCCCTGCGGCAAAGGCGCTCGGCTGCGCGCAGAGTTCGACGACGACGTCGATGGAGACATAGCCGGGATCCGGCACGTAACTCTCGGTGCCGGCCATGCGATAGCGATTCAACAGATCGATCAGTCCGATGCGGTCGGCGATCGCGATCTGCTCGGTTTTTTGCGGCTCGGGCGTGGTGAAGGTGGTCAGCCAGCTGCCGGTCCAGCGAAACACGGTGCCGGCTCGTTTGACCCACGGCAAGGTTTCGGCGGCGCTTGCATAGTCCTCGGCCAGCACGGCGCGCGGCTGCGGCGGTGCGCGGAACGCCTGCGGAGCGAGGCGCTGCACGGATTGCAGGGTTTGCGCGTCGCTGCCGCCCGTGGCGGGCAACGGGTTCATCACTTCGGTGAACTGGCCCGCCGCCAAGCTGGCGGGGCTGAGCTGATTGATCGCGCCGGCGGCAACATTGCCGTTGCTGCCCGCGCCGGAGCGATAGGTAACGGCGAACTGCATGCCCGGATCCGGGTTGGCACCGAACACGCTGTCGCCGAAACGGATGGTGTCGCCGGCGTCGCCGTCGTAGTCGGCCTGCAGCGAGCCGTCGGAGTTTCGCGCGATGGAGCGGAACGACACGGGGTCGATGGTAAAAGCGGGAAGGAATTGCCCGGCCGTCAGCAATGAGCGCTGCCATGTCCAAGTCACCGCGCTGGCGCCCAGGGTGGACGGCGCCTGAGTCAGTGTAATTTCCGGCAGCGGCTGCAGGCTTGGATCGAGCGCCGGCTGGGGCAGCCACGTCAATGGGCCGGTGCTCAAGGTGTAGAGCCGAATCGCGGGCGGCTTGCCGCATTGGCCCGCCGACAGCAGTGGTCGCGGCCCGGTACGCTCGACGGCCACGGGAATCGTATTCAGGCTGCCCGCCGGCGGTGCTCCGATAAGGAACGGCTCGGCACGAATGGTCTGGCATTGCGTGGCGTTGGCAATGTTGCCGATCACCAGCGTCTGCGACAGATCGCGGGCCGCCGTGAGCGCATCGGCCGCGATCCACGCAATGCGGGTGACGGCGGTCGGACCGAGTGTCGCGGGCGGCGAAGTGGGACAGGTGAGATAGGGCGGCCCGCCCCCCGTTGCCGGACGTTGGAATATCGCGTCGCACAGGTTGGTCGACCAGGGCCCCGCGGCGTCGCCGGTCTCCAGCAGATGCACGATCTGGCGCAATGGCGGATCGACGCCACTCTGGGGTGCCGTCTCGATCAAGAGCATCTGACCCGGCTGGAAGTCGTAACCCTGGCCGAGAACGTACAGGCTGGTGGCGCCGGCCGGGAGACATTGCGTGCTGTCATCGAACCAGTACGCTTGAACACCCGCTGCACGATTCCACAGCGCGCTCGCAGGCTGCGACAACACGGTATCGCTGAGACCGAGTCCGGTCTCGAAAACGATCGGCGTGCCGTCCGGGCCGGGAGCGATTGCCGCCGTGCCGTTCGGTATTACCGTGGCGCTTTGCGTCGCTTCGAATTGCAGCCAGGTCGATGCACCGGTCGCGGGTGTCGGCTCATAGTCCACTAGTCTGGCGTGGCGTAGCGCAGAGCGCCGCTGCGTGGCGGTCAGCAACGTCGCTTCGCCGGCGATCCGGTCCTGTATGTAACTCAGTTCATCGCCGATGGCGCTGACGGCTTCGAGGAACATCATGCCGAAATCGGCTTCCGAACGTTCCTGCCAGTTGGGGTACTGAGTCGCCGAGAAATCCAGGAGTGCCTGACGGAAGCTCAGGAAATCCTTGGAAAGATAGTCGATCGGCGGCGTCGTGCCGGTCGCAGGTGGACAAGGCGCCGCCGCGATCTCGCAATCCAGATCGCTCGGACAGCCGGCCTTGAAACTGAAGAGCGCTTGGCTAAAGAACGGGTCGAGCACGGGACTCGCCAGAGCGAGCGTGTAGTTCGAGAAATCGCCGGGCGCGGCAACCTCGAGTGTAAGGACGGCATGCCCTACGTCCCATCCCCAGTCGCCGGGCGCTATCGGCAGCACGGCAACGCTGGGAATGGTCTCGCCACCGCAGATGATCGGCGCGCCGGTGAGCGTTCCTTCGACGTTCACGCCGTTGATGAAATGCACCACCAGCACCGTCTGCGCCGAATTGGCGATCTCGATGAAATCGATGCCGTTGAAGACATCCGAGACCAGCACCATGGCGCGGCGGTCGTGTCCGGTCATGTCAGTTCACCAACACTTGGGTGGTCTGCAGAGACTGGGTCTCGAGCAGTATGTACGACACCTCGACGGCGATTTGCGAGTAATCACCGCCGGGTCCCGGGCCCACCGTCACTGTTTGGACAGTGATCTGGCCGGCGAGCCACTGCGTGAGGCTGCGCTGAACCATCAACTGGGTCGTGGTCTGCAGCGCGTCGGAATCGGGCGCGAAGAGAAGCTGACGCAAACCGCAGCCGAACTCCGGCAGGTCGGCGCGTTCGCCCGGTGTGGTGAGCAGAATCTGCAGCACCATATCCTCCACATGCTGAGCATAGGCGGTCTGCGCAGCCTGGCCGGAGGAGGTGTCGATGCGGAAAGGAAAGGCGTAATCGGTGCGCACGGTTACTGTCCCGTCACGTTCGGCTGAGTGGAGAGGATCAGGACGGGACCTTGCGCGGCCATGGTGGCCGCGAGGCACAGGCCGGTGCTGGCTTCTGTGAGCGTGGGGTTTTGCGACTTGGTGCTGGCGGTGGCCGGCTGCACCCATTGCACGGTGAGACAGGGGCTGGGCACGACGCCAATCACGAATGCGCAGCCCGCGATCAGGAATGTATCGGAGGCCATCACCAGCGGCGCTCCGCCTGCGGTCACGCTGGAATCGGCGGGGATCGCTTGCACCGTGCCGCCATGCGGGCAGGTCATGATGCTGGCGGTGGTGAGCAGGCCGGGCATATCATGTGACCTGTAGCGCGCCGTTGTTGACGTTGACGCCGCTGTTGTCGAGCGCCACGCTTTGACCGCCGCCGCCCAGCGAAAGTCCGCTGGACCCGAAGGTGACGGTGTTGTTGTTGGCATCCGTCACGGTGATGGTGCCACCTTCGACATCGAGCAGAATCTTCTGCCCCGCCTTGGTGACGATGGCGCGCACGCTGGCGGTGGCATCGCTGGGCTGTTCGCCATCGTGCCAATAGCCACCAACCCAAATCGGATAGCTGACATCGCCGCCTTCGAATTCGATCCAGACTCCCGCGCCGACATCCGGTAGGAATGCGAAGCCCATGTTCGGGCCCGCGAAGGGCACGCAAGGACGGGCCCAGCCGCTCGTCTGCTGGGCGAGCACCGCCGGCACGTTCGCTTTGACGCGCATGGTCTGCGCATCCACATCGACCACGACGCCACGATACTTGCCGAAAAACCGGTTGCGCAGCCGCTCCAACACGTCGAGCAGCGCCAACTCGTGCTGTGGGCCGGCATTCGGCGTGTTGCCGGCGGACGTGGTCATGACGCACCGACCATGGCGGCGAGGCCGCCCGAGCCGCCGGTCGGTGGGGCGCCGGCGGCGTTGCGCAACAATGTGAATGTCATCTTGTGCGCCTCCTGCGTCAGGCGATGGCGCACGGTCCATACCAACCAGGTGCCGGAATGCACGGCGCCAACGCCGACCAGCGCCACCAGCATGCCGGCGCGCAGCGCGACCCCGAGGCGCTCGACGTCGGCCTCGCCTTCGCAGCGCATGAACCAATTGGTTTCGGTCAGCACACCCTGCGCACGTTGCAGCAGCTCACCCGCGCTATCGACGATACTGGTTTGCAATACCGTGGTGGGTTGCCCGGCAAAGGTCCCCAACGTGCGCGCCCCGAGCGCCACCAGACCCGAGTCGCTGGTGTCGCCGGTGGCGCCATTGGCATCCGGGTCGCTGAACAACGCGGAGCGGGCCACCACGGCGCTCGGCCGGCTGGCATCCCATTCCAGGTCCAGCTTGCTCACGGTCCAATTCGTTGGATCGTTCAGCACGATGGTCACGGCCGGGTCGCCGCCGAGCTGGGGTACCGCGAAATAGCCGGTGCGTACTCCGGGTTGGTCGGCGCATGCAACACGGCACACCTTGCCGCCCCGCCGCGCCAACATTCGCAGCAGTCCAATATCGGAGCCGCGCTGCATCAGGCTGTGCGTGTCCTCGGTGTGCGATACGGAATCGTCCTGGGTGTTTTGATTCGACGGAGTAATGCCGTAATCGCCGAAAATCGAGGCCGCCACTTGCGCGTCGGTGACGTCGACCCATTCGCGCACTTGTTCTGTCTGGTTCATGAGCCAGCACGCATCCTGACCCCACACGGTCATGGTCGAGTTGGTGAGGCCGGTCTCCAAATGCAGTTTCTGCGATAGCACATAGCCGTCGAACAGACACTGCGTGGCCGCGGGTACGCCACCCCCGCCCACCGCCGCGGCGGTCGCGCCGGCGGCCCCCGTGGCAACGCCCGCAGCACCGCTGCCGCCGCCGGTGGTAACCACTGCTACGGGCGCCAACGGTGCGAAACGCGGATCCGCGACGTAGCTTAGATCGCCACCGCTGGCGCGCGAGACCGGCACCGTGATTTCGACGGCCGCCGGCAAGTCCATGCTTTCCTCGACCTCGACCGACGCGATCAGCGTGTAGAGCGTGTCATCGGCTTGCTGGCCGCCGAGCAACAATTTGTAGGAGCTCGCCATTAGCTGCTCGCATCGATCGGGATGCCGATCAAGTCATGCGCCGTCAAGGCATCCGGCACCACGGAACCGTTCGCGTCGCAGAGGCGCCAAAACTGCGTCGCGTCGGACAGATAGCGCCCGGCTATTTGATCGAGCCGGTCGCCGCGACCGCGGCGGTAATAGCCGCGAACGGCTTGAATCCCCGGCGCCGGTAACTTGGTGAGCTGCACCGTAGCCCCGCCGGCGGGAGTGAATTGGTATGTCGCGAGCGATGCGTACCTACTGCCTGAAAAAAACATGCTGCTCTCCCTCAAAAGCTCGTCGGCAACATGCCGAGTGTTGCGGGAGTCGCTTCCGACAGATTGAGCTGTGCCTGTTGCAGGCGCACGTTCTGCGTGTATGTGTACGCGGTATTGGCGATCCCGGCCATCGGACCCTGCACGGCCGCAAGTTCATCCGGCGTCAGCACGTTGATGGTGATCTGCGCCTCGGCGTGGGTTGGGTTGAGTGCTACGTCGAAGAGCTTTTCCGTGACGCTGAAGGCGGTCACGCGCACCGGCACGATGCGCGACGGCCCCCACACGAACAACACGATCGGCACCTGCGAGAGCGGCACCTGTTGGGGGGCGGCGGCCGCGGCGCTGGTGCCCTGTGCCGCGGCACTGTTCGCCGCCGAGACCTGGCCGGTGAGATTCTGATCCGGTAGCGGTGTGGGGAACTGCAGCAGTTCGAGCGCCGCCAGCCGCGTGTAGACTCCGTTGGACTGAGCCAGAGTCGCACCGACGGGATCGCGATTGGTGTCGGCGATTTGCTGGTCGGAGTCGAGCATCAGGGTGAACGAGAAAGTCTCGCCTGGCACACCGGTGACGGCGAGCGGATTGACACGGATTTTCGTATCGGTAGGCGGCGGTGCCGCGGCCGCTTCGGTCCACGCATGGGTGATCGTTTCGGGGTTGAATTGAAACACGATGATGTTCGGCGACGACGGCGCACCGATGGCGCTCGATGGCAGGAACGAGATGAGCGCGCCTTTCTGCATCGTGCCGGCCATGCGTCTAGGGTTCTCGTGCCAGCGCGCGCAATGTGGCCGCGACGATGCGGCGGGCGAGTCCCTCGGCACCCTCGCGCTGATGGGCGGTCAGCGTGACGCTCAGTCTTGGCACATCGCCCGCTTGCGGCAGCGCGCCGGCCTGTGCAAGACCGGCGGCGACCAGCCGCGCGAGTTCGCGGCCCTGTTCAGGCGAGCCCCCGGGCACGTCGATCAAGAGACGCTCGATCTTGCCCCCTTGCGTCGCTTGAGCCATTAGCTTTGTCCCAAGCCAAACACGCTAAATCCCCGCGCGATGCGCCGCGTGGCTCCGCCTGTGCGGCGAACGGCGCGGGTTGGCGCCAGGTGAGCTTGGGGCGGTAGCGATGGCGGCGACGCCACATGCACTTCGAGCGTGCCGATATGCAGGCCTGTTGCGCGAGACTCGGGTTTCGCCGGAGGCGCTGGTCTGGTCGGCTGCGGTATCAGTGGCGAGGGAGGCATGGTGTCGACGCGACTCGCGCGAATCATGGCTTCTTGTGTCGCGGCAGCGAGCGACGGTCGGGCCTCCGATCCGGCCTGCGCCGAGTGTATGTCCGGCGAGTCGGCGCTCGACGGCTTGCCACCATCGAGCGGACCGGGATCGCCGGGAGCGCGATTGGCCGAGCCGTAAGGAGCCGCGCTCGGAGTGGGATGCGGTGTGACGATACGTGCCGCTTCGGCGATCTGCTCCAGCGATGCGGGCGTCCCGCGTACCACGACCTTGTTCCGCGATGCCCTGATCGGCGGCATGGTCGGCGCACTGGCGGGTGTCGCTTTTGGCGTCGCAACTAGCGTCGGCTTGGACTCGGCCGCTGCCTGCCGCGCGAATGCTGCGCTTGGGGTTAGGGCGTCGACTCCTATCCGGGACGCGTGGGAGTGCGCCCCGACTGTGGAGTTGGGCGATGCGGGCGTGTGCTCAGTCGGCTGGGACTCGCGAGCATTCGGTTCTCTCACAGCGATCGCTACGGCGTGCGCGGTGTCTGAGCGGCCGCCGCGCGGCGTGGCAGCGCGCGCTTGCAAGTCGGCCGGTGGCGGGCCGCGGGAAGGACGCGGCGAGGTCGCGGCGGTGCGCGGGAGCGCGTCGGGAACTTCATCGCCGTACGGCTTATTGGCCTCGACAAAGCCGCTCGCGCCGTCGGCGCGAAACACCGACCGCGGCGGAACGATCACAGCTGCGCCGGCGCGTGTAGCGGCGCGCGACGCGAGTTGCCGCAGATAGGAGGGACGCCTCATGCGCGTAGACCCGGCTTCACGCTGCCAGCCCTCGACGCGCTCGCTCGGCATATTGCAAGCGGCGCGCTCGTGGCAAATCAAGAATGACTCGTTCCGACCAGTGATAGCGCTCGGCCAGAATATCGACGTCGTCATAGACGAAGCGAGCGCGGTCGCGCAGCTCCCGCAAGCAATACAAGCGCGCCTCGAATTGCGCCGCCACCGGCGCGCCACATTCCGGACATTGACCTTGCAAGGGACCGGCGAGCGATGGCGCGAGCGCCTCCATGGCGGTTTCCACCCTGGCTCGCGTTCTAGCCCGCGTGCTCTGCAGGCGGATGCAGCGCGAGGTCAGCGCGTCCATCGCATCCGGCAGTCCGTGGACGGCGATCTCGTCGGCAAGGGTCGGCAGACGGAAGCGCGCCTCGTCCACTCCGTTCTCCCGCAGGATGTGCCACCCCGGCGCGTCGGCGCAGGGTGCGGCACTCCAGCCGCGTCGGCGCGGCACCGATAGATGATGCCTCAGATACTCGCCGAGACTGAACGAGATATCGAGTCGGCCGCCGCACGCGGGCGAAGTGCAACTCATTTCTGCAATGATGCGGTCGCCGGTCAGCATCTGGCGCAGGCGCACGATGAGGGTATCGATGTCGGTAACCGTAAGTGCCGCCCAGTCCAGGGGGATTCCCGGCCCGGTCTCGCCGCGAGCCAAGCGTTCTACGAGTTGCAGCGTCAACCGCGGATCCTCAGGCGCGTGTTCCGCCAGCAGCACCTCTTCCGCGCCCGATGGCTGCTCGAGGCTGACCAATGCTGCGCTGACCGGCAGCGGGAATCGATCTCCCCCGGAAAACACGGGCCGGCGTGGTGGGAAAGCGCTGCTCACCTAAGTCTCGGCGACTTCCGTGATGCGCGTATCCACTTCCCAGCCCTCGTTCTCCAGTTTGACGTGTTCGAGGGCGATGGCGTTTGCGCCCGCGTCGAGATCGGGCAGCGCCTGAAATTCCGACACCCAGCATCGATGCACGATGTAGCCCTTCACCGGCTGACCTTCTTCGTTCAGCAATTGCAACCGCACCTGTCTACGTAGCGATGCGAGCGACGTGTTCGGATGCCCATGATCGAGCACCTGCGTGGAATTCGCCCACGTCAGGAAATCGTTGTCCTGGGTGATGCCACGTTCCAAGGTGATGGGCTCGTACTTTGTGCGACCGAGCCCTTTCAGGATGATGGCGTTGCCGCCTTCCTTGTAGTCGATCACGTCCGAAGACCGTTTCAGTGCGGTGATCTTGCTGACGGCGGCGACCGGATCGCGTGTTTCGCCGAAAAAAACCAGGAAACGGTACGATTTATAGGGGTCGCGGCGGTTGACGTTGACGGTAAAAATGGCCAAAGCATGTCCTCCCTTGGCATCTGACGAGATCAGGACGTTGACTGACCTGCCAGCTGGGTGATGGTAATGATGACGAATTCCGCAGGTATGAGCGGCGCGAAGCCGACGACAATGTTGACGACACCGGCATCGATGTCGGTCTGCGTTGTGGTGGTACTGTCGCATTGCACGCTGAACGCCACGCTGGGCGTGGCACCCTGGAACGCGCCCTGATTGAACAGCCCGAGCATGAAATCGTTGATGCTGACCACGATCGCCGACCAAAGTGGCTCGTCGTTCGGCTCGAACAGAACCCACTTGAGATTGGCCAGGAACGTCTGTTCCAGGAACAGCGCCATGCGCCTGACGGGCACGTAACGCCATTGTTCGTCGGTCAGCGTCACCAGCGTGCGCGCGCCAAATACCGTGGTGCCGATGTTGGGGAAATCGCGCAGACAGTTGACGCCGATGGGATTGAGAAGACCTTGCTGCGGATCCGTCATTTTGCCGCGCAGCACCACCCCGTTGGTGTTCGTCGTGGTCGCCTGAAAGCCGGCGGGCGCCTTCCACACGCCTCGGCTGAGATCGGTGGCTGCGAAGATGCCTGCCACCGTAGGGGACGGCGGAATTTCGTTCGGGCTGCCGGTGACCAAGCTGAGGGAGCTGCCGGTGACGGGATCGGGCGACAGTAAATAAGGGAAGTACAGGGCGGCGTTCTTGCTGGTCGGGATCTCGATCGGCACGCCGTTCTGGTCCACGTTTTTGCCGTTGATGGTGTTCAAAATCGTGTCAGGAAATTGCGGCAGACTGCCGTCGGCGGAATCGGTCAGCGGCGGATCGCAAATCAAGAATGCAAAGTGGTTCTCGCAGAACCGTTCCGCGGTACTCAAGACGAGCGAATTGGTGACACCCGGAATGACCATGAGATTGAACACGGGCAGTTTGTCGAGTGGCGTGTTCTCCTGCATCACCTGCGTGAAGTCCGTCGCTTCGAAGATGGATTGGAAGCTACCGGTCGAGGTCAAAGACGCTGGCGGCAGCGTGGCGTCGCTGAACGTCCAGGTATAAGAAGAACCGAGCCCTTGCAGGAACCCTGGCGACGGCCCGCTTCCTACGGAGACGGATACCAGTCGCGAGACCGGCGTGGTGGCGTTGCCGACGCGCGTCTCGATGAAATTGGGATCGCCGACGGTTTGCGGAGGGCTGCCGGTCACCGCCTGCGGCGTCAGCATGACTCGCCGATACGTCTCGGTAATCGTACCGGATGGCGCCTGTTGCCCCGGCTGCGGCCCGGGCGCAGGTCCATATGTGACGATCAGGTCCGCCTGCTCAGGCACCGGAGGCGAAGCGTTCAGCGTGGCTGCGATGGGTCGCAGGGTCAGAGTCATCACGAAATTCGGGTCCGTGATTTCCAGCGCCGTGAAGGTGATTCCAAGTCCGATCGGCGTCACCGTTCCGCCCGCCACACTGGGCGTGCCGCCGGCACCAAGCGGCAGCGTCGTTTGTGGCAGCAGTCCGACGATGTAGGCTTGCTGTCCGCCATTCAAGAAGAATTGATTGACCGCGCTTGCCATGTCGCCGAACGACAGCCCGGGCGCTTCCTGAGGGTTGGCGTATTCGGTCGTGCCGTTCGAGACCCATTGCGATGCGCCGGACAGGGCGTAGACAGTGCTGCGCAAGAACCCGCCGAAGTTCCGCTGATAGTCGGCGAAGCCGTTCACGAGCACCGGCTGGCCCCAATTTGCCGCGAGCGTCTTGAGCGGATGCGTATACCCGATGAATACCGCGATGTTGGTCGGCGCCGGTGTGATGGTATGAACGCTGCTCTGCGTTTCTTGAATGTAGAGACCAGGATACGTCGGTGTTACAGGCATGTTGCACGACTCCCAACAGGCAGTGAATTCATCGGCGAGTGATCAGTACGCATAGGTTGACTCTTTCCCAGCTTCGCATCGCCGCGCCGTCGCTCGAGGCACAAGCATTCACCACTCGGCGGCGTGGGCGTATCCATCTTCAGATCGGGCGCGGATGGAGGTGTGGGTCTACATCCAGGATGGCTTCCACCAATTCCTGCGGTGAGAGGTCCACTAATGTGTTGCGATGAGGGCGCATGGTATGGACGAAGGCGTCGCGACCATCGCTGGTGAACGCGATGATCTTCACTTTGGGCATCGATGCCAGCAAAGTGCCAACGATGCTGTCGCTTTCGCCAGTATGTAATCCGTATAAAATGAGGTCGGGCATCGCGGCTGCCAATTGTGATTCGATCCCCTCATGGGTGTTGAAACGAGCCACGACATTGAGATTGGCCCGTCCGGCCAAGAGCGTGGCCAAGAGATCGAACAGGATCGGCGATAAGGTCACTACGGCGGAGCGGATAGATACCACGGTATTGCCCCGGGGTTTCTGAAGTAGGCGGTGATCCTAGACCAATGAGATCGCCGCTCCCATCCACTCACGGGTGGACTTTGGATGGGGATCAGGCTTCGCTATCGCGCCCGTCTCGTGCAGGCGCGGTATGACGGTAGCAGCCTGAAGACTCGCTCTGCTCTCGCAAGCGGAGCGCGGCCTGGCTGCGTTGCGCGACTTTCAATTTGGCGAGCAAATTGTGGACATGCGACTTTGTGGTCGCCACGCCGATGTTCAAACGACGCGCAATTTCCTTGTTGCTGAGCCCCGCGCCGATGAGCGCGACGATCTGCTGTTCTCGTACCGTGAGGTTGGGCAGGGGCTGCGCGGATGCCAAAGCGCCGCTGTCCCCGGGCCGCGCACGCACCCGCCGCATCAAACCGCCGGCCACCGTGGGCGAACAGATCTGCTCACCGTGCCTGATGGCCAACAGCGTCGGAATGACCTCCGCGAGGCCGGCGGTTTTCGGGATGTAGCCTTCGACCCCCGCCTCCGCCCAGGCGATGACATTCTCCGCCGTTTCGGTCAACGCAAGCACCACTCGCAACATATGCGGCGCGATTTGGTGCAGCCTGCGCACGAAATCAAAACCGTTCTGAATCGATGCATCCAGCAGGACGATGTCGGGCTTCAGTGCCGGTAGCGCGGCGATGGCCTCGGACAGGGACGAGCGGTGCGAAACAGCTGAAAGAGCCGAGCTTCGGCCAAACACCTCCGCCAGACCTTCGCTGAATAGTCTGACTTCCGACACGACCAGCAGCGCAGGCGCCCGACCGACCTCGGCGGGATCCCATTCACGATTGGGGACGTCCATATTCATACTCCTTGAATCTCTCTCGTCGGAGTCGTCCTTGCTCGCCGACCCTCAACTCCGCTACCCGCGCGCGGATAGGATTTCAAAGGACCCTTCCGGCGCAAGGCTGTCGGGCCACCAAGCCAGCAAGCCGCGCCGCCCACATGCCGCCCACTCTGTCCTTCTCCGTTTCCGGGGCAAGCGCGCCCCTACCGCCTCGCTCAACCGAGTCGATCCCAGCTGCATGTAGGGATCGACGTCCGATCCGATCAGATGCGTGCTGAGTGCCTGCGCCGCGTTGTTGGCGTCGAAGTAGGATTTGCGGAGCCAGTTGAGCGCGGAACAAAACCACGCCGGCGCCCACAGTTGCAAGCGGATGATCGGAGTGGTCCCGGTCATGCCGACACCGGTTCGCGCCACGACGGGAGCGGCGCTCACGATCTGACTGGAATTCGCCGCGGACTGGACCATGGGTAGCGCTCCTTGCTGAGGATGAGAAATGACCGTTACCACCCCGACGCGCTGCCGCTGAGGGACCCTTCCCCCCCGACCGCGCAATGTCATCACCGCCCAGCCCGTTAGTTAAGGAATCGCAAAGGAGCGCAGAAGAACGACATGTGCGCGGCAGGCCGGTCGGTCACTGGATGGAACCGCCCCTGCAACCTCATGCGCATCCCTCCTTGGAACGATAGTGACGTCAGCCGTAGAAACGTTACACTACTGGAGAAAACTTTTTTTGATCCACATCGCCACGCGATCATCTCTGCCGGACCAGAACGGATTCGTCTGACTGCACTGACTGTCCCGATTCTATCGCTGCCCCCGAGCAGACTCAACTGCAGCCGCGTTGGGTCGCGCGCGGGTTTCGTGACGCAAAAATATAGACCCACTTGCCGGTGCCGGCGATAAGAAATGAAGCGCAAACAAGTCCGTCAGGCATAAATACTCCCTTAGAGCACTTCTCGAGATGCTTGCGCGCCGTGCCGGCTGATCGTCTACATAGCCGATGAAAGCCTGAGCTGACTACAGGCATTTAGTCGCGGCTCTGGGAGCAGCTGCGCTACGAATCATTAAAAAACACATCGGCCGACATTGGCGATATTCGGGCCACGCCTTGCCGATCAATCATTTTTTCGTGTAACGCCATGGGTGCCTTCTGCACTATGTATACGAGGCAACACGAAAAAAGGTGATACATGCTGCGCACATCGCAAAATGGCCATTATCAAGAATCGGGTTCACCGGCGGAACATCAGTTCGCTGATACGCCATTCGTCGATCCGCGCCGCACCGAACAAGAGGACGTGGTGCACGAGTCCAGCGTCGGTGAATCCTATGCCGGCCAGTGGGAATTCGCCTCGCCTTTTCTTCCCGGCGAGTCGAGTGAAACCGAATCGGAGACTCTGACGCCCGAGGCCGCCGCATTTGGCGAGATCGCCGCCGAATTGAAGGACACGTTGTTTCGCGAAGCTTTGGAACAGCTGGCCGATGAAGCCCTGGATGCGCACCCGACCCTGAATTCAGGCGAATACGGAGACCGCGAGACCCGGGATCTGACGTCCGCACGTTTGCTCAACGATCACTTCCGTCCGCTCGCGAGTCAGGCCGAAGCCTTGCTCGACCGCTTCTTCGAGCGCATCGAGGGTTACGAGGCCGAAGCGCTGACCGATTCAGAATTGGAGCGCATTTCGGAGGAGGTGCTGCCGACGGGCGCCCCCGTGTCGCCGGCATCCGAACAGTTTCTGGGCGGCTTGCTTCGCAAGGCGCGCAGCATGGTCTCGGGCGCGGTGAATTTGGCCAAGCGCGGCGTCAGCGGCGCCCTGAATCTCGCCGGCAAGGGACTGGCGGCCATTGGCAAGTTTGCACTGGGTCCGCTGCTCAAGAAGCTGAAAGTGCTGGCCGTCCACCTGCTCAAGCACGTCGTCCGATTCGCGCTCAATCAACTGCCGGTAACGCTGCGCCCGCTGGGGCAAAAGTTGTCGGACCGTTTGTTTCACGCGATCGGCGAAGTGCAGAGCGAGGGCGAATCGCAGGAACACGGCGAATCGGAGACACCAGCTGCGGCGGACGCCGCTCACCTGGAGGCTGAATTCGACCTGCATGCCGCACAGCTGCTGTTCGCCGCCGACGAGACCGAAATGGATCACTTGGTCGAGAGCTACGGTGAGGGCGAGGCTCACTCGGACGCGCTGGAAGCACTCGATGATGCGCGTGCGCGCCTGGTCAAGGGACTCGTCGGTCTGCAGACGGGAGAGGCCGTTCAGCCTCTGATGGAGCAGTTTCTGCCCGCCATCTGGCCCGCTGCAAAGCTGGCGATCACCATCCTCGGGCGGCCCAAGCTGGTGCATTTCCTCGGCGATCTGCTCAGCCGCTTGATCAAGCCACTGATAGGCGCTCAGGCGAGCAGCCTTCTGGCACCAGCCATCGCGGATGCGGGCCTGAAAATATTCGGCTTGGAAACCGCAGCAACGGAACCGCGCATGCTGGCCGCCGAAGCGTTGGCGGCGACGATCGAAGAAACCGTGACCACGGTCGCCTCGCTGCCAGCGCATGTGTTGGATCACGAAACACTGCTCACCGACGCCGTACACGAGGCCTTCGAGAATGCGGCCGCATCCTATTTCCCGAACTCCGTGATCAAGCCGGAACTACGCGAGAGCGCCGAGCGCAACGGCATGTGGATGCACAAGAACGATGGGGCAGGACGAAAACGTTATGCCAAGTACAGCGATGCAGTGCCGGTGGAAATTCCACAGCGCGTGGCCGGTTCCATCGACAGCTTCGGCAATCGCAACCTGCATGATCATCTGCGCGATCATCATGGCCTGCACGACGGGCGTCCCTATAAGGGCAAGGTGACCTTGTACCAAGCCTTACCCGGGACCCGCGGTAGTACTATTGCGCGGGCCGAAGGCTTTCCGGTGACGCAACTCCATCCGCTAACCCCGCAGGCCGCCGGCGCGCTGCTGGGTCCGGGCGCCGCTCTCGGCATGCGCGCCACGCCGCCCGCCTACACGGAGTCGCCGCAGCGCCTGCACGTGAATCAGCGTCTCTATCGAATCGAACCCCAGCATCATCACCACCGGCATCTGCGCTCCGTGCATTCGGAAATCGAGATCAATCTTCTGCGCGACGAAATCCGCCTCTGGCTGTATCTCAGCGAGCCGCTGTCCCAGCGCATCGCGGCCGAGCTCGCCAAGGGCAATCACGCCGCGGCCGCCTTCGCGCATTTGAAGCCACTGTTGCGTCGGACCACGCATGGTCTGCGCACGCTTGCGGCGCATCGGCATCTGCCGCCCGGACTCATCGTCGTGGCGGATGCGCCCAACCTGGACCGCCACGCGCCGCATTGGCTGCGTCATGTCGGGCATCGCTTGGGAATGAAGATCGACCAGTGGGCCAGCGCGCAGCTGGCGCAGTACCTGCAGAACAATGCGCAGGAATTCAAACGGGAATCCGCATCGCATCATGACGGCGTGACGCTGCGGATCACGATGACGCGGGTGCCGGGCCTCGTGGCGTTGCGCCTCGTGTCGCAGGGCAAGCATGTCAAGGAATTGGCAAACGGCGCCTGGCCCGCCGGCGCGCCGGCATTCCATGTCGGCCTGCGCGCCGGCCATGCCGTGCATAGGCTGCGGAACTGAGCCGATGAACGCGCAAGTCAGTACCATGCCGGAACCGATGATTGCCGGACTGCGCTCGCACGTACTGAGGCAGCTGAACCATTGGGAAGGCGCCGCCGAACGTCTCGATGATTTCGAGGCGACCGCCTCGCCGGAGGCTTGGGCCGGGCTGGAGAAGTACGTCGGCGTCGCGTTGCGCGCCGGACTCAAGCATGCAAGAGACCAGCTGAAACGCGAGTCGCTGGCCGTGCGCGCGGCCTACAATGCCGTGCACTCGCGCTCGCAGCTCGAATTGATCGCCGATCAGATCGCATTGCTACGCAGACGCTACATGCAAACCGAATCCTTGGTCGACTTCTACGTGGCTGCAGTGCGCGCACGCACGAACCCGGAGGTCGGCCTACAACTGCGTGCCTGCGATGTCATGGCCGATCGCAGCGTGCGCACAGCACTCGAGCCCCTGGGCATCAAATCCCCGCCGATCATGACGTACTTCACCACGGGCCTGGGTGCCTCCATTCTGCGCATCGGGACGCGGCTCTGGGATGGCTCCCTGAGCCCCATCGCGGCGATTCGGCTGACCTATCACAACCGATTTCGCACGACTTCTCTGTTTCATGAATGCGGTCATCAATTCGCCGGATTGACCGGCTGGAACGAGGCCTTCGCGCGGCTGCTGCTGTCGCGTTTGGGCGGCACGCCCGCCGGCAGGGAGTTCGCCGACATCGTCGCCGGCTGGGGCAGCGAGATCGCTGCCGACGCTTTTGCCTTCGCCAATACCGGCTATGCATCGGTGGTTGCCCTGTCGGACGTGGTCGCCGCCCGAGGTGCCGAGGTGTTTCGCTTCGTGCCCGGCGATCCGCACCCGATCAGCTTCCTGCGAGTATTGCTGGGGATTGCGATGTGTCGCCGTTTCTACGGCATGGGCCCCTGGGATGAACTGGAGGCCGCCTGGCAGCAGCAGTATCCGCTGGATCTCGCGCCGCACCTGGCATCGACCATCGTCGCAGGGGTCACGCCGCTGCTGCTGCAAGTCGTCGACGCGGCGCTACTGGCGCCACTGCCGTGCTTCAAGGGCAGGAGCTTGGCGCAGATCGTCGACCCACGGCGCGTCGCGCCGGCGGCGCTGCGCGATCTCGAACGCGAGGCGGGCGGATCTCTGTTCAGCTCCAGCCACTGGATATGGAAGGAATGCATCCGGCTGACCGCACTGACGGGATTGCGCTACGCCACCGAGCCGCTGCACGGTCCCAAAGTACTCAAGCTGCAGGAGGACTGGATGATTCGCCTCGGTCACATGCAGTCCGCGACCGTCCCAACCTAAGGAGAACCGAATGAAAACCGACAAGCATCAAGGTAAACCGGCGCCGGAAACCGGCGTGGAGCGCACCACTACGACACCGGAAACTGCCGTCTTCCGCGAGGAAAGCAGCTTCTTCGCTACCGAGCAAACCTCGGTCAGCGCCGCGGGTGTCATGACCAACCAGGAAGCTTACGGGGCGGTGGAATACACGACCGGCAGGGACGAGGCGCCCGCGCGGCAGCGGTACCAGGGAGATCTCAGCGAGTCGCAGCTGCGGTTGCTGCAACATCTCGAACGGCTGACCTACAGTCTGCACGGACCTGAGGAATCGCTCGATCGGCACAGCTACAACCGCCCTTTTCCGCCGTCGATCCGCATCGATCGCATGTAGAAAAACACCACAGAAGGACATCGACCATGTTTCGCCAACTCGTTACCGTCGGCCCTACCCCGGGGAACCGTCTGAACAACATCAACAGTTTGTTCACCTACCATCCGTTGCAAATCGCGGCCATCACGGAGACCGTCTGGCAGAACCGTTACAACGCAGCCAGCTCGCAGACGAGTGCCGCGTTCTCGCCCTGGTCACCCCAGGTGGCTTTTCCGATTTTGAGCGCGAACTATTTCTCCGGCTATGATTGGAGCAGCACCGGCACTCCGACCGTCCCGGCGGCGCCGGCGAACTTCGTGAAACCGTTGCAGCAGCCCGGCATTCAAGGCACCTGGGACGGTGTATCGGCCACGAACAACGCCCATGCCACCAACTGGGATCATCTTATCTACGCCTACATCATCGAGAATACGCGTATTTTCGACATCTTCAGCAAGGTGCTGGAAACCTACATGTTCACGGAACAATTGGAAACACCCAGCCGTGAGAGCCAGCTGTTTTGGCGCAATCTGGAGTCCCTGATCTTCGGCGACGCGGTTCCCTCCATGGTTTGGACCACGACCAGCCGCTCGCGCCGCGATGAGATAGCCGATCGCCTGACCGCGTACTACTGGATGTTCGGCATCGATCTGTCACACGCCCAGGAAATAGCCGTGCGACACCCGTACCAGAAGCCGGTTGCCGCCAACCGCGACTTCATCGACACCTTCGAAGCCCTGGCCCGCGAGGTGTGGCGTGGAATCGTGAACGCCCGTAACACCAGCGGTGCCAACGACACGGACGCCACCGTGATCGCGACCTTGGCGCGACGGCTGTATGACATGATGGCGACGCGCCGCATCAGCGGCAATCTGGCGCGCGAAGAATTTCGCGCGGTGTCGATCATTTCCTTCCTGCATCTTGCGGTTCAGTACGACTCTCCCGCCGTCGTGGATCTGAAAGCCAGTGCCTCGAGCCCGGAGATGCGGCTGCAGAAGATTGCCGAGCGCGTCAACCTGACCTGTCACGTCAAGTCCAAGCCTTTCTTCGACCTGGCCGCGCCTTTCTCAACCTTGCTGCAATCCATCGAGAGCGGTGCCTTCAATACCCCCGCTGGTGCTCAGCTGCTGTACACCCAGACGCCGCCCAACGTCGTATCGCGCAACGCCGAAGAAGTCATCGATCAGTATTCCCTGGCCACGGGCCGCGATCTGAAGGCCAGATCCGTGCTCGTGTCCGGGCATGCCAGTGCCTCGTCCATGCCGTCGCTGCGCCGGACGCCCGCAGTGCCTGCGCCGGCTGCGCGACGGCTCGAGGGCCAGAACGGTGCCAGCCACTGAGGCGGGCCTCTCGATGACGCGCAGCCCGTTCTTGCTGCCTGGGCTCGCGGTCGCACCGTGCGGTTGCCGGCACCCTGGCAGTTGCCGGTGCGCCGAAACGGGCCGGGCCGGAATCGCGTCGCACGGCGAAGAATCGCGCGCGGTCGTGGCATCGCAGGAGATCGAAACACGACAGGACGGTGAGGCGCCGGTCGCGGCTTGCGCCGTCGACTGTCTCGATCCACCGGCCACCGACCTGAAGCGGATTCGCGCCGGCGGCAAGCGAGACGGTGATTACATCGACAGAACCGTCGGCGATCCGCAGGTGAATCTGGGATTACAGCTGTTCGACTACGACATCAATGCCTACAGCCCCACCAAGCCCAAACATGCCGAAGCACTGGGGCTCATTCGCGAATTCATCCTCGATCGCAGCCTGCGATCCCCGCAACCGATCGCCGTGACGATCACCGGACTGTCCAGCCGCACCGGCGGCAGCACCTACAACGACATCCTGTCCTGCAAGCGCGCGCGGTGCGCGGCCGACAATCTCCAAACCAGCCTCGCGATGTCTCACGTCGTCGCCAGCCGCGTTCAAATCAATGCGGCCGGCGACGGATTCACCCGTGCCACGTGCAAGGACGGCGAATGCGAATTGGGGGTGTGGCGTGCGGTATTGATTCAGGTCCATGCGCCCGGCGCACCGCCCGCGCCCATCGACCCGATCGATGCGCGGTGGGGCCGATTCAGCATGCGCTGCTGTTCGTTTCACACCGAGAACCTCGCCGCCGGAGTGCTCGGCGACTTGCTGCAAAAAGGCCTGCCCGGAATTCCACCCGGCCTGCGCGGTAAAATCCTCGACGGGCTGCGCGACGGAATCAAGTCGGTCCTGAAGCGAGCGGGGAAGGAAATGGCCTTCATACTCGAGGACGCCGAAACCCTCTTCGAGCTGTTTCCCGCCGAGATCATTCGCGAGCGCGGCGTGTTCGAGATCCGCGAGCGCGACAAGCCGAATGCCCGCGCCGTCGTGACTTGTTACTCCGGCGTGGGTCTGCGCCTGATCTTGCCGCGCGAGAATTTGGATGACTTCTTGCATGATGCGCTGGCCAAGGCATTCCCGCGGCTCTTGCCGGCAATCCGGCGAACGATCGAGGCGGCGATCGTGAAGCTGGTACCCAACGCGGTCAAGACACTGGTTCAACCCATAGAGTCCAATTCGCCGGGGCCGCCGGTCGAGTTCGATCTATTGCATCCGCGGCTCATCGAGGTCTTCGAGGGGGCCGTGCAGGTCGGGAAGGGTGTATGGATGCCGGGACGGGTCAACGTGCAATTCGCTTCGCCCGCCTGGGGCCTGCCGGACAAGCAGAAGCGCCCGCTGATTTCGGCGTGTCCGGGTACCGACTGCAACGATGGTGGCGTGCAGATGGTCGTCGGGAGCGGCCAGGGGCTCGAGCTTTTCTCGATCACTGCGGGAGATATGCTGCCAGGCGATTGCCGCTGTGAGCGGTCCACCGCCAAGCACTCGCGCGAACTCGCACCATTCGCGGCGACCGCCCGCGCTGCCTGGCCGCTTGACGCCAAACGGGGGCACGAACAGGAGTTGCCTGACGGTCCCACGGGGCAGAAAGTCGCCAACTCTTTCGCGGTCCCATTTTGCTGGGTGGCCAAAGTATCCATCTACAAGAATGGTCGCTTCAATCAGCACGGCTCCGGAGTGCTGATTTCCGATCGCCATGTGCTGACTGCCGCGCACGTCGTGTACGACGTGGTTCGCAATCCCGGCGAGTATGATCTGGATGTCAGACTCGCAGTGAACGGCAACAGCTGGCTCGGCCCTTATCGCGCGGCGCGGGCTCCGGACATTTCCGGTCTGTATAGGACGGAGAGTCTCGATCAGGATTTCGCCATCATCACCCTCGCGCGGCCGATCGCGAACGTCGCTGACCCGAACCTGAAATGCAGCCCGCTCGCTTTTTGGGGCAGCGCCGCGTGCGGCGTCGCCACCGAATCGGTACCCGTGGACGTGGACAAACTCGACACACAGACGGCGATCACCGCCGGATATCCGCGCAATCAGGGCGGCAATGCGCTGTGGATGTTTTCCGGCAAGTTAGGGCTTCTCACCGAACACGGTGCGACGATGCTATACGACGGGGATCTCAGCGAAGGGCAGAGCGGCTCGCCGGTGTGGATCGATCAGGGCGGCCAGCTCAATTTGATCGGGATCGCCGTGGCGCGCGGCAGTGGCAACCGAATTCTGCGCATGTCTCCCTACGTGGACGCACAATGCAATGAATGGATGCTGCGGGCCGAAAGCGCATCCCTCGAGCTGGAATATGAGCGGTTGGCATGCGAGTCCGGCGGCTTGCGGGAGGCGGAGCGGTAACGCCGCCTTGAATGGGCTCCGTGACATGAATTAGCGTGAGATACGCGCCCGCGACAAAGCGCCGTTCGTGTCTGGCGGTGGCCCCAGTTATGATGAGTTGATGGCGGCGCATAGCGGTTACAAATCAATCTTAGCCGCGGCAATACTGCTGATTTGTTGTTGCGTCGCGAATCCCGCACGCGCGCAAATGCCGTTTTACACCGACGATCCATCGATTACGCCCACCAAGACCATTCACATCGAGCTTTTCGACGAATACGACGGTCTGCAATCCTCGCAATTTCCCGACAAGCGGCAAAATACTGCGAACTTTAAGGTCAACGTCAGCCCCTTCAGTCACCTCGAATTGGATCTGGACTTTCCCTACCTCAATATTCAGCGGGCGCAGGGAGTAGATAACGCGGGCGGCCTTGGCGATACCAATCTCGGCGCCAAATGGAGTTTTCCCGCCCGGGATTCGGACCCGTTGAACTCGAGTTATGCGATAAGTTTCTATGTCGAGTTTCCCACGGGAGATTCGGCCAATGGGCTAGGATCGGGATTGACTGACTACTGGCTCAACTTTGCCATGCAAGTACCCTTGTCTGAAGCCACGCGAATCAACTGGAACTTAGGCCTCTTGTTCGCGGGCAATACCAGCACGGGCGCGGTCGGCATCCAAACTCGGCGCGGTCAGGTGTACACGGGCGGCATGTCGCTGCTGCATGACCTCACTTCTCGCCTCACGATCGGCGTGGAACTCTACGGTGGCGTTTCCGACGGCGCGGGCCACGACAAAACACAGCTTCAGGCGATGCTGGGCGGCGAATTCAGCATTCGCGATGGCCTGGCGCTATCCTTCGGTGCCCTCGGCGGAAAATATGGAGCGACACCGAGTCTGGGTGGACAGGTCGGGGTCGCGGTCGACATTCCTGCAAGTCATTGATCTAATGCGGGGAGCCGTCGGCCGATTCCGGAGCTACAGCCATTTTTTGCTTTTGAACCAGATCAGCGGAATCAGCATGCTGAGAACGATCATACAGAGCCCGAACGCATAACCATGAGGCCAGTTATATTCCGGAATGGACTTGAAGTTCATGCCCCAGATCCCGGCTAGGATCATCGGAGGGACGGTCACGACTGACACAATCGTCAGCACTTTCATAATGTCGTTCTGATCGTTGTTGATGAATCCCAAGACGGCATCCAGCATGAATTGCAGACGGTCATTGAGCTGCTGCTGAAATTCGCTCACAGAACTGATATCGCCTTGAATGGCGCGGAATCGCCCATGGAGCTGAGGGTCGATCCATGCGGGCGCCGAATCGCACAGGTAAATGATGACTCGAGATACGCCGAGCATCGCCGAGCGGATCTGGGTGACTTGACGTTGCATCAAGCCTACTTCCAAAAGTGCCCGCCGCAATTTCGACCGTGCCTCGCGCGATTCGGTGAAGACTTGTTCTGACAGATTAGAGAGCTTGTTACCCAAATCCTCGAGCCGATCGGCAGCTACATCGACGATGCCTTCCATCAGGGCAATGAAAACATCGGTCCCGCTGCGGGGTGCATCGGGCCCGCTCATGACAGAACCGACCTGATTGAAAGATGTTGACTCGGCATACCGCACAGACGCCAGCATAATCGGGGTCAACACGAACCCCAACGGTGTCATCGGTCCCTTCGTACCGTCGGTACGCACGAACAATGGGATGTTGAGGCGGAGTACGGAGTTTGCCGAGCTGAAGCGGCTGGAAAGCTCGATGGCGCTGGTCTCGTCGCGGGCGGGAAGCTTCGCGCCGAGAAGACCGGCCGCGTGCTCGCGCTCCTCGTCACTTGGATCGATCAAGTCGATCCAGGTCGGGTTCGAGATCGTGTTTCTCCCTGGATGCCAGACTTGTGGGGATGGAGGGTTGAGGGTATATATCTTAAGCATGCTGAGCCCCTGAAAGTGTGCGAGCAAGGATACGGCTCGCAGAGACTGCATGGCTAGCCTGATGCGATCACGATTGTAATTGAGAGTGTGGGGGTTATCTGCCGACCCAAGAACTACGAAGAGACCAAACGAACCGACATCGGTATGCAGCTCTGGGCGATCGTCATGTGCATCGCGGCGCTCCCCGCGACGCCTTCCCTGCGATTGGCGCAGGCGTCACCGCCAAAGAAGGCCTGGAGCAGCCAGTGTATTACTCGGACCCGGTGATCGAAGGTTGTGGCGGAAGAGCCTCTGTTCGCCGAACTACACAGATGTCCGGGTGGGACCGGACGGCGCTGTTTATGTCCTCACCGAATCCGACCGGCTTTTGAGGCTCACGGCCAAGTAGGGGTGACACTCTACCTGCTTCAGCGCAGGTGACAATCTGCTCGACCGAAAAACGCTTCCGCTATCATGGCAAACTGCTTCGCCTGCACCGAGGCAGTTTGCCAGAGCATCGGGAACGGTTGTATCCGCCCACCGTGACGCTGTCGATGTTCATGCAGCAGTCCCCGGCGGTGGATCGTTCGTGCCAACGAGCCCGACAAGACTCTCCCTGGGTCACCCGGTATCCCTTACTCTAGACGGCTCGCAACAGCATCGCACTCAGCGGCATTTCGCGCCGAATCAACGTGCTCTTGCCGAACAGCGACGCCACGAGATCCACGGCAACGGCGGCCGTGCGGTTCCTGACATCGAGCGCCGGGTTCAG
>Ga0116226_10000644_pt1 | contig 29770 bp, 22 predicted proteins | sample S1TSphfallax_FD_89692 | JGI IMG/M metagenome (GOLD analysis project Ga0116226, IMG submission 89692) | Host-associated microbial communities from peat moss isolated from Minnesota, USA - S1T2_Fa - Sphagnum fallax MG | ecosystem: Host-associated > Plants > Peat moss > Unclassified | place: USA...
CATCCATCAGTGACATGGCTTTTGTTGGCCACAAATTTTGCCACAATTAGATTATAGTGCAACCTAAGCCTCATGTTCCCCTATCATCAACCATGGATGAAATCTTATGAATGAAAATTTTTGGACAGTTTTATGGATGTTCTTTATTTCATCCAATTTCACCCATAAAACAAATCATACTTCATGGATATTCAACCATTGAACATGGATGAAATTTAATGGAGGAAATGAAATTATGAATGAATTATATTTTGTGTACGAAATATAATTATGCAATGATATTTCTTCAACAAACTTAATTCACCTTAAAATATCATGAAATTTTATCACAAAAGTTATGAAGGAAGATCCATCCATCAATTTGAATTCATGAATGAGATTGCATGCATGTTCATTCATGGAATTAACATGAAATTTCATGGACAAAAGAAACTTTGAATGCATTTTCATGGTTGAAATAAAACACTAGGCAATAATTCATGGATGAAACCTATTTCATTTTGAAACAACATCAAATTTCATCTGATTATTTCATTCTTCCACAATGAATTTCATCTAGTTGCATCAATTTGCATCAATAAAAGAATTCACATCATTGCCTTTGGACATAATGCACGCATGTAATTCATCCAATTAGTGGGTATAGGTTCATCCATCAAACTTAATTTCAAGTTAGAGAGTCGTGTGATGGGCGACTATCTAGCACAATTCAAAGAGAACCGATGGAGATGGATTGTTTGGGATCATGTTTTCTCCATAAAAAAATCATTTCATAATTTGTTTCGTCAATTTTAGTCATCATCCATTCAAATGATGATTCCTCCTTGCACCTCCGTCTGGTTCACTGGGATTAAATTCTACATTGTTTATGAAAATTAGACCAAATCCAACAATCCCATTGAAAAGAAAATTCTTTTTTTCCATTTCCATTGGTCCTCTAAAATTCTCATGCACCTACTAAACCTTATTGTCCATTAAACTATTAGAACGCTCAAGATAACTAAAGAAAAACAAAATTCAGACCATCAAATCCAGTAATTTCATTGGCCATAGCATTTTTTTTCACACCTACACATGCACCTATTCAGCAACCTCTGTTTGTTACAGTGGTACCTAGGCTAGTTAGCCAATGAATGCCTGCCATGCCAAAAATCTTAATGAAGGTTTCAAGCACAATAGCTTCAATTTTTAGTATAATGTTGAATTGTACATTATTATTATTATTATTATGGCCAAAAATAACTGATAAAGTGCGGAACCAGCCTAGGTAACTAGAATAGTATACTAGTACTGTAACCCTTTTTTCTAAGCAATTTGGAGAGCATTCCGGTAGTGCACAATTTGAAGTGGAGTTGATGAGTTGGCATTGGAACACTGGTGACATGGAGTTGGCAATTTGGTGATGGGGATTTGGCAAACTGGTGAAATCTATGTGGATTTAGCAACTTGGCAAAGCACAAAACTCAAGTTGGCAAAATGGCCCACCCCCAATGTTCCATATAGTTTGAGACATGGGCCTAGATGTCCAATTTTGCACTATTGTGTCACTAAGAGCAAAAGTTTCACACCCAAACCAGTCTTTTTTTCATTCAATTTTGTGATGCAGAGATAGTGGCAAGCATCCCACAACACATTCCACCTTATTTGGCAACACATGACTAGAGGATCATTAAAACATTAACCATAAACAGAAGAACTGTGACAACAGCCTCCTTGAAAAAAATTGGGTGACTTCTAGCGTGTTTTTTGTGATTCAAGAAATTTTAATTTTCACTAAATTTGTGACAAAAAAATTGCTTCATTTTCTTGTCTTCCTTTGCCAAATTTTTCACAAAAATATCTCACTGACCCACACCTTATATCGGTTGGTGTTTATCACATCTAGCAGCGTGTTATTTATTTTCACAAGCCCACCCTTTAAACGAGTGCAATATTAAACACAAATTGTGCACAGTGAAGGACAATTTAAATGCTAATAAAAGTTGGTCTGATAAGATGAATCATTTCTAAGCCATATGGAGATCACAGTACCAGTGTTTTTTTGGTGAATAATCGTCAAAAGGTTACACTGAGGAATGACAAATGAAAAGAACCATGGCATTATATGGTGTAACAAAGAAAAAAATCCCTCCGTAATGGTCCTAATAAATCCTAATTTTATTCATATCATGGATAAATAGTAATATCTAATTATTGGGACCTCCAAAATATTTTGAAGACATTTTCTCTGTCATCAGAAATCTAACCTAATAAATACCAAATCAAATTTTTATTTCAAGTCCTTGTTGAAAAAATTGAATCCCTATGGAAATTAAAGACTATTAAATGACATTGTGACACTTAAATCGATGTAGGAACATTGTTTGGCAATTTGTAATGTCTTGTTTTGTACATGATTTTTTTCTTTATATATCAAAATTATTAAGTCTATTTTTTAAAGAAAAGCACAATGTTTCAAAATAATGATCTAATTTATGTGTTAAAATGTAGCCCCTAAATTATTGGATGCAATAGATTTTTTTACTTTCAAACTAGCATTTCTACATTCGTACCATTTTACAATGTGTTGTTTGTGAACATTTTTTTTTTCCCTTTAAATAAAAAATGTGACTATAACCCCAAAAATTCTGACCCTACCATTTGCCTAGGGAAAAAATGGTGACAAACAGTTTTGGAAAGAAGAATTTCATGCAACCAATTGAAAGGCTCAGCATCCACTCATGAATGGTCCAATTTTTTTCTTTTTGAGAGGGCAAGGGGAGAGGGATATTTTTGAAATTATGCTTTAAAATGAATAAAAGTAAAGTAAATATCATGGCATGAATCTTGTGTGTTTTACACCTTTGTCATACTAGCAACAAGTTCATTCTTGTGTTAAGGTATACATTGTAAGTTCATCAACCTTGATGTGTTGAAGCTAATGAAGCTCCTATAGGTATATAGTTCTAGTTGTGTAATCTAACATACCCAACTTTGGGGGTGGGGGTTTCTTAGGGTCATTTTGATATTTGTTATATCCTAACTAAATTGATGTGTATACGCGTTGAACTTCGATAAAAAGGCACAAGGTAAGGAGAATGTGCTATGAACAAGATTGATTAAGTAGGCATTGAGCTTACATGAATTCACTTGATAAACACAAGCTAGCTTAATTCAGATTTCAATCATGTAAAGTGTTCAAGCCTAATCGAAGGGGTGGCATGTCATATGGAGTGTTTGTTTGTGTTTGTCCATGGAGTGTGGAACCTTCATCCCTTGTTGCACTATTCATTTGTTTGAAAATTACGTTTTAGAACACAATATTCTTGTTTTTTATGAGGGGAACAATTTCTTTATGAATCTAGGAATCGTTGAAAAGGCCCATTAATATGGAGCAAATAGATGGAGCAAAGACATTTTCAAAGTTTCCTTTGATTCTTGTTTCTTGATTTTTTGATTTTGACAATGTTCACAAACATTTGTACTACCAAGTTCATTTTTGATCATTTTTGAAATGTGATTATGTGAACCGCAAACAACACACACAATGTCAAACCCATGTTTCATTTTTGATGGTTGAAAGTGTTATTGCTGATCAATTGAATGCTTTGCTTGTGATGGTGATATAAGGTAATTGTTTGTGGGCATATCCAAACATGTGGTGTGCAATTCATGTATATGCTTGGGTAACTCAATTGTGATTTGTGTGATGTAAGAAAAATTGGGTTGTTTTTATGTCATGTGTTGCATGTGGCATGACCAAAGTTCACCATCTTTTACCACATTTGTAGTGAGCTATTTTGATTGCTCTCCCAACAATTTTTGGAATGCACTTTGTGTAAATTTGGCAGTCTTCACAAGCGTCCAAATTCTTTCTTATTTGGAGAGGAACAGCAGAACTGTGTTGATGAGACTAAATGCAATAGCTAGTTTCTCGCTATGGTGATACAAATGAAAGAACTTTTCTTCTTCTTCCACATCATGTAGAACAAGTTTCATACAAGGTGTATACCCCACACCATACATTAGCCTTAACAATCTTTGCAGTTCCGCATGAATTTCAATCATTTGGGGGTTGTCTTGATCATCTACTATAAATGTAAGCACCTCGTTATTCACTTCAATCTAGGTGTGACTTGCTTGTTTCTTCACACTCCATTCCTTCCTCTACTTTGCATAGACATTTGATAGCAGAACATAACCTGTAGCATTTCCCTCTCCAATTCAAGAGCCCATTTAGCAACACGTTCTGCCATCTCCACATTACCATGAATTGTACAAGCACCAAGCAAAGTTGTCCAAGCAGCCACATCTGGTTTCCAGGGAAGTGCCTTGATTAGATTATCTGTCTGCCTGTTGTAGATGGCCAAGATGGCCAAGAAGGTCAAGCATGCAGGTGTAATGTTCCAACTTTGCCAAAATCATATATTTTGTGATGATTGAAACATGGTTTGTGATCATAGTCTTCCACAATGATATACTCTGTGATCATTGATCTTCCATGTTCCCACATTTTGCATATATGTCCACCAAGCTATTCCCCACAAAGACATCAGATTCTAAACCACTTTGAATAATGTGCTGATGAACACACTTGCCCTCTCCAAGGGCAACCATGCTGGCACAAACAAATCAACATACAAAAGTAACAGAATCCGGCTGCACTCCTTCCTGTTGCATTTGTTGAAATAGTTCGATTACCTTCAACCCTTGCCTGCATTTCACATGTCCCAATATCATGGTGCTCCAAGTGACCACATCTCTAAACAACATCTTTTTGAAAATTGTCCAACCATCCTCAAGGCTCCCACATTTTGCATAGATGTCCACCAAGTTGCTCCCCACAAAGACATCTGTTTCCAAACCACTTTCAATGATTTGGTGATGAACCTGTTGGCCCTTCTTCAAGTGCAACCACACTGGCACATGCATTTAGCACCCCCAAAAAGTTAATAAAGTTCAGTTGCACACCTTCCTGTTGCATTTTTTGAAATAACTCCAGTGCCTTCTACCCTTGACCATAGTTCACATGTCCCAATACGATGGTGTTCCAAGTAATCAAATCTTGAGATGGCATTTTGTTGAACACTATCCAAGCATCCTCAATGCTCCCACATTTTGTATACATGTGGACCAAATTATTCCCCACAAAGACATCACACTCACAAGCACTTTGAATGATCTGTTGATGAACATACCTGCCCTCTTCAAGTGCAACTATGCTAGCACATGCATTCAACACCTTCACAAAAGTAATAGCGTCTGGTCGCACACACTCCTGTTGCATATGTCCAAATAGTTCCAGTGCCTTCTGCCGTCGGTCATATTTCACATGTCCCAAGACCATGGCATTCCAAGTGACCACATTTCAAGATGACATCTTGTTGAACACTATCCAACCGTCCTCAAGGCTCTCACATTTAACATACATGTCAACCAAGTTGTTCCCCAAGAAAACATCAGACTTTAAATTTGTTGTCATCCAATTCTCCTAGACCACCACATGCTTTAATGACCTGAACAAAAGATAATTTAAAAAAAAGACTCGTTCATTCATGTTGCATATGTTGGAAAAGTTGCATGGCCTTGTGAAGTCGTCCATCGTTCACATATTTTGTAAGCTTCTAATTCCATGAAAATATGTTTAATTACACAGTACCTTATGCCATTGTAACTATCTCTACTACCACCCAAGGTGGGTTTCGTCAGTCCTAAAGCCACAGTGCTTCCCATGTCTTCTTATGTTTGAAATCTAGGTACCTTTCAATCGCCTACAACCAAAAATCCAAATCAAGCAAATCAACCATGTATTTTCCACATCCTGGCATCAATGGTATCATAAGAACATAGATAGCCACACACACGGACCTTCTCCATCCATCAGCATATTGCATTTACTTACCCTATCCAACATCCTAAAATACTATCACATTCGTGCAAAGGACCTAAAAAGAATTTCTGCCAATTTTAGACCAGGCAGGATAGCAACCGATAGACAACAACAATATTTAAACCAATAAGAGCTATGGCTGCATTGACATGTGAACTTTGACAGGATTGATGTTCAATTACCTTTTTTGGTTTATGATCCCACCATTGTGAAGGATCCAAAAAGAATTCCTGCCACAATTTTTTTCTTTGACCTCCAAGTATTGTAGAAAAATTTGCGTTCAAGTCATGTACTTTGATCACACAGAAGCCAAGACCAAGTATCGCATCTTGCATAGAATGTGTCCAATCTTTCAATTTGGCTCGAAAGATATAACCATAACCAGGTTAAGAGTTTTCGAAAAACAAAACACACATACTGTAAGAAGAAGGTAGGAAGCACAAGGAAACTTACAATTGCCGCGATCTCTAGGTGCTGCCTTTATTTCTCTTCGATGCCCTTTGGAAAGAAATGCGATGTCATGCAAAAGTTGTTGACAACTAAAGAGCAATTGCGAATGCACATAGACACATTACGATAAGCCCTTTTTGGTTGACTTCCTTCTTCTCCATATCGTGGTGGTGGTGGAGGAGGGGCTGTTGCTTTTGAGGTCTAGAAAAGAGTCAGATCTTGCACATGACAATTGCTGCACTAATGATGAAGTAGATATGGCTGCTTTGTCAAACCATTAGGAATTGTTCTCTCACTCTCGTTCCTTGAAATCAAAAAGCATCCCAAGTAAGATGCAAATGCATTCCCTTTCAAGCGTCCAAAGGTGTTCTAAATGAAGTCTCTTTCCCGCAGCCACGTTTGCATTTGTTGGGCGGACAACTTCAGATTAAACCTCATCATTCCGTTTGTAGTGGTAGTAAAACCTTCCAAAACACAAGCACCATACCAGAAAAAGCTGGAACACCAATAATATGGACTATGTAATGAATAATATGGACTATGTAACGGAGCTCAACTTCTCCCCCTAACCGGCTTGCTCGAGCAGTGTGTTCTGGAACATAATCGGTGATTCGATGGACATGATTTCACTCATCTGTAATGGATGACTAAATCAACATCTGGGATGAATGCCATTGTCGCTGTCACCATAACCCTCCTACGCACCTCTGGCTGACCCAATACGCAGCTGATATGGGTTGTAACATGTGACCTCTCCCCCAATGGGGTGATGTGAAGCCCCCCATTTCTGTTGAGGAACGGGTTATGTTCCCATCTTTTGGATGCTTAATTTTGCAGGCCAAAAAAGTGTTGAAATCTGAAGAGAAAGTTGGAAAAATCTTAAGAATTAACCCATTACAAACCATAGAGCAGGAGTTGGGTAATAAGAGTTAACTTATATGGATTTGGGCCCTCATCTAAATATGGGACATTTATCTATTTGAACACCTGTGTAGATCAGTGTATTTATTTTGTCATTTTTTTGGTATTTTCGAAAATTTTCTGAATTTTTTGTAAAATTCAATCCCCCAAAAATAATAAATAAATAAAATAATCAAACCTATGCTAAGAAACCCCAAAATTTCCCAATTTCTTTATTCAAAAACGCTGAAATTTTGCCACAAAAAGAAAAGAATGGTTTAGATATGTTGCCAAGGGCAAAATGCCAACCACATTGGGAAAGTACATCCATGCCATCCTTGGTGGATGAAGGTCCTCCTCTCATCCACTCCCCCAAGAGCCTTTTAGGGTCACTGTGTTCCCAATGGCCATTCCATTAGGCTCATGGGACCTCTATTTGGATTAGGATGTCTTTGTCCTAAGTCAATGACTAGCAGAGCGTTGCCGTTTACCTTCTGTTTTATGCAACCAACCTTTACTTAGTCCGAAAGGGCCAAAATGAACCTGCACCCACAATTGCACCATCCACAGGAGGCCCATTATGATTCAGTTGTAGATGAACCTTAACTCAAGTAATATCCGGTTTCACCTTAATAACCCATTGTGTAAGAAGCAATTCCTATAGATAGGTAGAGAGCTAGAAAAATAGGTAACTACTCGGTAAGTAGAAGGTTTATAGATAGGTAGGTTTATCTTGACTACCTACTAATAACTTGAAAGATTAAAAAGAACAACACAGCTAACCACCATGGTTAGCTAGGGAACTGGAACCCAACTGAAAATTGTTTCTTGACCCCTGACCATCCATCTTTCATAGTGTCGCAGTGTGTGTTGGTTCACTATGGACATCCAAAACTACATCTTGCAACCATGAGCAAGTATAGTTTTGCATTAATCTTCACTTGAATCAAGCAAATAAAAGGATCATTTGCTCTATTGTAATATGGAAAAATGACAATGTGAACATGTGTTTGGGAAAACATTTTGAAGTTCTTGAACCTCTCCAAGCATAATACTTCTATCCTTAGGGTTCTCAAACCCAAAGGGAAATTACATATTACATGTAATTTTGCCTCATGAGAGCAAAATTACACATAATATCATTCCAACAAGATCAATTAATTGTGTAGGCAAGAGAAATCAAGTGACTTTATGCTATTCAACTAAAAGAAAAATTTACAGTATGGTTCATCAAATAATTGCAAAGCATATTGATGCAAATGAAGTGATATTGAAACATTAAAATCAACATGGAATACTTCTATAAAATGGCCAATGTTTTGTGTTAAGTCTAAACTACATATTTGGTTATGTCTTTTAACTAACTTCAAATGCAAAACCAACCAATAAATTGTCAAAAAATGTTGCAAATCAATGCAACCAATAATGTTGCAGTCCCCCTAATTATTTTTTTCTTCATATTTTTGAATGAATTTCATTTGGGATTTGTGGGTGCTTAGTTAAAAGACTTGGTTGAATATGGTCTGCTAAGATATAACAGACACTTAGGTGCCTTTCCTTTTATTCTGATAACATATGCAAATTAAGTTGGTTCCTGTCCAAATATACAGGTGCCTTCTTTTTTGAAAGTTTATTATACTTGTCATTGCATCAAAATACATACTCTTTTTATTGTTTACTTTGTCCCTTCCTAAAATAGAGGTCCTCCCATAAATAACAAGTCAAGAGCTGGCTTAACACTACAATGTTTCTTTTTTTTGGCCTAGCTGCTCTATAGCCTTAAGGTTAGACCTATATAATAGTCTTTCCAGTTTTTCTATCTCCTATTATAAGTTCTTGTTGACCACGACCTATAGGAACCATGCTATCTACTGCTTTCAAACCTATTTGCATGAGTTCATGCACATGTTTACGTGGGTATTTTGTAATAGATATAATTAATAATTCTTTCTCTTTTCTTAAATGATTTGGGAAAGAAAGAAGGGGGTCATAGACCGACCATAGAACCTGATTCAAGAAGTTGAACTTCTTGTCCACTTTGGTTGGCTAAGGGTTGAAGACCAAATGTTGCAAATCCAATTAAAAACAATGTTTTCATCTAAGCTCAACTATGGATGATGTTGTTCCTACCCTTTCATCCACATGTGATTGTAACATCATGACTAAGCAACTTGATATCTTTTTCAAAACCTACAACAACCATAACATCTATGATAATAATTAATTTAACATTCTAATTTTGCAAGTTATGCGATTGATTTTGAACATGAGATGTTGGAGCAGTTGAAAATGAGATGTTGGAGTATTTAAACATGAAACACCCATCTTTAATTCCTTCATGTTGTTTTTTGTCATTGTTTTGCTCAAAACCTTACAACCAGCCTTTGTATTTTAATATCTATAATCAAATAACAATTAAAGCTTATCGTTTTTTTTAGTGATTATTGGTTATTAATAGCAACATTAACACAAGAATCATTATTGCTAATGCCCTCTTCCTTCATTGCAAGACGTATCATTTGCTCAACATTAATAACCTCTAATACAAAATTCAAATATTAGATTAAGAAAAAAAACAAAAATTACACCCAAAAATTTCATCAATTGTAAGGTTCACAAATTGAACCTAAGTGACTTATTGCTTATTCCTTTATTCTTCAACAACCCAAGTGAATGTAAAAGGACCACCATGCATAGTTTCCCCTAACATGATTCATTGGAAAGCACAATTAATAAAAGCCTAGTTAATTTGATTGTATTTTGCTTAAAAATTAACGTCACATTCTCCAATTATTGCCATCTTGTAGTCTACAAGAACAAATGTTTCCTCTATGTGGCTTATCCTGATGCCTTTTCATGTTTTTGCTAGTATTTGCTTATTGTCCACATCAAGATCCGTTGTCATAATTTTTGTCATATTGCACAATGTGTTTTCACCTACCAGTGTTAAACCCTTTTTTAAATTGTATTGGACAATGTGTTATCAATCTAGTGTAAATGAATCCAAGACTTCCAATATAAAGGCAATCCACCATTTTCTAATAATTATTTTTTCCACATCTATGAACATCCAAGTTTTAATTCTTTGAAGGAGTAGAGTGATACTTATAAGATGTAAAATAATAGATGTACATGAGATTCACTACCCAAGATGATAGGGTTGATGATAGGTAAAGATGAAACAATGTTGTGTTTTTACTTATTTTGTGAAGCAATGCCCACAAACCTTGCTATTCATAATCCTTTCCAAAAATTGATAGGTGTTTTGTACCTTAAAACTAACAATTTTCCATGAAAGCAAACTAGATGTGCTTCAATTGTTTCTATTTGATCCATGAAAATATTTAAACAACCAACAACAAAAGTAAAATTGTCATGTGGTTGAAAGACTCCCAGAGGTAGATGGTAAGAAACTAATAGCTTATGTTCATGCAAATAATAAGGTTTTTGATACCCCTTCCCTACCCCATGGGAAAGATACACATTCCATTTCTCCTCCACTTATAATTTTTTACTTTGTCATTTATTTGTTTCAATTATGTGCAACATGAAATGATTAAAAACAAGGAATTAGTTTGTTAAAATTTTAACCATTTTCGTAAGAAACGTTACTGAAGAAATTTTTGAAATGAGGTGGAATCTATTTGTCAACAATCACATAATACAAATGCAAAACACTTTTTGAATGGAGATGGAAAAGATTAATTTTCATAATTACACAAGGATCTTCCATATATGTAAAATATGGTATTCAAATTCAATCAATAAGTTTGACAAATCCCAACTAAGAATTGTAATCTAAATAATTGAAGGTGGTAGATTTTCAAAACAAATATCAATTTCTTTATTTTTTATTGATTTCCTTTCTACAAAATTGTTATATATATATTGTGAAGGTGTCAAACTATCTTTCAATGTTCCAATTTTTTCAACTTCACACTGTGAAAAGTCACAGCCTTCTCGATGTCAATCTTTGGCTCCTCCAGTAACTTTGGATTACTTGCATGCCCTATTTCAACATTTTCTTGCAAAACCTCCTCCATTCTTTTCTTCATAATACTTTTTGTGAACATTGTTGGCATACTATAAAGAATTATAAAAAAGTTGTAATCTATGAATTATTTTGGTTTTATTATTTTTATTTGTCAAACAACAATAAAAAATTCATGATTTGTTTTGGCATAGTCAAACAACTATAAACAATATTTGTCCAAATAGGAATAACAATGAAATAGAAATTTTGAATTCAATGTCCATGGTATGGTCTCCAAATGTTAAGGCCACTTGGTGAACTACTGAATTTTGAAAAGAATAAAATAATGGAACAAAAGATAAAATCTTCTTATTCTTTTTAAATAAGAAAAAAACTTAAACACAAAAAGGATTATCAAAATTTAGTAGGATAGTTTTGTAAAGTTTTTACAGAAACAAACCTAAAGCAAATACAAGGATAATAACTCACATACAAAAAACGGAATATTCACAACATACGAAGAAAAAAACTCATAAAAATTTTACGTAAAAAAGTGGGATAGAAATTTTTAAAATTTATTCCATGAAATATTCTTCCCTCGTAGTCCTCAAAGGTACAAAGCTTTAAGTACCTTGAAGAAGGAAAACAAGAAAATGGTGGAATAGGCAATTAACTTGATCGCAAGAAAATTAGTCCTAAAATTACTCAAGTTAATTCAATAGTAAAACATGTTTCGATAAAAATGTTTTTCGGCAATGAAAGTTCAATAACCAATTTTGGTAATAAAAACTGATAAAAATGTTTTTGGTAAAATTCTACCTTCATCATTTTTGTTACCAAAATGACTAGTTGGTTGTTTAGAATCTTTGTTTTCAATTTCAATGCAATTATAATCAATTTTATTCAATTCAACTTATTTCAATTCAATTGAAATATAATGAAAACATTAACCTTATCAAAGCCTCCTTTTTGACACACACCCAAACTTGTCTCGAGGTATCCATGATAATAATAAAAAATGACAATAATGGAAAGAAGGAAGAGCCTAAGGCATGTTCCTCAATTCCATGCATTGGGACAAGAGGGATGTGTGGAAATCCAAAGATCGGACTTTGATGAAGTAACAACTTTGTTTGTTCATGAACATTTCACAATCATTCCACACACACAAGCTAAATAATGCAAGTGGTTAGTGCAAATAAAACCAAATTGGGTCACAAATTTGCTTTGGACCATTTAAAGTCACTTGGTTTGAACTTGGAAAGAGACACCAATGTTCCCCTCATAAAATGTTTTAGAGTTGGTTAAAAGGACAACATTGAAATAAGCAAAATGAGCTTGAAATTCCTAAATGGGAATTCAAAACTTGCACATTTATCATCCCAAATCTTTGAATGTCACTTTAGTCCTTCAAAACAAGTATGTTTTGAGCATGCAACTTCACTTTCCTATTTCTCTTATTAATTTTTTTTCCAACAACATAAATATTTCTAGATTTCTATGTGATTTAACCTTTCAAATCAACATGTAATCATTTAGGATTATTAACAAATCCCAACTTTCAAATTAGGGAGTTCACCATAGGAATTAGATAGGGATGTTTTCCTTTTATTCCCAAAGACTTCCCACATCTTGGAGGGGGTGGTGGGTCCCTTTCCACTCAAGCTAATTCATTTTTTATCTTGGCTTGCTCTTGGATACATTTTATGTAATGTTTTTGGTCCTGGTTGTAAGCTCAAGGCTAGGTTTGTAACACCTTTTATTTTCATTATAAAACAACTTTACCTAAAGTTATAGTTTATGTTTAAGCTTCACACAAGTGCATTTGTTCTTTGTGGGGAAGGGGATTCATGGTAATGGAAACCAATTCCTTGGCTTTGAAATATTATTTAATTTTTATTTATCCATCCATCGTACCATCCAAACTACATGGCATTATTAGTTTTAAATGCTTAAGCAATGACTTAAAAGTAGGTGCCATTGAAATTGATTGTAAATGACCAATTCATTGGGACCAATTTTGTTGGTCAATATAATTCACCTTTGATGGTTCTAGAATATCGTTAATGCATGGGGATAGATGAGTTAGATGGGCAACATGTAGTAGTAGATGTTGTAAGTATGGTTGAGATGCAACAAATTGCAATTAGACATTAACATTTAAATTTCTTCAAATATTCTTAAACATAGGCAATTAACAAATAAATGGGAAAGGGTGTGGTAAAGGATTTGTACCTAGTTGATCCCATGAAATTTTTGACAAGGGATGTCAAATGTATTTGGTTGTGCATCCACTTAAAATCAATGCACAAGACTTAAGAAAAAATAATTTAAAAGCTTTCACAAAACAAACGTTGCTAATACAACAACATTATTATATTTTTGTCTAAATTTTACATTAACAAGAACTATACATAATGAATGGTCAATCCTAACCCATTGATACAAAGGTTTGAATCAATTCTCTAGCATACAATTCTCACAAAACTTTCGAGTACTTCGAAATGTTAAATTGCAAACATGTTGTATTTGATAATGTAGTAAAAGGCTTGACATTGCATACAAAATTGAAACTAAAGCCACACAAGATGAACAAATCAAAAGGAAAATCATAATGACTGACCTTGCTGAAATTTCATTATAGCTAGTTGTGGTCCTCATATGAGATAGATGGTTGTGACCTTAAGAAAGTTATTTTTTTGGAAGTTTTTTCATGTACAAAAAAACCAACTCATGTTGTTATTTGAATTTTTTCGAACTATCATATGTGTAATGTGAGATAAAATATTTGATCTAATATGTTTTGGAAGTATATTTAAATTTTAAAAAATCATTTCAAGTTGATGAGAAGAACAAACATAAGGCCCCCTTCTTTTGGATTTTCAATTTATGATGTCAAAATATGCACATGAAATATCAAATGTTAAATTTTGCTAATAATTACGTCCCAATTTAAAATTTGAAGGCAACCAATTTGTCTATGGCCTAACCATCACTATTCTCAAATTATTTCAAGTCAAGCAAGATAGAAAAATTATACCACCCCGCTCCACAATTTGATTCCAATTGTGTGATGAATTAATGAAAATAATAATAATCTACATGCACCTTTTATTTTGATGCAAATTAAACACATGAAATCTCAACGCATTGAAATTGAAAGAAAAGAATCAATTCCAAAGATCAAATGTTTGACTCTCAATTAATGCATAACAATAAATCCTTCCAAGAAAAGATGTGGATCACTTTTATCTAGGGCTACATAAAAATTCCTTCCCTTCAAAATAAGTTGAAAACATTAGTTTTGAAAAAAAAACCCTGAAATTGTCGGAAGTTATACGAGAATACCTTGGTAGTTTCAACACAAATAATATTATTTGTAGAAATCCCATTCAAATTTAGAAATACATTTGGGGACAAATTTAATTTGTAATAATATACTTAATTGTCTAATAGAGATGCAATAGTCCATGTGCAGTGTGTTTATACTGCAACTTAAGCCTCATCTTTCCCTACAATAATCACAGATGAAATCTTATTAATGGAAAAAAAAGAATGATCTTAACTTGATCTTGAGTTTTCATCCCATTTCATCCATAAAACAAATGATATTTCATGGATATTCAGTCATTGAACATGGATGAAATTGAATGGAGGACATGAAACTATGAATGAATCATATTTTGTGGATGGAATATGAATATACATCAATGATATTTTTTCAATGAACTTATTTCACATTAAAATCTCAGGAAATTTCATCACAAGAGTTATGACTGAATGTATGAAGAGTTATGACTGAAGGTCCATCTGTTCATCAACCCGAATTCATGACTGAGATTGCATGCATGTTAATTCATGGAATTTACATAAAATTAAATGAACAATTGAAACTTTGAATGCATTTTTGCGAATGAAATAAAACACCAGGTGATATTTCATGGAAGAAAGTATTTCATTTTCAAACAAAACAAAATTTCATCCAATTATTTCATTTCATCCACAATGAATTTCATCTAGTTGGATAAGTTTGTATTGATTAAAAAATTAACATCATTGCCTTTGGACATGATGCACACATGTAATTCATGAAATCAGTGACGATAGATTATTAGTGCACTGAAGATAACTAAGGAAAAAAAAAATCAGACCCCCACATCCAGCAATTTCATTCGCCATAACATTTTTTTTTCAACATTACGCACAGACCTATTCAACACCCTCTGTTTATTCCAGTGGTACCTAGGCTGGTTAGGCACTAGTTAATTACTTTTTGGAAGGTCCATAAATCCTGAAAAATGCATGCGGGCCATGCCAGAAATATGAACGAAGCTCTTAAGCACAATAGCTTCATTTTTTAATATAATGCTGAAGTGTAAATGATTATTATTATTATTATGGCCGAAAATAACTGAGAAGGTGCAGAACCAGCCGAAGTATAGGGAGTAAACTAATAGTTTTATATGCCAGGGTAACAGAATATCAAATTTTAATTTGTTTACTCAACAGGTAAGGTCATATTATGATTTTTTCCCCCTTTAGTGTAGGGTACGGGTAAACAAATTTTATAATTTTGGACAGATGGGTAGGGTTCGGGTACAACTTATCTTATGCCCTTGGTTCAGGTAATTTTTTTTTAAAAAGGGCAAATAATTTAACATGAGGCATGACCATACCACAAATGATTTATAGTAGGAATCCAAAGTTTTTCTAGGTTTAGGGTTTAGAAATTCTAGGTTACCCAGGGCCTGATATTTATTCCTTTTCTGCCCAAACATCTGCCTCCCAAGAAGAGTGTCCAATTATCAAAGGCTGACTAATTCAAAAAAAGGTTCAATTGCCTGTTTTTTTGGGGGTGGGGTAAATTTTGATGGCTCCATATGCTTTAGAGGAGCCCTTCCAAGGGATTCAAATAGTTATTTTTACTATATTTTGAGAACAATTAGAAATATTTTGAGCTTGAATCTTTTTTTGGCCCAATCTTTATAAACAACATGAAATTGAATTGCCATTAAATAAGATGTAAGCGCAAATATAAGTCATTCAAATGGATGATGGTTCACATTGATTAACCAAATGAGATGATTTTTATAGAGAAAACATGGTCTGTAGCATGTTTACAAATGTTTTCCTACACATGACGAAATAGGGAAGTGCCTTGGTAAAGTATGAGACTAGTTTAATTATTTTTATTTCGTAAAATGGGGAATGAAACATTCACAAACTTTTGATGTCATTTTTCACTTTCTGAAAAAAAATTCGCCCAAAAGAAAATGTCTGGAACTTGACAATCTCACTGACATCACACACCACTAGTGCAGCTTCTCTATGTTCCTTGTGGTTGGAAATGAATGGCCCAATAACAACGGTGCTATTGCTAAATTATTTCTACCGTTCTGTTTCTGAGAAGCGGTAGACTTTCAAAAGATGAAACTTTCTATAAGTCATGTATCAGTGTAAAGTTTGTATGCGAAGAGACGATAGTTATGAGCGCTTCTAAAGTTCTGTCTGCTTTTACGACCTCAACTCTGCTCTGCGCATTCAACAAATTGAGAAGTGTTCTTGTATTAAGCCGTTCTTTAGACTGGAGGAAAGGAACTGTCCATTGCTAGGTGTGTTTTTTTTTTCCCCCTCTTCGTCACTCTCGTGAGGATTCCTTTGTTCGAACTTTGTATTTGTTTCAAGGCAAAAACCGGACCACGCCGTTTGTGTGTGAGAAAGCGTGATCAGTGAGTTGCGCAGGTTTGTTTCTTGGTGTCTGTTTATTTTTCTTCCCGTGCAGCTCAATGCTGAAAGGACGTTTTCGCTCGCTCTTTGCGCTTGGTTGAAAGGCCAGAATCGGAGTCCTGGTTGTACCCAAGAAGAGTGATCAGTGACTGTAAATCCGGTTCGTTGTTGAGGTGACTTCACGTTCTTCCCATCCCTCACGTGATCAGCTTTTTTTTCCCCTTTCTCATTGCCGTGAAGACTTCTTCGCTTGAACATTGTATTTATTACAAACCGAAATCGTATCACGTTTTTTGTACTTGAGATATCGTGATCAATGTGGTGCGCAATTTTATTGGGTGGTGTCTTTTTTTTTCCCCCGTGCAGCACCTGATGCGCATATGACGATGCAGTGTGGGTGGATCGGAAATTGATGATCAAAGACGCAGTTTTGCACCACCCATAGTGCAGCTGAATCACTGCAAAGTTTTCTTCACCACCGCAAGTCAAAGGTACCCTTTTTAATGTCGATTCACGGTATAGTATGTGTCTTGGACGGATTCGAGAAAGAAAACATTTCGCCACAGGAAGTCGTTCTCAGTGAAGGAAGAGCAGTGTTTATTTATTGAGTGTGTGTTTTTCCTGGCTGATTGCAGAGAGGAGTCCTTTGCTCGAGCTTTCTTTTATTTTGAAGCTCTATTTGTGATCATTCAATTCGGCTGGTTCATTGCTGGGTTTTCAATTCTTCTTTTCCGTGCAGATCATTGCTGTGAAGACGTCTTCGCCCACTCTTCGCGCTTCTTTCAGTTAACGCGAGAAACGGAGCTCTCGGTTTGTGCGCGAGAAGAGTGATAAGTGACCATAAATCGGGTTGGTTCTAAAAATGATTTCACGTTCGTGCAATCCCCGGGTGATTCGCTCTAATTATATGGATTTCAAAGCGCTGCTGCTGACCTAAGGCGTCATTGTGGCTACTTGTTTGTCCACTTTTGTGCCTGCTCGTCAGTTAGCACCTGAGGCATCGGTGTGGTCCCCGTCTACACCATCGTCATCGTCATCCTTGTGTTCACGAGCGCTGGCGACCACGCTGTGTGGTGCCGCTTTCGCGTTCTTCAGCTTGATGGCCGATGCATGGCCTGCCTCTAAAGCATGCGCCTCGTTGACTGGCGACACTTTTTCGCTCGAGAGGTTCGTGGCCTTGCTTCTATGTGCACCGGTTGCTGCATTGTTTGGAATTTTTGAGATTTTAGTAAATTTGTTCATCACCCTGAGGTTTCGCCAAATCCATAGAGACCTAAATCCTGAACTACGACCTGATGCCATGTCTATGTCTCATAAGTTGAGGGTCATAGACGACATCCTTGTTCTGTTGTTTGGGATGAACCAACCACGAGGTTTCTTGAAGAGTAGAAGAATAGTAGCAAATACTTACATTGTGCTAGGAATGAGTGATTCAACCACATTACCATCTACACATATCGATGAAAACCACAGTCCAGTAAACGAGGATAATATGGCCGATGCTTTGACACTTGGGCATAAGACGGCCGAAAATTCATGCTTGATGGAGCTAAATCCAGCAGGGAAATCGGCTTTATTGGAAAGTAGCATCCTTCCTAATTATAAGCAACTTCGATTTCTAGATCGTAGAAGTGGTATAGCAACACTTATAATTGGTGTCCAAGCAATAGGATATGTTACATCTATTGTTTATAGAGCGATTCATCACTTGCCAATGAGTCCTATAGAAGTTTTAGGGTTTTCTTTTAGCATGTTGGTCATTGTTCATTCTCTTGTTCATAGTGTGGGAGTGATTTTGTCAAAATCCTCTTGTCATATACTTGAACCCTACACAAGAACAAGAAATGTTAGATAAATGTGAGTCTACTCGATGGACAAATGTGGATGACGGAATTTGTGGAAATGCGGCGACGGTGGGAATGGTGGTGGTAGCATTCACGTTACTTGTTGAATGGCATGTGTTAAGAATAAGTTGGTTGGATGCAATAGGGCCCATTCTCTTTTTGCTTTCTCTTATCATCACCCAGTTATTTTCAAATATCATATTATCGAAATATCTGACTTCAAGAACAAGGTTCACTATTAATCTGCTTGGGCATGTGATGATTAGTTTTGGTGGGATAGTTATATCCATTGTGGCTACCATACTGAATTGGTAGACCAACAAATGTGATAGTCACACCCCTTATGTGATACACAACTTATCTTTCCTAGGTTAAACGTTATTTTGTTCATTTTAGTGATGGATTTTACAAAATACCCACAACATTGATATATCATCAAATGTTGTTTTGGATTTGATATGAAATAAATAAGGTTTATAAATTCTTGTCCTGTATTATGTGAAACACTTCTTATGATATCAAATACCTATGTTTGTACACATTTAATTTGTTGAATTCACATTGTTCTAATGTGAATTAAAAGCATTTCAATAATTTTTTGTAGTTATATGATAATATTATATGAATTAATAAGTATTCATGCTTGACATTGCATTTAACCCTAAATTACAAAAATAGAAATTTCGTATAATCATAAATGTGTCTTAACATCCTTGTAAAGAAGGTGAAATATTTCAATGTATTTTGCAATCAGGTTTTGAATGTCAATGATTGCACAATCATGGCTTCAACTTTACCCATCATTTGAATGACATTTGAAATTCCATGTGCATAAGATCGCCATGTTTCATTAAAAAAAACATGCATGTAAATGTAGTTCCAATAAGGGAATTTTTTGTTTCAAGTTTGAACTTACCATAAAAGGTAAACTCTACATGCAATAAATTGCCGGTTCCAATTTTCATTTTGGTTTTTTAAATCCTTGAATAGTAAGTTATGAAATGTTGTAAGGAATCCACCCTTCTAACCAATCTTGTCAAAGATGTAAAATTCTCCCTACTTCCATTGAGTTTGTTCAAATAGTTAACATACATATGATTCAAAACAAAAGGAAAATGGTGAGAATGTAATAAAAGGAATAATAAGTAATCATTGTTGAATGGAAGTTGGGACAAATGCCTTTTTAATGACATATTGAAAAGAATTTCAATGTGAATACGATTTTAAAAAAAAAATAAAAATCCAATTCTAGTCATTTTAAACCATAGGACATTTATGTATAATTTGTAATGGTATTATATCAATGGTAGCTTGGTATATGTTTGGACAATAAAAGAATAAGTTATGAATGTTGTTGAAGACTCCATTTAAATGATTGTATTAGATTGAATGTTTTGTAAGTGGCAATTCACATTTACCAATGCCTCTTCCCATGCAAAGTTTTGGAAATACAACTACACAAAATCGTGAGATCCATTCATATATCATAAAAGGCTTTTATTTATTTGTGATCACATCATATAGTAACCTTCTGAAATCATGGGCCCTTTGCTATGTTTTTGGTTTACTAAAGAACTTTCAATAAGGCAACAATGTGCTTGTTTAACAATTTTCATATAAGTAGAGCAAAACTTATTAAATTTATACAATATTTGTCTATGAAAATTAGATAAATTTTGAAAAATGATTTTGCTATAATAATTCTAAAATGACAGCCATTTCAACCAAAATAGTATGAAGCTTGGTGACCTTACAAGAGGTTTTTAATTTATATTTGGCCATTACCACAAAGGTTTGAACTAATTTTAATGGAATCACAATGAAAATAATCATGATGTTGCCCATTATATGGTTTAACAAAAAAGTTCCTTTGTCATGTACAGTCCATATTGGTTTTAATAAATTGTGATTTTATTGATTTCATGTATGAATAACATATTTTTCAATTAGCACCTTCAACTATTTTTTGAAACATTTAAATTTTCTATTTTGTTGTAAATGTAATATAACACATACCAAAATCATTTTTAGATTTAAGGTCCTACCATAAAAAATGAATGTTTACTATTTTAAATATTATGAAGATTAAAAAGATCATTAAACAACATCATTACACGTACTAATTTGATGTAGGAACATTTATTGTCATCTTACATTATAAAGTTATTAATGTTTTAATTTATACATACAAATAATTTTTTTAAATATATCAAGATTAATAAAATCCAATTTACTTCCAAGAAAAAAATTTGAAACATAATAATCTAATTTAATATGTTTGAAAACTAAACACCTAAATTATTGGATTCAGGTTAAATTTATAAAATTTCAAAACAATGTCTATACATTCGTACCATTTCACCAAGTGTTATTTGTGAACATAGTTTCATCTTGCTTTCAATAAAAAAACTTGACAAGTCATACCTTTTCCTTAAATATCTTGATATACATCCTCTTAAATGTTGATATATCAATTAGAACAAAATTTCCAAAGTTTGATTTTTTCTTTAATCTGGAAAAAATAACCACTAACCCTTTATAAACATGGGTATTGACCATTTTATAAAACATCAAAAAAATTCAAGAGTGTTTTTAAAGGGCACCTTACATCAATCAATAATCCTCCTAGAAAAGAAAGAAGGTATTAACAATAGAAAGGAGACTTTGCCTATTGATAGGCATATCCACTCTTCAAAAGTAGTGATAAATTCACACCCACTTCTCATGGATCATGGTCTATGTATGTTTATGTATAGAGGATCAACATTGCAACAAGGTATTCGCTCGGTGGAAAGCATGGGAAACAAACAATAATTCCCATTCGTTATGGTCTACATATGGTTATGTATAGAGGAATGGTAGGGCAATAAGGTATTTGCTTGGTGGAAGGCATGGGAAACAAGCAATAACATGAGTTCCCTATGCTGTTAAACAAATGAATGTTCTACCTTTCCCTTACATTAACAAAGGACACAAGGAATATGCCAAAACCTTGTCTATTAGTAGGAGGAACATTGTATGTAAACAATCCAACCCTTTACAACCTTATCTTCCTACAAAATGAAAAAAAATCAATTAATCAATATTTTATGTATATTTTTGTAATGCAATGGATGAAACCATAAAGATTATCTCATACATGTGTCAAGTATAATCAACTAACATTGGATGGGTGTCACCTTCGGTACATCAAACAATTGCAAAAAAAAAAATCATTCATTTTGTTTTCAATGTTAAATCAATGGGTTTTAATTCATGCGTTCTAATGAATTTCACCCAAGTTGACACCCTTTTGTGAGAACTAGCATAAGAATTGAACCATGGAAGGTGAAAGCATGCTAAAGTACACAATTAAATGTCCTTGATTTAGAATGGAATAATAAATGAAATTGCTTTGGCCAAAAACACAAGAAAATATATTCAGATTTTATTTAAATTTCATTTTGAAACCATGGTGCTTTCTATTGGGTTTATGTCAAGTTGAATATAAAATTTGAGAAATTTTGGAATAATAAAAGTAATTAACAAATACTTTTGAATTTGATTGGTCGATATGGTATTCAAAATTACTTTCTCATTAGAAATTTTAATGAAATAGATTTGTGTGAGGTTATAACATAAATATCATTGTATATTCAAAAGAAGGAAAATAAATAAATTTTACTTTCTCTTTGGTAGAATATACTTGACACATACTTGAAACAAATGTTACATTAGAAAAAATAGGCTTCAAAAGCTACTTACATTTGTAAAAGTTTATTTGAAACCTATTTTTGGAATGTAGATTTTAAAAATTAACTCATAATAGTGAAGAAGTTTTTTTTTAATTAAATAAAAAATAAGTGTATAATAATATTTTAATGGGTTTTGAGCCTACTTTTTGTTAGTTTGACAAGTAGATTGCCAAGGTAATTGAATTGTATGTTTTACCATGCTTTTACCTTGGAACTAGTCATTTGCCAAATCATGAATTGTGAAAAAATATTTTTAACACAAAATCAAGCTATTTAAGTAAGCAAGATTTTAGTTAGTTGTTGAATTCCATACTTATGCAAAAGACCCTATATAAATTTAATGTAAAACTTTGTATATATAAATAACCTTTAACATTGGGGACTGTGTAGCATGTACATGGAATTGAATTTGGTTTTTTAATCAAGCTTAGAGCTTTTTTTGTTTGAAAAAATGCATAAACCCTAAACCAAAATCAAAAGGTTCAAAAATTAGAAAAAACTAAGATCAACCCACACCCAAATAACTTCCAAATAAAATAAAATGTTAAATTGAAATTGGAGGTTTGTTGAAAAAACAAAAATCGCACAACATTGGTTGAAATGTATTCATCATAAAGGCCACAAAGTCACATTTGTGGTCCTAGTTGTAAATGTTATTTCACACGTAGTTTTGGTGTTTTTTATGACTATAGTTGTTATGGACAAAAACTTTTATGACAACAATAATGATGGACAATGGTTTTTAGGACTATAATAAGAATGATTGTCTTTAGCGATACAATAGGTTCAATCTTGGTTGTTAAATCAAGGAGTAGAAAATTGATTTAACTATATTTGAAGATTTTTCCAAAATATTTAAAAAATCAAATCGTATGTTCAATTTTCCTAATTATGTTGCATCATTCCAACTTTCATCATCTCTTTCATTCATCATCTTGCCCAAGTAAGGCATGAACCCCTCCACTTTACCCCTCCATTCTTTATGAATAATTGGTCATTTTACATATACCCACAATTCTAGAACTCCATAATTTTTTCCTCAAAGAATGGCCATGTTTTTGTTATCAATTGCCAAATTTTCAACTACCACCAAATTGGTATGATATTCCCCAACATATTTTTACACACATAAATTATATATTTAGATAAAGTATAATGATTTCCTAAAGTATTATCAAACTCAAAGCTTTAAAATGATTACAATCATTTTGATGTTTAGATGTGAGTTTTTGGAATGTAAAATAGTTATTGAATTTGTTAATTAACTATACAAATGTAAAGTTGAATAAGTCATGATGATGTTCCAAAACTTTCACGTTCATTAGAATAGGTGGCTCCACATGATTAATACATTTGTACCCCTAATGGTTTAGGTAGACAAGTAATTTGTAATACATTGATATAAATGTTCTTCAAATTTTATACATCAATAGGAACAAATGAAGAGTTTAATTCTTGAAAACCTTAATTGGGTTGGTTCAAATTTTCAATATATCTAACTTGCCTTTTTGAAAATTATTTATCATCGAAGCTTAGAAACACATGTATGGTATTTACTCAAAATTGATTATTTACCATTTAGGCATATACTAATTTTACCAATGCAAGTATACATAATTTGCAGCATTTTCGTTCTCCAATTCAAGAACCTATTTAGCAACATGTTCTGCCATCTCCACATTACCATGAATTCTACAAGCACCAAGCAAAGTTGTCCACACATCCACATTTGGTTTCTAGGGCATTGCCTTGATTACATTTTCTACTTCCTGTAGATGGCCAAGATGGCTAAGAAGGTTAACCATGCATGTGTAATGTTCCAACCCTACCAAAATCGTATAGTTTGTGATCATTGAAACATGGTCTATGATCATATTCTACCAAAATCATATAATCTATGATCATTGATCTTCCATGCTCCCACATTTTGCATACATGTCCACCAAGCTATTCCCCATAAACACATCAAACTCTAAACCACTTTGAACAATTTGCTGATGAACACACATGCCCACTTCAAGGGCAACCGTGTTGGCACAAGCAATCAACATCCCCACAAAAGTAAAAGAATTCGGCCGCACTCCTTCCTATTACATGTGTCCAAATAGTTCTAGTGCCTTCTACCCTTGCCTGCATTTTACATGTCCCAATATCATGGTGCTCCAAATGACCACATCTCGAAATAACATATTGTTGAAAATTATCCAACCATCCTAAAAGCTCCCACATTTTGCATAAATGTCCACCAAGCTCTTCCCCACAAAGACATATGCTTCCAAAGCACTTTGAATGATCTGGTGATAAACATGATGGCCTTCTTCAAGTGCAACCACATTGGCCCATGCATTGAACACCCCCAAAAAATTAATAAAGTTTAACTACACACCTTTTGGCTCCATTTTTTGAAATAACTCTAGTGCCTTCTACCCTTGACCATAATTCACATGTCCCAATGTGATGGTGTTCCAAGTAATCACATCTCGAGATGGCATTTTGTTGAACACTCTCCAAACATCCTCAATGCTCATTTTGCATACATGTGGACCAAGCTATTCCCCACAAAGACATCAAATTATAAACCATTTTGAACAATTTGTTGATGAACATACCTACCCTCTTCAAGTGTAACTATCTTGGCACATGCATTCAACACCCCCACAAAATTAATAGCATCTAGTCACAGACACTCTTGTTGCATGTGTCCAAATAATTATAGTGCCTTCTGCCCTTGGCCATATTTCACATGTCCCAAGACCATGGCATTCCAAGTGACCACATTTTAAAATGGCATCCTGTTGAACAATATCTAAGCACAAGGAAGTTTACAATTTCCGTGATCTAGGTGCCGCCTTTATTTCTATTTGGTGAGCTTTGGAAAAAAGTGCGATGTTCTGCAAAAGTTGTTGACAGCTAAAGAGCAATTGCAAATGCACATAAACACGTTGCAACAAGGTCTTTTTGGTCGACCTCCTTCTCCATATGGTGGTGGTGGTGGAGGAGGGGCTACTACTTTTGTGGTCTAGAAATGAGTTAAATCTTGCACATGACAATTGTTGCATTGATGATGAAGAAGGCATGGCTGCTTCGCAAAACCCTTAAAAGTTGCTCTCTCACTCTCGCACCTCGCAATACAAAGGCATCCCAAGTAAAATGCAAATGTAATTCTCTTTCAAGCATCTGGAGTCAATCTAAATGTAATCTCTCTCCCACGGTGATTTGTGCATTGGGTGGACAACTTTAAATTGAACTTCATATGTTTGCTTATATTAGCCGTAAAACCCTCCAAAATATTGGCACCATACCAAAAAAATTGGAGCATTAATAATATGGGCCATAGTGAACCAATAACCCCCAATGCACCAATTGGTCATTCTGTCCATTGGATTGGCTGCATTTTTTCATTCGACACCAATGGGGTTCATCACAATCCTTTTTTTTTTGCTGATGACCATTATATTCTTTTTTTTTGGTTATTGGCCATTTTTCCCCTGGACCTGACCTCACACATAGTTATCATGCTCACCTTACTACCTTCATAAGTATTGCACCAACCTTGTTACCTTATTTATTATCCCTTATTGACATAGCTACTCTAATAATTAGTTATTCTATTGACCTAACTACTATATTAACTACCTACCCTACTAACCTAGCTACCCTATTAATTACATACCCCATTAACTTAACCACTATACTAACTACCTACCCTACTGACATAGATACCCTACACACACAACCACCCTATTGACATAAATACTTTACAAATTTAGTTAGCTTGATAAGATAACTTGTTTCTTATGTATTAACTTGCCTATTTATGTAATTACCTTATTAGTGTAATTTTTTTCCTACCTACTAATTTGCTTACCTACATGCCTACCTCCCTAATAATTTATCTACCTTGGTTTTTGAACTTCCTTTCTACTTATTAACCTGCCTATTAACCCAACTACCTACCTATATACCTACTTACCTACCTATGCACCCACCTTCCTACCTATCCATTATGCTTACCTACTTATCTACATTTTTTGCATAGCTAAATATGTAATTAACTACCTACTCACTTTTTCCAACCCCCTCCCCCCCAATCTTACCTATCAATTTATTAAAGTTTGCCTTAGTTCATGGATGATGAACGTAGGTCCCCATATGTAAGTATTACAAATAATTTATAGTGGAAACAATGCCATAATTGCAACCATTTTGGTTTAGTTAATGCATATTTAACTAAATTTTGTGTACCTAATTTATTATGGAATGGACATTATAATACATCTTTTCATGTAATTATTATAAGTATGTACTATTGGATTATGGTTTAAATTTAAAGTTATGACACATAAATTAATTAGTAAGTTTTTCACAAATGTATAGTAATTAACTTAAAGTAAGCTAAATTTGGGGGGAAATTTTTAAGGTTTACACATATGTGAAGTAATATAATTTCATTCTATATTTTCTTCAAAGAGAGTGGAAAAAATTAGGTTGGAAAGATCACACAAAGGTAAAAGACATATCTTCTCATTTGGTTTGGTACAAAATTTATTTGATTTTTTAAAAGATTAAGGTATTTTCTTTCAGTCAATAAATATTTATAGTTTAAAACCTTTAAATTTTGGTTTCTAATTTTTTTCCTATGTTCTTCTAAATTTGTTTGTTTTGCATTATATAATTTGTATAGTTTGTATAGTTTTTTGGGTTTAGGGCATATATCATTAATATTTTTTTTTGTTAGGGTTTGTGTAGTTATGGTTGTAATAAGGGTTATGTCAAAATATCATTTGGATTTTTAGGGATATGCCTTATGATTTAATGTATAGGAATTTGGTTCATGTATTTCAAAGCTTAAGGTTCATACTCTAAACTTTGCTTATTGTATTGGTTTTTGATCTTATCACTTATTTAGATCTATACCATAATTATGAATTTCCTTTGTTTCCATATGTTCCATAGTTGTTAGAATTCAATATTTGCTAACCCACTTTTGTACGAATTATGATCTTTTAGGGTTACACTTTCAATTGGGACTACAAACTTTGGTGGAACGTTGTTTTCTTTTATTCTTAAGGGTATGCATTTGTTTCTTGTTACTTCTTTTGTTTTGTGTTTATATTTTCACAATTCAAGCTATTTTCATTTCCTAGCTGTTGGATGTAGAATGGGTGTCAAGTTTCGTTAAGTATACAACTATAAATAAAGGTTTTATACCTTTACACGAATATTTCATATTCAATATCTCTTTGTAGCTTGATTTTTTCATACCCATATGCAAATAATGCATTTACTCCCCATAACCAACATGGGTTTTATGGCCTAAAGCAAGTATTGCATTTTGCACTTCTCAAACAATGTGCATTAATTATCATTATGTGGGTATTGCTACATCGGGTTTTCAAACATTGTGGGTTTAAGGTACAATCCAAGTATTGCATATGTGAACATTTTCAATGATGGAAGGTTTAATATCTGAATGTGGGTATTGCCAAAGTTTGTTTTAGTATATGGGTTCATAATGCAAGTATTGTACTTGATGTACATTGGAACAATATGTATTTTATATCATGATATGGGTATTGTAATGGGAATTCCAAATCACAACATCGATTTAAGGGAGCCATGCATGTATAACATTTTGGGTTTTTATTCAATGATGAATGTTTATAGAATTATAAATTCTTTGGTGGAGGAATTTGTGCTACTTCTTTCAATCATGGGAAGGGTTCCAAAGTCCCATTCCATTCATGTCCAAAATCTCACCAAATCCCTTTTCTCAAACAAGGATTTGGTTTGGAGGTCCAAGATCTGTCATGGAAGGCGAAATAAAATGACCTTTCAATTTGTTTATGTTCCATATGTTCGCATCTCGAAATTCTTAAAAGGTGAACGAAGGTAAATGAGCATCCCTATGGAATGGAATGTTTACAAAAACTTTCCAAACCAAACGAATGTCAAGTAACCAACTATCAAAAACCACCTCGGGCATACACGGTAAACATTTATGTTATTGACATTTTTTAATTTCTTTAATTCATATACCAAAGATGTAATCATTTATGTCTTGAAAGTTTTTTGGTCTAGGTATCAATGTGGATATGGATTAAAGGATTATCGAGAAAACTCAACGCACACTTGATTTATTAAACGAAGATGCCTAACATCATTTTTAATCAAACATCTACACACACTGCCTAATGTGGTTGAAGATCATGATTTATCATAAGGCCCATACATGAATTGATGGGTCATTCACACATGGTGAGCATGACCTGAAATCCATTTATTATATGTTTTGTTATGCTCCACGCATGTCACAAACATTGAAGGACCACATATGGGCCCAATTAAACTTAGGTTACACAACTAAACAAATATAGAACAAACATAAAACAATTTGGTGGGAATGTGTGAATGTGGGTCAAAGCATACAAGAGATGATTTCATTCAGTTTCAAAACATTGAATATTTGGATCGGAAACATAAGAAACGGAGTTGGTGTTTACACACCAACCTTGCAATTTCAATTCGGTCTTAGGTTTTCCAACATTCGGAAGATGTGTTTTTGTTCCTAAATGTTGGTGAAATCAATGGGACTCAAGTCCCATTCACCATAGGTATTCAAACACCAACTCAATGTGAGTCCATGCTATCATATGATCACAATAGTACCATTTCTATGGATGCCACATTTGGCACAAATGACATGAAATTCCATCTATTCACCTTGATGGGGTTTGATGATCATCGCACGGGTGTCCCTTTAGCTTGGATCATTATAAGTAGGTAAACAATTGAGGATTTGATCGAATGGTTGAAACCATTAAAAGATAAGATGTTATCACACATGCCACATTGGAAACCATCATGTTTTTTCGTTGATGATGCAACTTAAGAATTGAAAGCATTACGGTTAATTTTATACTTAGTACTTACTTTGTGTTTATTTCCTTAGATTTTTTTAATATCTTTCATAAAATTCTTGATTACTTCAAATGCATTTATGTTGTACTGGCCCCATCCATTCATGGTGATTTTATTACATATGTGTCCTTATTAGGGTCGTATGCACTACAACAAAAGAGGGGTATATTGCGATCCAAATATCATCGCAAACAACAAAGAAAAAAGTTTATGAAAACCCACAGTTGCAAACCACAATTTCTCGCAAACTCTTAAGCTGTTACGAAACCATAACATTCGCACCCGTACAATCGCAAGTTCTTCGCAACTCCCGAAATTGATACAATCGCAAAACTTTTCCAATTATAATTTC
>Ga0116226_10000645_pt1 | contig 29748 bp, 32 predicted proteins | sample S1TSphfallax_FD_89692 | JGI IMG/M metagenome (GOLD analysis project Ga0116226, IMG submission 89692) | Host-associated microbial communities from peat moss isolated from Minnesota, USA - S1T2_Fa - Sphagnum fallax MG | ecosystem: Host-associated > Plants > Peat moss > Unclassified | place: USA...
CAGATAATAGTTTTTTATTTAAAGAAGGAGTCGCAAGCCAATCTTTCGATGCAGATGCTAACCTCATCAAAGCTGGAAAAAAAAGGGATCGCATTCAATTGGTGAAGGATGATGATCGTTTTTTTATTGGTGCTAAAATCATTCGTGAAAATGAATCTAGTGTCAGCTCCTTTTTTGGAAAAATGTTTGGTCGTTACGTAGAAACTAAGCGTCAGGATGGTAGTAGACTATTGATCAATATTAATAGCATTGCCTCACGTTTGCATTTGACAAAGAAGGAAATTGCAAGTGCTATTGAAAGAGGAGAAGACATTCCTAAATTTTTGCAGAATCGAGCCGCAATGATCTCTGATGTTTTCGAGAAACAAAAGACAATCATGAACCACTCGACAGGTAATAAAAATAGTGTGTCAAAGGATTTAATGAATATTATCAAATCCGCATTATTAAAACAAGCTAAAAGTACTGAGTTTAATTTTAATGAAAAAAAATATTTACTGAGTTTAAATGGAGAATCACAGAGTTTATTATTTGCGATCAGTCAGAAGCTTGGCCAAGGGACATTTGGCGAAGTTCACTCGGTCTTAGATATCACAAATCGAGAGAGTCAGGAAACAGTCGCTATGAAATTGGCTATAGAAGACCCTTTAGTACAGCAAGAAGCTAAAAATGATGTAAAAAATGAATTCGATATGTTGAATGAAATGCATTCTAAAGGAAATGTTTGGGGCATTCAGGCAAAACCAACTCGATTCTTTATAATCCTTAGAAATGGTGTGAGTGAAATCTACGGATATTTAGGAAAATTATATAATGGAGATTATTCCCAACATATAAACAATAAAGGAACTAATTTTTCAGATGAAAAATTATTTGAATTTCATCAACTACTATGTGGATTAAAGCATTTGAAAGAAAGGGGTATTTTACATGGCGATATTAAACCAGCTAATATTCTTGTGAAAAGCGATACAGAGACGACATTTGTTCATATTGCCGATATGGGAGGAGCAAGAAAAGCAACAGACATCTCTCCCACTATTGATTTCACTCATAGTGCTCCGTTTGTGGCTGGAATAGATGTCGTGGCGCTTAACTCTAATCTTAATAATAAAGATGAATGGATAAAAGTGAGAGAAGCCATTGATGTTTTTGCCATGGGTACTGTTTTGTACAATTCTCTAGAGGGTAATCAGGAATTTCCTTATCAATTGAATGAGAATCATGGACATCCACTTTTTTATCCTGAAAATTCTCCCGATGAAGAAATGAGAAATCCCTATCGAGAAATGACAAATGATGCACCGACAGAGATAAAAGATTTGATCAAACAGATGCTGGACCGAGATTACAGGAAGAGACCTTCTGCAACCGAGGCTTTTGAAACGCTTAACAAGTATATTTCTGAGAAAAATCCGGCGTTATCAGAGAAAATTAATAAAACGATGGTTTCAAATGGATACGCTTGATCAAACACCTTGTTGCAAATTTAGGCCTAGAAAAAAATGGACTCGATGTTCTAAAATCCCTCTTAACGAAGAAGACATTGAAAGATGCCGCAACCGTGAAGGGATCGAGGAAAGGCATTGGCGAAGCTCTTTTCCCCCTGGGAAAAAAGAGGAGTTTTTGGAGGCCAGCTCAGACAAAATGCCATCGAGTCAAGCCGTGTCTCGCCAAAGAGCATGGGATAGATGCGGCAAGTCGGTCATTTCGAGATAAGGGTCATCATTGCCAAGGAAACCTCTGTGTTAGAGATCACAGCGACACGCAGAGGATCGCCCCAGCCCTGCTGGGTCAATCCTTTTGGTTTTCCACGAAGCACTGGGAAGGAAAAAAAAGAGAGTCCAGTGCGCCACGAGGTCTACATCAGCTAGCGGGTGAAAGTTCAGCTAAGAAAGGGCTGACCAAGCTCATTTTATATCGAGTCTTGAGTCTATGGAGGGAACAAAATTAAGCGTAGACAGAGAGACTGTAGGCCGTCAGCTGAAAACCAAGCGATGGAGCTTCGAAAACTTTTATCTCACGAGAGGGCCGATGACCTTGGACTCTCAGAAGGCAATACTCGCGATCCCGATAGAAGGGAGGCATCCCCGAGCCTCTCCGGAGTCGAAAAGCATGGCATGCAGTTGAAGCTAATGTATGAATGGGGGAGATAGTTGAGGGGAGTAACAGAGACCCGGACAAAAACGGACACGACAGTGAAAAGGATAACTTGGTTATCAGAGCGAGATCATGGAAAAAGCTGGGATAGTTTGATACACCTATAGAGTCCTTAAAACAAGGCATTCATGAATGAGATGAAAGCAAAGCGCTAGCATGGGATGGGGGAGATAAGCAGGCATAGGTGGAGAATCTCGAAAGCAATGTTAAAGACATGAAACAGATGGCGTCTCGTTTAGAGCCGGTAAGACAGGGTCTCATTTCGAGCTCTTGTTCGATCAGGAAAAAAACAACGGTAGAATCGGAGAGGTGTCGCCGTGCGAGCCACAGGAAACTTTAATATCAAAATGCTCTGTGGAGTTTAGGGATTCACGCAAGACACTGTCGCCTCTGTCAACAAGCGGATGATGATGCATAGACAGATTTCGACGGTAGCAGCGTTTTGTCTCACGCCTGAAGGCAGGAGCCTCCGCGCTATCGCTTTGTGATTTTTGTCAAAAAAAAATCTAGAAAACACAACAACAGGGTCGGCGTTTCCCCCCGCGACTAGAAATTGCGGGTTTCCGCGCCGTCAATTCTATGAATCAACAATTTACTGACAGCGTCACCGAAGCCTTACAACGAGCCTTAGCTGAGGCTCAAAGGCGCAACCATACTGAGGTGACAGAGAATCACCTTCTATGGGCTTTCTTGCAGGATCTGCAAGGCTATTTTCATTCGATTCTCACAAATCTGGGAACAAAGCCACAAACTCTTTTGCACGAAGTCGAGCGCACTCTTAAGTCTCTTCCGACCTTTTCAGGAACCTCTTCTCAAGCGCCCGTCGCTTCCGGAACCCTTCAAGGACGTATCGCTGACGCTCAACGCATGGCCAGTGGATGGAAAGATTCCTATACCAGCAGCGATCATTTTCTCCTCTCTTATTGGAAAAACGGGGGCGAGCCTTTTGCCTCTTGGAAAACATCCACAGGGCTCTCTCTCCCTCAAATGGAAGAGCAAATTAAGAAGATTCGAGGGGATCGCCGTATTGATTCTCCGGGAGCCGAATCCCATTTGCAAGCGCTGGAGAAATATTGCAAAAATTTGACAGATCTGGCGCGTCAAGGCAAGCTTGACCCTGTCATTGGCAGAGAAGAGGAAATTCGCCGCACCATGCAAGTCCTCAGCCGCCGAACAAAAAATAATCCCATGCTCATTGGAGATCCTGGCGTCGGAAAAACAGCGATTGCGGAAGGACTCTCTCAGCGCATTATTCAAGAGGATGTGCCCGATTCTCTCAAACATCGGCAATTGCTGGCCCTTGACATGGGAAGTCTCATTGCAGGAACGAAATATCGAGGAGAATTTGAAGAGAGGCTGAAGGGGATTTTAGCCGAGATAGAGAAAAGTGAAGGAAAGATCCTTCTTTTTATCGACGAAGTGCACACGCTCATTGGAGCTGGAGCGACAGAAGGAGCGATGGATGCCGCTAACCTGCTGAAACCCGCCCTTGCAAGGGGGACATTGCATTGCATTGGAGCAACCACCTTAAATGAATACCAAAAACACATTGAAAAAGACGCCGCTCTTGAACGCCGTTTTCAACCCATTATGGTCAACGAGCCCAGCGTTGAGGACTCTTTAGCCATTTTGCGCGGCCTGCGGGAACGGTATGAAATCTTTCACGGCGTCCACATGACAGAGTCAGCGATTCATGCTGCCGTTCTCTTATCTTATCGCTACATCACCGATCGCCGCCTCCCTGATAAGGCCATCGATTTAATTGATGAAGCAGCCAGCTTGATTCGCATGCAGTTGGGAAGTCGTCCTCTCCCCATCGACAATAAAGAAAGGGAACTTGCCTCTCTTATCGTTGAACAAGAAGCGATGAAGCGTGAAAATACTCCTTTGGCTAAGAATGACCAAGAAAAGCTTGAGGGCAAGATAGCGAGAATAAAAGAGGAATTGAGCATGCTGCGCCAGCAATGGGAGCAGGAAAAGACAATGATCAACTCTTTGAAGGAAAAAAAAGATCAATTGGAAAAATTGCGCTTTCAGGAAGAGGAGGCAGAACGAAAAGCAGATTACAATCGCGTCGCTGAACTCCGTTACGATCATATCCCGAAATTACAAAAAGAGATAGAGAAAGGGCAAACACAATTGAATGAACAATCCCATCGCCTGCTGCAAGAGGAGGTAGATGAACAATTGATTGCTCAAATTGTCTCTCAGTGGACCGGAATTCCCGTGCATAAAATGCTAGAAGGGGAGGCGGAGAGACTATTACACCTTGAAAAAGAGATTGAAAAACGGGTTATGGGGCAAGAGTTTGCTGTCAAGGCTGTGTGCGAAGCCATCAGACGGTCGCGATCAGGCTTAAACGATCCTCATCGCCCAGTAGGCGTTTTTCTCTTTCTTGGACCGACGGGGGTGGGTAAAACAGAGCTTGCCAAAGCGCTCGCTTTTCAGTTATTCAATCAGGAAGAGGCGTTAATTCGTCTTGACATGTCCGAGTACATGGAAAAACACACGGTTTCAAAATTGATAGGGTCCCCTCCCGGATATGTGGGTTACGAAGAAGGAGGGCAGTTGACCGAAGCTCTCCGCCGCCATCCTTATGCCGTGGTCTTATTTGATGAAATTGAAAAAGCGCATCACGATGTCTTTAACCTATTGCTACAAGTTTTTGATGACGGACGATTAACCGATAGTAAAGGACGAGTTGTCAATTGTAAGAACTCCTTGTTTATCATGACCTCCAACTTGGGATCAGATCGTTTGTTGGAGGCGATGGAGCCTCTACGCAAGACACCCACTAAGGAAGAGATCCTAGTGCTCCTTGATCCTGTGATCAAAAGTCATTTTCGTCCTGAGTTCATCAACCGTCTGGATGACATTTTGCCTTTCTTACCGCTCAACGAAGAGGACATCGGAAAAGTGGCTGCCCTTCAACTCACCTTGCTCGCCAAACGCTTGCAAGATCGAGACATTGATTTAACCTGGACACCGCAGGTCTTGGCACACCTGGCCAAGGAAGGCTACGACTCTGTCTTTGGGGCGCGCCCTCTCAAACGGTATATTCAACACGAAGTGGTTAACCGACTTTCCACTGCCATTTTAGAGGGAAAACTTCCTCCTGCAAGAGAGGTGAAGCTTGATCTCATCGAGCAAGAGATGACCTTTGCCGTTTTACCCCGATTTAGAGGCGATTAAATGAGTTCCGAATCACTTTTCGCAAAAGATCATCTTTAACCAAATCTGTGGCAAGAACAAAATAAAGAGCCAGCAAGCCGAGTCCTAATGTGGGACTGATGAGCCCCAAGGCAAAACCAAAGGATGCAATGCATGTGTTGGCGCAAAGCTTCCATAAGGCTCGTGCTCTTTGGTTAAGATCTTGGTATTGAAATAAAGAACATGTGGCAAAAAAAGTGGACACAATGGACCAGAGAAAGATTCCTAGTCCAAAAATTAAGGAAAAAACAAGCCCTAGTAAGCAAATTAAACGCAATGCAAGAGCATTGCTTGGGGGCTCGACCCCTTTTTCTGTTTGCAAAAATTCTTTTGGATCGCTAAAAGAGGTTTCAGCTTCAGCCTGAGTATTAGTGTAGCGACTTTCCCCTTGTCGATCATCGATAAGGATAAATTTAGGACGCTTAAATTCAGGTTTTTCCCCTCCTGTTTGACTTTGATCGGAGGAAGATCCTCTTTCTTCAGGAAAAGGGGGAATATTTGACATAAAGACAATCCTGGTCGTTATCTCATTATATTAACAGATTTTTTCCCCTTTTGCAACTTCGTTTTTATCGACATTGAAAGATGGGTTCTTTATCGTTTAATTTTAATTTTGTTGATGCCATTAAGAGCTGCGATGCGATATCCTTCTGCATAAGTCGGATAATTAAACACATGATCAATAAAATAATCGAGATGAGCGCGCAAACTAATGGCCATTTGACCAATGTGCACGACCTCAGCAGCATTGCGGCCAATGACATGAACGCCTAAGATTTCAAGAGTTTCAGAGTGAAAAAGAATTTTAAAAAGACCAGAATTGCTTCCTGCAATATGGCTTCTTGCGATTTCATAGAAATGAGCTCTTCCTACCTCGTAATGGAATCCCCGCCCCTTTAATTCCTCTTCGGTATAGCCACAAGAGGAGATTTCAGGAATTGTGTAAATTCCGATAGGGTAAAAGGAAAGGAACTGGTGAGTTTGTACTCCACAAGCATGGCGAGCAGCCAAGCGTCCTTGTTCCATGCTTGTAGAGGCTAGACAGGGTCCCCCAATGACATCTCCGACTGCGTATATGTGTGGAACAGTTGTTTGGAAAAGAGCATTCACGGAAATATATCCCTTGGAGTCCACTTTAACGCCTGTATTTTCAAGATGCAAAGCATCTACATTAGCGCAGCGGCCTAATGCATAGAGCAAAACATCTGCTTCCAATGTTGAGCCATCCTTAAAACGGACAAAGGCGCGGTTCTCTTCGCGTGAGATGGCGATCGGCTCTTTTTTCCCCTTAAATTTTAGCCCAATATCGGTGAGAGCTGTTTGCAAGTGAATGCCGATTTCAGCATCGAGCATCGGAAGCATATGTTCTTTGCGATCAATCACAGTCACTTCCGTTCCCAAGGCAGCAAAGAAACTGGCATATTCGGATCCAATCACTCCCCCTCCAAGAACTAGCATGCTTTTGGGAACTTTTCCTATTCCCAATAACGTCGTTGAATCCAAAATGACTTCGCGGTCAAAGGGAATATCTGACGGGTTGCGAGGATTGGAACCCACAGCGATCACAAAACAGTCCGACTTAATTTGATATTTCAAACGAAAATCACTATCGACTACAATCAGGGTGTTTTGATTCTCAAAACGAGCCGATCCTTGAATAAATCTGATATTATTTTTTTTAAATTGACGGGTAATGATATTCCGTTCTTCGCGGATGACAGCATTTAAGCGGCTGTTGAGTTGATCAATTGTCACATCAGGTTTCATTTTGTCGCTTCCCTCGAAGCGCCGTTCGTAGAAACGCGTTAAATCGACCACAGCTTCTCTAAACGTTTTAGAGGGGATTGTGCCAGAATAGAGACACGCCCCGCCAGGATTGGAATCTTTTTCCACAACAACGACCCGTTTCCCTAGCTTAGCCGCCTGAATGGCGGCCTTTTGACCCGATGGACCCGATCCAATCACCACCATATCTACTTTAAAATCTTCCATCTTCTATCCCATTTATAGAGGCACGATTGCCTTCTTGCGATATATAGCGTCTTTGATTGGAGTTGACAAGTGCATTTTGCGACATCCAATTTGGCATGGTTTAAACTTGGGGACGGTTCAAATTTGAGTCACAGTCTGGTGACATTTGTGACAAGCCAATAGCGTCTCTGTATTGACGAGCAAACAAAATTGGCTATCCCAGCTGTGAATGAATTGTTACAAAAGTTTAAACCATGCCTTCAATAATTGTTGTCATAATTTCTGTTTTAAAAAATCGAAATTTAGTTATAATGGGAATAAGGACTAAAGATGTTGTGGGTGCTTTTAAAATTGATGAGAATACTCTCAACGATCCCCCCCCTTAAAGGGAGGGGCTAGTGCAAACAAGCCCGACGTTAATCCGCCTAAGCACTTTTAACTTAGGGCTCCATATCGATCCAGAAAGCAAAATCACCAGTATTGCTTTTCTGGCGAGTCTGGAACATGATCGCCAGGTTGTATGGGCCGCTTATTTAAAGCCAAATCTAGAAAACACAACAACAGGGTCGGCGCTTCCTCTTGCGACTGAAGTCGCCGGTTCCCGCGCCGTTAATTCTATGACTAAAATCAATTTTTCTAAAGTTGAAAAATCTTTCGATCAAGCGTTGCAAAGGCTATCGATAGATCGTCTTTCTGAATTGGCCACTATTGCCAATATGGTTCAGGATCCAACAGCCCATCTCGCAAGCGAAGCCATTGAAGAGAGCGTCAAGCGTTTTCAAAAGGAACTTAAAAAAATCCATACGCAGGATCCCCTATTATTCGAGAAATTAACCCTCTCTTCCGAAGAAGAAGAACGTTTGAATCGTCCTGCGAGTGAATATTCACGGGAAGATTGGCTTCGTTTAAAGGCATTAAAAGTCCGGATTGATGAACTCAAGCATGAGTTATATGGTCAACAACGGGTAGATCCTGAATCTGACCATCAGATCGCTCATGAACGGCGTCGTCATATTAACAAACGATTCAATGTCCGAGAAGGATGGCTCCCTTTACATTAGATCCCCACTCCTTTCTCGAGCTGAGAATTTACGTAAGGAACTTGTCTTTTAACTCCTCCTCATGCTACACTCCCTCCTTTAACCAGGGGGGGAGTCATGTCAAAAGTCTGTCAAGTGACGGGTAGAAAAACTGCCAGAGGCTATAAGTACGCCATTCGCGGGATTGCAAAGAAGAAGAAGGGAATTGGTCTTAAGGTCACAGGAAAAACCAAGCGTCGCTTTCAACCGAATCTCTTTAAGAAGAGAATTTGGTTTGCCGATGAAGATCGATTTATCCTACTTAAGCTGTCTCCAGCGGCCATGAGAACGATCGATCGTCTTGGAGTTACCTCTGTTGTGCGCGACATGCGTGCGCGTGGCGAGCGGGTTTAAGGGGGGTCAATGTCGGGCTTGTTCACACAAGCCCTCCTCTTCACCTACATTGAGCAGGTTTAAGTCCGTTAGATTTAAATTGAAAGAATTTGATAAACTTGCTTAATAGGGACCTTTAGATAGAGGGAGTTGAGAGACGGCGAAGTCTTTCCTTTTCCTCTTTGATTTGGCTATCTTCGATGCGTTGAAATAAAATGCAGGGGGCAGGCATCTTTTCTCCTTCTTCAATTTTTTCTGCCAGTATTTGCTTCCAACCCTTCTGTTGTATTGACTCTTGACGCCCTAGCATTTGCCATACCCGTTCGGCTGTCGTGGGAATGATGGGAAAAGAAATGAGGGCTAGAACTTTTAGACACTCCAGGCAGCAGGCAAGCGTTGTTCTCATCCGCTGTCGAGTCTCTTCTTGTTTTGCATCTTGCCATGGACGTTGGTTGTCGAAATAAATGTTTCCCAGTTGAGCGAGCTCCATTAAGAGCTGGCTGGCTTTGCGAAGCTTGCATTGCTCATAGCTCTGGGCTGCCTGATGGGCGATGTGTTGGATCTGTGTTAAAAACTCTTGATCTATCGGGGACAAGGAGGAGGCGGCAGGCGTCACTGCCCCACATTGACGTTGAATAAACACCAGGACGCGGTTGACCAGATTGCCATATTTTCCCAGCAACTCCCCATTGCAACGATGCTGAAAGTCATTCCATGTGAATTCACTGTCAGACGTCTCAGGAGCATTTGCCGCGATGGCATAGCGAATCTGATCAGAAGTATAGCGGGTGAAAAAGTCTTCGACATCAATAAACCACCCCTCTGACTTGCTGAATTGCCGCCCTTCCAGCAGATAGAACTCATTTGCCAATAATTCATCAACCCTTTTGTAAGGTTGCTGCTGTCCCATCTCCATCGCAGGAAAGATCGAGGCATGAAAGGGAATATTGTCTTTTCCAATAAACTGGACCAATCGCGTCTTGGGATCGAACCAGTACTCCTTCCATCGATCAGGCTCTCCGATGCGCATCGCCCATTCTTTAGTTGCGGAAATATAGCCAATAGGAGCTTCAAACCATACGTAGAGAACTTTTCCCTCTGTGTCTGGCAATGGAAGCGGAATCCCCCAAGTCATATCCCGTGTGATGGCTCTTGCATGCAAATGATCAATGTAATTCTCAATGAAATGAATGACATTGGGTTTCCAGTGTTTTTCTTGCAACCACGTCTTAAGCCGATCCTTAAATAGATCCAGCAGCAAAAACCAATGTTTAGTCGGACGAAGCGTTAGCGGAGAATCGGTCAGTTTAGAGCGGGGATCTTTTAATTCAGTCGCTTCATAGCTTGCTCCGCAGTGAGGACATTCATCGCCTCTCGCTGTTTTAAACCCGCAGCGAGGACATTCTCCAACAACATAGCGATCGGCTAAAAATTGATCCTCTTCTTCTGAATACAATTGATCTGTCGTTCGCGCTTCGATATAGCCATTTGCAAGCAGATCGGTAAAAAACTGGTGCGCAACCTCGCGATGTCCTTCCCATGTTGTACGAGAGTAATGGTCAAAGGAAATCTGCATATGGGAGAAAAAATCACGGTGAACGCCGTGAAAGTGATCGACGTGTTCTTGAGGCGTTCGTTGGGCGAGATGAGCGCTAAGGGTAATGGCAATGCCATATTCATCCGAACCACAAATAGATAAGACATCCTGCTTCATGAGACGTTGAAAGCGGACGTAGGCATCGCCGGGAAGGTAAGCGCCTGCAAGATGGCCAAAATGAAGAGGGCCATTTGCATACGGAAGGGCTGAAGTCACAAGAATTTTTTGAGCCATAAAGATCCTACAAACTCTCTAAGATTGATGAGAGGCTTTTATCTTTTTTAGGCGAGAAAATCGCTCGATCTTGAGTCCAGCGATGAATGGCAAGTTCAACATAGGCATTGAAATCACATGCCCCTCGAAGAAGGCGCGTGGGGCGTCTCCCATGAGCAAAGGTTTAAAAATACACACACTGTCACTGCTTTCGCAACTGTTTGATGTCTAGTCTGAGAGTTCCCGACTGAGTCGGCATCCCGAATTGCCTATTTCTACAGAAAGCCGCGAAGTCTTTAGATTGGCGGAGGCTCCACCGGTTTTTGTACAATTAACACCTCAAATTCTGTTTCAGGAACAACTTTCCAACCCAATAAAATTTTTGTCTCCAAATCGACGTAAAGAGGCCCAGGTTTCGAATAAGCATGCTCTGATTCAATGGCTCTTGGAGAGGGATGAGGAGAAGAGTCTTGGATTTGGAATCCGTTGAGTGAAGAATGGGCTTGTCGAATCGCCTCCTGCTGTTCTCGATTTAAGCTGCCCCAGGAGACCCAATTTCCTGGATAACGCTTTCGCAAAAATGTCCAATCCACTTTGATCGTATCGAAGAGAGTGATGCAATCTTGAAAAATCCTCCCCGTTTCACGACAGAAAGCGGCTCGCCTGAGTTTAAAAATTCTATTGTCATATTGATGAAAATCGTATAAAAACTTCAAAATTCGTTCGGCGGAATAATAGGACACCTCTGATGTGCGACGTAAAGGAACTCCTGTATAGGGACTCACCGCCTGTGAGCGAAGCGTCATTCGCCACCCGATCCAAAACAAAAAAGCAAAAAAAGCAAAGGAAAGCAAGACGAGTGCTGAAAAAAAAATGACCCAAACCCCTTCGTTCATGGATCGCCCTCCCTATTTCTCTCTTTCCAATGCTCCTGATGTGACGTGATGACGCTTTGCATGCATCATCAATTGTGGTATCACACTATTGATATCCGATGCAGAGGGCGGTGTTTCGGTCTCTATTTCATCAAGATGATCTTTCCCTTGATGAATTTCTTCGAGAACCAGCATGGCGCGATTTTGAACGTCTGATTTTACGCGAGTTTCACGACCTGTTTGGATCATATTTTCTGCCAACGTAATGGCGTAATTGACTAGGTCAAAACTACTCTTAAATTTCTTTGTCACCTCTTCGTTTGTTAAACGCATCTTCTCTTTTTTTTCCATGATTTCTCCTAGTTTTCAAGTTTTGACCCACATTCAGCAGGTTTTGGGGAGGACGCGATGCCATTCAGCAATGAAGAGACTTCTAAGAACTTGGTATGCTACGCCAAGATCGTCATTAATCAGCTGGTAATCATATTGATCAGCCGCTTTCAATTCTTTTTCAGCCCATGCCATCCTTTGTTCTAGCATCTCAAGACTTTCTGTTTGTCGCTGAAGCAAACGGGCCCGCAACACCTCGAGCGAGGGAGGTTTGATGAAAATAAAAACAGCTGGAACTGCCCCTTTAAGTTGCAAGGCTCCTTGGGTATCAATGACTAAAATAACGTGCTTTCCTTTCTGCCGCTGTTCTTGGATCCATTGCCATGATGTTCCATAGTGAATGCCATACAATTTCACATGCTCAACAAAATCGCCAGCGGCTATTTTGGTTTCAAATTCGGTGTGGCTAATAAAATGGTAATGGATTCCAGAAACCTCGCCTTGCCTTGGCTGCCGCGTGGTATAAGAAACGCTCTGAATGATCAGGGGAAATTCTTCGACCAGCCTTTGGACGAGCGTTGTTTTTCCCGTTCCTGCAGGGGCGCTAATGACGAACAGCAGGCCTTGACGATGTTCACCTAAGAGCGATGTCATAGCAAAGAATCATTCAATATTTTGAATTTGTTCGCGAATGCGTTCAAGCTCGCTCTTGATATCGATCACGGCGCGGGAAATATCAAGATCGGAAGATTTACTGCCCAGAGTGTTGATCTCCCGATTTAATTCTTGTAAGACAAACTCCAGGGTTTTCCCCACAGAAATGAGGGTTGAATGAACCAATTCTTCACAATGGGCGAGATGGTAATGCAAACGGGTGATTTCTTCGGTAATGTCAATTTTTTCAGCGAAAAGGGCAATCTCGCGCAAAATGCGTTCTTCATTCTCTACATGCCCCGGAGATAATTCATTTAATCGGGCAACGAGTCTTTCCCGATATTTCTTTGTGGCAAAAGGGCTTTTGTGCTGAATGATTTCGAGAGATTGACGTATCGTTTCCAAGCGCTGGACAATGTCGGCTTGTAAAAGAGCTCCTTCATGGGTTTTCATCTGTAAGAATCCTTGTAACGCCATGTCCAAGGCATGCTTTAGAAGTCCCCGATAGTTCTCCTCTTCTGATCGGTTCTCCTGATAGGTGAATAACCCTTCCATTCCTTTCAAAAGAGATAAGTGAAACTTTTCAGCACTCTCTATTTTCAATTCCCTCCCAATATCGTCCCAGGCTGCCTTCAGCTGCCGAACCAACGTTAAATTGGGTTTCACAACAAAGGGAACGCCTCCCTCAAACGTGGCGCTGACTTTAACGGACACTTGTCCTCTGGCGAGATGGGGCAATAGCCATTTTTTTAGTTCAATGTCAAACTGACTCAATTCCCGAGGCAAGAGAACGCTTACCTCAAGAAACTTGCGGTTCACTGACTGAATTTCAACGATAAAATGGCCAATGGGTGTATTTAAGTTCGCTCGGCCGTAAGCTGTCATGCTTCTTAACATAAAAACAGACGTCGTTCAAAAGCTGAAGATTCGGCTGATTGTAGGGGGAATGGATTTCTTGTCAAGTGCGATCTATCCTGCTAATGTGTCAAGGATCTGCACGTTTTTTGCTTCAACTTCTAACAATAGACCCAATTTCCCTTCAGGAATTGGATTTGGATAAGGCGAAAGCTCCTGCGATTCATTGATTTCATGATGCCCTTGCCTCCGCTCTTCGTCTGCTTGATTCTGCCACTGCCTGCGCTCCTGGTCCCCTTGTCTGCGGTCTTGGCTTGCCTCGCTATGAGCTCATAAAAACAATGGGATGTTGTTCCAAAGCTCGCGAAGGTGAGGGTGATATTTGTGCCCACAATTGTTAACATTTGATTTGAGTCCATTGCGTTCAAAATGGATTATACCTCTAGCTGATAATCAGTTCAACGATTTTTTCATCCAACAGGATCGCGCTGCGGTTTGGAGAGATTTCTTCTCGTCAACCCTCGCTTGATGCGAGGGGAGGGTCGCTCATCAAGCGATCTGAACCCTCTTACCTGTCATCCAGCAGTTGCTCAAGTTTAAACGATGCCGTTTTTGTGCTTGCAAGAAAAAAGGGTGAATATTACACTGCACTGTTCTCGCGCTTTTGATCAATGGGGTGTAGCCAAGCGGTAAGGCAGCGGTTTTTGGTACCGCCACGCGGAGGTTCGAATCCTTCCACCCCAATTAATCGTCTTCTCGCTGATGCAGTAGACTTCCCCTTCTATTACACTCAAGTGTCGCGGGACGCTTAGTCGGGGAACGGGATCATCAGCAGCGAAAGCATTCCAAGAGAAGGGAATCGAGCATCTCTCTAGCGCCTTGTGACATTGAAATATGACGAGCGGCTAGAAGAGTGTGCTAGGTTAATGTGTAGATGAATCTGCCAAGAACGCCAGAGTTTCCTCGATCTGGATAGCCTAGGTGGTCAATCCCATTCCCTATACGAGTTGTTGTAGAGCAGAATACAACACTTCGTATCTGTGTCTCTCTTTCGATGCATGTGATAGGTTATTGCTCAGCTGGAAAACCCTTTCAGTTTGTTCCAGTGGAAGACTCGGCCGCGAGTGAAGGAGGGAGGGTTCAAACTTGAGTCACACTTAGATCACAGCTACGACAGCCCATCTTGTTCGCTTTGTTTCGCCAATAGCTAGAGGCTATTGGCTCGAAACAATCTTAGTCCTCTCGCTGATGACCTAACTTTAATTCAAATTTGAACCCTCCTGTGAGGGACAATAGATGTTATTTAACTTTTCCTTTTTGGGAGGATTCATGAAACTGCGAGCGATACACAGAGCAACAGGGAGAAAAAGCGGAGTGAAGAAGCTCCGTCGCGACGGGTATATTCCTGCCATCCTTTATTTAAAAGGAAAGAGTGGGGAACCTTTGGCGGTCAATGGGAATGAGTTTTGTTCCTATTTGCGTCATGTCAAGCCAGGACATTTGCCCACAACCGTTTTTACATTGATCGGTGATGAGGGTAAAGAACGTCGAGTCTTGATCAAAGACATCCAGTATGAGATGACAACCTATGCTGTCACGCACCTGGATTTTGAAGAATTGGTCGCAGACCACAAAATCAATGTGAAGGTTCCCATTGAATGCACAGGCATCGTCGATTGCGCAGGAATTAAACTGGGAGGAGTCTTACGTCAAGTCATTCGCCACGTGCGCATTCGTTGCTTATCGAATGATCTTCCCTCCTATTTCGAATTGGATATTCGTGAATTGGGATTGAGACAATCCAAGAGACTTAAAGATCTCGCGATTCCAGAAACACTCCGTCCCTTGATCGATTTGAATGAAGTTGTCGCCGTTATCGTCAAGCGATAACACGCAGAGTGACCAAGATGACGCAAACCCGTTTACAGCCCTTGTTGTATGTAGGGCTCGGGAATCCAGGGCCTTCTTATGAAATGACCCGTCACAATATGGGTTATCTCGTCATTCAAGCTTTGGCACGTCGGTTAGGCTGGTGTTTTAAAGAAAATGCCCGTTTTAATGCTCGACTGGCAAGAGGAGCAAGCAAAAATTGCATGATTCACCTGATGTTGCCTTTAACTTATATGAATCTCAGTGGAGAAGCGGTGTATCGTTATGTCGAAGATTGTCATATCCCTCTCCAACATTTGGTTGTGGTCAGCGATGACATTGCTCTCCCTTTTGGACAGCTCCGCTTGAGGAATAAGGGAAGTGCAGGAGGGCATAATGGGTTAAAGAGCGTTGAGGTTAGCTTAGGGACCTCGCAGTACAAGCGTTTGCGCATGGGAATTGGCCATCCAGGTGAAAAGATGTTGGTCAACTATGTATTAGAACCGTTTAGCCCTCAAGAACAGGAAGAATTACCGACGTTTGTTGATCGTGGCGTTGAGGTCTTGGAGTCTTTGCTGAACGAGAGTTTTTTATGGCTCATGAATCGCGTCAATGCCCTCCGGCGCGATAGGAAGCCAGAGCAGGCGATTCGATCAGAATCCATCGATATCACAAAACCCCTTTTGACAGGGCCCCCCTCCGTAAAGGGAGGGCCTTGTGCAAACAAGCCGGACATTGACCCGGCTAAGCCGTCAGTTTAACCAACGGCTAGGTGAGGAGTGAATGGATAGGCATCGTAAGTGTGAATTTTTGTATTAGGTAAAAACAAATAACCTCTAAAATAGGAGCAGCGCTTCCTCCCCGTTTGAAGACTGGAGTCTCGGCGCTGTCAATTTTATGACTGAAAAAAGACAACACCTTTACGAAGGAATGTATGTCATTAGCGCAACATTGAGTGACGAGGCACGTCATAAAACGTTGGATCGCATCCGAACCGGCATTGCCCATCGAGGCGGAGAAATCAAGAAAATGCATGAACAGGGGCGTCGTCGCTTAGCTTATCAAATTGACGGGCATCGCGAGGGATACTATTACTTGATTTACTTTGCCGCTCCCACTTCTGCCATTTCTAAGCTTTGGGAAGACTATCTCCTCAATGAGGATCTTGTTCGCTTTATCACTTTGCGTGCCGAAAAAGTGATGGAGAAAGTGGAATTTAAGCCATTACTTGACCAGCAATAAGGAGGTCACATCATGTTCCAAAGAAGACCAAGGTATCATCCCGATCAAGGAGACATGCGCTCTAGGAAGCGCAAGCGTTGTCCTTTTACAGCAGCAGGGATAACAGAGATTGATTACAAAGATATTCATACGTTGACCCAATTCATTACGGAACGAGGTAAGATTTTGCCGAGACGGATTACAGGTGTTTCTGCATCCCACCAGAAGAAACTGACCACGGCCATTAAGCGTGCGCGCCATGTGGCATTATTGCCTTTTGTTGCTGAAATTTAAGAAGAAAAAGAGGAAGGGTCAATGGCGACAAAATTATTACTCATTGAAGACATAGAAGCTGTGGGGCGTAGCGGCGAAATTGTGAGCGTGAAACCGGGTTATGCGCGCAATTTTTTGCTTCCGCAACGATTGGCGATAATTGCCGACAAGCAAGCATTGCGACGGCAGGAACGTTTGAGAGAAGAGCGTCAGAAAAGAGCGATAGCGGATAAAAAAGAATCTGATAAAGTCGCGGCACGCCTTGGAGGGATCTCTTTGACAACTGTGGTCAAAGTAGACCATGAAGGGCACATGTACGGTTCTGTGACAACCCACGAGATCGTTCACTTATTGCAAGAGCAGCAGAATATCAAAGTTGATAAGAAAGATATCCAGCTCAAGCATGCCATTAAAACAACAGGCGTGCATCTGATTCCTGTGAAGTTAAAAGAAGGAGTGGTCGCCTCTTTTAGCTTGAAGGTCATGTCTGAGGAGGGGTATCGCGCTTCTCAAGAAGAGGTTCCCCAAGGAGATTCTCCCCCTGAATGAGATAAGACTGCAGGACAGAGTGCATGCTCCGTTTGTTTTCCCCTGCTAAAATCAACTTGTTTTTGCGCATTGTTTCCAAGCGCTCAGATGGCTATCATGATCTCTCCTCTATTTTTCAGACAGTGAGTCTTGGGGATGTTTTAGAGATAGAAAGGGACGCAAACGAGGAGTTGACTTGTACAGATCCTTCTTTGCCGATCGATGCTTCCAATCTTGTTTTGAAGGCGACGGCACTCTTTCGCCGAAAAACAGGGATGACGCAGAGATTTAAAATGCATTTGGTTAAGCGTATTCCCACTCAAGCTGGCTTGGGGGGAGGGAGTAGTAATGCTGCAACAACCTTGTGGGCATGCAATCAACTCACACATGCTTGCATTCCTACGCATGCTCTGCAAGAGTGGAGTTCAGAAATAGGATCTGACGTTCCTTTTTTCTTTTCAGCAGGAAGAGCCTATTGCACAGGAAGAGGAGACACTGTCCATTCCATTCCCTTGTGGCAGGAACGTTCTGTATGGATTGTTAAGCCACAGAAAGGGTTGTCGACGCCAGACGTTTTTCGTTGCTTGAATTTTACTAACGACGACGCTTTAAAGCAGGCAGGCCAGTCCGATTTGCCTGCTTTTTTATCAGGCTCATTGCCCTATTTCAATGATTTAGAACAAGCGGCCTTTAAAATTAATCCTGAGCTCAATCAATTAAAAATTTCCCTTCTCGAACAGGGGTTCGAAACCGTTATGATGTCTGGATCTGGATCTGCATTTTTTTGCCTGGGTCATGGAACTTTTCCTCGGCGAGAGGATTTAACCCTTTTTCCTGTTCGTTTTATCTATCGAACCCTCTCTGACTGGTATCCTCTTTGAGGGGTCTAGGCATTGTACCTATCCATCATTGGACATAAAATGTACTATCTTAGCACATTCACTTCATTTTAGTCCCAAAACAAATTTAATGATAAGGTCCACCTCATTCATTTCCTTTAATTGAATACTCCCAATCTTGGCTCCTAGCCGGCTTTTATCAACAGATTTCAGCTCATCAATCATCACCTTTCCATTTTCTAATTAAATTATTTTTTAAAATTTATTTAATTTTTTCAAACAAGTAATTTATTTTTTATTTAAATTTATATTCTATGTTTATTTATTTACAACAAAAACTAAGGTTGAGAATAATAAGCCCTGAAAAATTCATGGCAAAGAAGACTGTTGGCACGTGCATGTCGATGTTTTTTGCTCGGAGCATCAGAGCTGTCTACAGCACATGTCATCCCGATGATCGGGAGTGCCTGGCTTCTTTTTGTGACGCCACTCTTTTTCTAAGGACGATTTTTTTTCACACAAAGTTATTTATAGTTGTCTTAGGGCCCCGCTCGGTAATTGAGGTTCTCAATGAAAAATGCGTGCAGATGGCTTGAGAGCTATTTTCACATCGATTCCAGTTGTTATTTTAAGTGTATATTGAATATAAATACTTTTAAGGCCATTGTGAGGGTCCTAGGTTTTAGCTATCGATTTCCATTTTTGATTCTTTTGAGCGGAGGTGACCGACTTTCATCTCAATTTTCATGTCCGACTGGCGGGAATTGCTGAAATGAAAAAATATTTTTTGCCAAAAGTTTAAGTCTATGCTACTATTTGTGGTTCAGGCATGAGATGGAATTTCGAGAGATCAACTCCTCTACTCACCCTCGTAAAAAACAAAAAAACAGTCCCCAGGAGGATTTGATGACTCGTTTACTTTATATTGAAGGATCGCCTCGCAAAAAGAGATCTTCTTCTACAGAAGTCGCTCATGCTTATCTGAGTGCTTACAGAAAAAAATATCCGGGAGATGAAATTGAGACACTCGATCTTTGGGCAAAAGAGATGCCTGAGTTTGATGAAGATGTGATTGATTCAAAACATGCCATTCTGCGCGGACAACGCCATACAGAAGCTCAACATCGAGCTTGGAAGCCTATTGAGGAAATGATTGCTAATTTTAAGCAAGCCGATCGGTATCTATTTTCTGTCCCGATGTGGAATTTTTGCATTCCTTATAAATTGAAGCATTATTTTGATATTATCGTACAGCCCTCTTATACATTTGCTTTTTCTCAGACTGAAGGATACAAGGGATTGGTCACTGGGAAACCTGTGGTGGTGATTTACTCTCGGGCAGGTGCTTATAGTCCTGGAACGGGTTTCGAAGCGTTTGATTTCCAAAAAACTTATATGGATACCCTATTGCCCTTCATCGGGTTTACAGAAATTTATTCGGTCCTCATTGAACATACGTCTTCAGTAGAGATGAAAGAAGAAGCCGTTAAACAAGCCATAGGGGAGGCTGTTAAACTAGTGGTTTGAGGTCTTTTTCAGAAGGGGGAAGTGAATCATCTGTTGGCGTTTGCTTTTGTAAAATATTTGAGAAAATATGCTCAATACGGGTCATTTTACGCGCTTTTGAGGGTTTCCCGTTAGCGACTTCGTGTAAGTTTTCGATGGCGATAAAAGCATGAGGATCTTCACGTAAAATCAGATCTTTCAATTCGGCTAATTGTAAACGTTCGGCAATCACGTATAAAATTTCCCGTTCATCCCCAGAAAAGCCTCCTCTTCCATACATGATAGTCAAACCTAGCTCCAATTCATAAATAATTGCGTCAGCAATCGCTTTTGATTTGGATGAAATAATCAAAACGGACTTTGTTTCATCAAGCCCGACGATCACAGAATCCATAATTTTAACAACGACAATATAGGTAATTAACGACATTAAAGGAGGATGCCAATCCTTAAAGACAAATCCGGCAGCACCAAAAACAAAGATATTGCATACGAGAACAACTTGTCCCACTGTAAATCCTGTACGGCGATTAATGATAATTCCCAAAATTTCAGCCCCATCCAGGCATCCTCCTTCGCGAATAATTAGACCTATGCCAATCCCCAGTAGTGCTCCTCCAATCACAACCACCTCTAAACTATTCCCATGAAACTGAATAGGCATTTTATGTGCAATCAACTCAAGTGCTCCAGAAAATAAAACGGTTGCTATGACCATATGAATGACAAACACTTTTCCTATCGAGCGATAGGCAAGAATTAGAAAAGGTAGGTTAAATAGAACGTACAAATAGGGAATGACTTGTTTCCCAAAAAGATTTCCAAAAATCATTGCCACGCCAACAACTCCCCCATCAAAGATGTTGTTTGGAATAAAAAAGACTTCAAGAGCGAACGCTGCTAGAAAGGCGCCCAGAGCTAGCCAAAAATAAGTTAAAATTTGGGAAAGCAAAGAACGTTTTGGAGGGTGAGAAATGTGCATATGGACATCCGGGTCTAAAAATGATATGGAAATGACAACACTCAAAAGGGGGGATGGTTCAAGTTTGGATGACTGTCAGGTTATAGGCGAGGAGGTTGAGATCGCTTAATTTACGACGACCCCATCGCATCAAGTGATGAGGGAGGAGCAAAGCAAGCAAGATGGATCCTCCCAGCGATCACATCACTCTGACACAAGTTTGAACTACGCCCCTTTTTGCCCTTCTTTAAAGGACGTTAGAAAAACACAAGAGGGTGACAAGAGAACGCGGGAGACGGGGCTCGAACCCGCAACTTCCGGCGTGACAAGCCGGTGCTCTAACCAATTGAACTACTCCCGCAAAATTGCAATACATTGGGCGCAACAGGACTCGAACCTATGACCACCTGTGTGTAAGACAGGAGCTCTGCCAACTGAGCTATACGCCCTCTAAAGCAAGCCCTTATGGTAACGATTTGCCAGATTTGATACAAGAAAAATGTCAATGCTGATTAAAAAATTTTGGTGATCCTCTCAAGCAATTGTTATTAAAGAAATGACTTGTATCCAAAAAAGGGGTACTCATGTGTTCTTTATCTTATGGGACCAGAAAACCGCTCCACCTTCAGTCCAGTGGATGAATGGTCCTTAGCCTTGTGGAATAGATTACCTGACTATGTCTTTAGAGGCTTGCCCGGTTGTTGAAACAAAATATCTATCGGTCCAAAATATCTATTGTTTCCAAAACTCCTTCGAGAATGGTTCCGGAAATTGCTTCCAAATTTTGGAGAGGGTGAGGAGCTGGTCAGGGGAGTGCGTTCCTCCTGTTGACCTAAAGACGATGTGGTGAACGTGAAATTTTGGATCTTTTTTTCTCCCGGAACACTTTTAACAACAATGCGGATCGCGACACAACATGTATCGCTTAACGTTGTAAAATTTTTTTGCCTTCCCCATTCAAGTCACATCAGGGCGAACGAGATTGTGGATGTCAAAGGAGGCTATTTCCATGAATAAACGGTTGATGGGCAAGATCGATTTTACGAATTCACGCCCATGCGATTGGATTTTTGAACGTAGGGTAAGCGTCACCCAACCGGCGTTTCTTCTATTCCGCCACTGTGCTTGGCAATAGCAAAGCTTTCTTCCCCTGCGCGTCCAACGGTTCTCTCAACTTCTCCGAAATATCTGTGCGAGTTTTAACCTCGCTCGCATAGAGTGTTTTCCGTTTCGCAATGACTGCGAATCCAATCACTTTCAAGCCAGAATCGACCCCGAACGTGATGGATTGCTTATATCGAGACTAGCCATACAATAGCTTAATCACAAACCGAGTGCGGCTCATCACTTTGGCACGTCCGCTTCCAAGAGCACATCTCAAACCATTGACAAACATGTTGCTTTTTTTGTTTGCGCTCTGGTGAAAGCTTTCTATTGCCACAGGAAGCCGCGAAGTCTTTAGCTTCCCGGAGGCTTCACTTCTTATCGCATTTTGCTCGTTGACTATTTATGTATGAACTCTTAGAATAAGTTGTCAATAAATTTCTTAAGCTATACCCTTCAAGAATTAGAATGGGTATAATAGATGAGAGACATATGTTTAATGTGATTCAACCAAGATGACTAAGCTACTACGATGAAATTCCAGTCGATACATTTCCAACGATTGCAAAGATTGCTATTTTTTCATTTACAATGTCCATCATGCGGAGTCAAACTAAATTGACATCTATTGAACAATATATACGACAGTTAATTGCAGCAGGTATCGCAGCTATCGCTGCTTTTGTCCATGCCATTCTTAGTCCCATTTTTAAAGCAGCATTTGGGAAAAACAATCAAATTACTCTTTATCAAGAGTTTATAAAATGTGTACTCCTCACAGGGCTAATGAGATGGGTCGGTCATACAGTAAACCAAAGAATAGAGGTGATAAATGTTATGAATTGGGGAGGAATATCTTTTATCTCTATCAATTTCATAAAAAGCCTGTTTTATTATGGTCCACAATACTTAGATTTCATAAGTCTCCTCTATGGTGGAGACACGCTACGCTTCATCCGTATAGCGCATCGTTTGGGAGTTGATAGTCGAGAGTTGATATCGCTATTGAATGATATCATTCATAGGCCTTATGATGGTCGTAAAGACTTTCTTATAATTTCCATTTTGCTCGTTGACCATTTATCCATCGAGTCGTACAATCAGCTTTCAATAAATTTATTAAGCCAATAGAGGAGAGACAAATATGTTTAATGTGATTCAACAAAGATGTCTAAGCTACTACAACGAAATTCCAGTCGATACATTTCCAACGATTGCAAAGAGTGCTATTTTTTCGTTTATGATATCCATCACGCGAGGTGAATTGAAATTGACATCTATTGAACAATATACACGACCGTTAATTGCAGCAGGTATCGCAGCTGTCGCTGCTTTGGTCCATGCCATTCTTAGTCCAATTTTTAATACAGCATTTGGGAATAACAATCAAATAACTCAATATCAAGAAATTATGAAATCAATACTCGTGACAGGGTTAACGAGAGTATTGCTCGGTTATGCAACAAACCAAAGAGTAGACGTGATGAAGACAAATTGGGGAGCAATATCTTTTTTATCTATCAATTTAATAAAAAGCGCCTTTTATTCTATTTTCCAAATCTCAGATCTTTTAGGTTACTCTCATGGAGAGACACTGAATTTAGCACATATAGCCCACCGTTGGGGAATGGGTAGTCCAGATGGGTCTAATAGTACATATATTGTTTTCAATTAGGGGTGATATTACTTTAATTCCACAAAGAGAAGTGATTTATTAAACTTCCTGACTTTGCTTTGCCGGGACGTAAAGCTCTTGTAAAAAGTAATATGGAATATGAAGTTCTGCTTATAGATGCGTCTAAGAGACCTATTAGAACGACCTAAAAAAAAGTCAGACACAAAGAGCGAAGAGAATGAGATAGAATCCATCGGAACCACTATTTTTTGGCTAGGAATTGCTTCTCTGGTCTTTATTCCCATTTTCAAGATCCTCACGCGCTCGCTACCCTTTATAGGAACATTTTTGGGTTGGCGTTGAATGTGCCTATTGTATGAGGATCGCGAGCACTTGCTTATTGCCAGATGATGACCCTTCTCGATCTTTCAGGCGTATTTTTTTTCTTGGGGGCAGGTTATTTTGCTGTCCACGGTATACGCCCTTTAAAGCAAGCAAAAACGGTAACAATTTGCCAGATTTGATACAACAGAAATCAATATTTCTTAAAAATTTTTCTCCACGCTCTCAAGCAATTCTTATTAAAGAGATTGACTTGTATCCAAAAAAGACGTACTCATACGTTCTCTATTTCTTATAATTCCCATTTTGCTCGTTGACTATTTATCTATCAACTCCTACAATGAGCTCTCAATAGATTCCTTAACCTAATACAGGAGAGACAAATATGTTTGATATGATTCAACAAAGATGCCTAAGCTACTACGATGAAATTCCAGTCGATACATTTCCAACGATTGCAAAGAGTGCTATTTTTTCCTTTACAATAACCATTATAATGCCCAGGTTGCTATCTAATCGCGATCTACGATTCGTATATATTGAAGAATATACACCAGCGTTAATTACAGCAGGTCTCGCGGCTGTCGCTACTTTGGTCCATGCCATCCTTAGTCCTATTTTTAACAGAGCATTTGGGAACAATAGTCAAATCAATGTTAATCAAGAACTTATGAAATATTTACTCGTGACAGCGTTAACCGGAGTATGTCTCAGTTATGCACGAAACCAAAGAATAAGATATTTTGTGTCTATCAATTTGGTAAAAAGCCTCCTTTATTTTGGTGTACAAATAAGACCGTATTTAGGACACATAGCAAACCGTTTAGGAGTTAATAGTCCAGATGGGTCTAATAGTACATATCTCGTTTTATAACTGCATTGCTAAAAATATAGAGGTGATAAAAAAGATTGCAAAAATTCCTATTTTTTCCTTTACAATACCGATTATAATGCCTTTTTTGCTGTCTAAATGGAATCGATTCATATGGATTAAAGAATAGAGCGTTAATTGCAGCAGGTCTCGCGGTCGTCGCTGCTTTGTTCCATGCCATCCTTAGTCCTATCTTTTACGGAACATTTGGGAAAAATAAACAAATCACTCCTCATCAAGAACTTATGAAATGTTTATTCCTCACAGGGTTAACTAGAATAGGGGTCCCTTATGCAGCAAACCAAAGAATGGACGTGATAAATATGAATTGAGGAGGAAGATTTTTTTTGTCTATCAATTCAATAAAAAGTATCCTTTATTACTGGCTTGACGAGAATATTGGTTAGTTATGCAATAAATTTAAGCATAGACATGATTGAGAAGAATAAATTGCTCTTTGCTTCCTGGAACATGATGAAAAGCTCATGAGATATCGTTGCACAATGTTTTGACTATTTACCCGTGACTCGAGGCTTTACGTTACAGACTACACGTTTAGCTCAACGTGGTGGATTCGATACTCCACACGGATCGATGTGTTGTTTTATCTTAAGTTCCAATAGATGGGTATGTAGGACTTTATCAGCGATTGTTTTTCATTTAGGTTTAGCCAAAGCCCCCGCTTTGAATGATAAAAAATGCCCTCATATTTTCAATATGGGAGCATTTTTTATCGTTGAATTGTGGGAGTTTTCACTTTATCGAAATCCCATTCTTGACGTGGAATGGGGGTATAATAGGCCAAATTCACTTTATAGCATGGTTCAAATTTGAGTCACAGTTAAGGGAAAAGGGAGATGGCTAAGATTGTTTGATATGAGACAAGTCAATAGCCCCTAGCTGTTAGCCGGAACAAGATTCCCTCTTCCAGCTGTGACTTAACTGTCACGCAAATTTGAACGATGCTCACTTTATTCAACGATCGATTGGGTGGTATGTGAAGGAGAAATAGAGGTAGATTATTTTTGTGAACTTGCAAAAAGCTGGCGAATACATGCCTGCATATGTAACGGAGAAATAGCATGTTAGGGCCGGATATTCCTATGTCTAATTTATTAATGATCCTCACTTTTGTGTTGGGCTATTTTTTCATCACAATTGAGCATATCACCAAGGTCAATAAAACATCGGTCGCCCTTTTGATGGCCATTCTCTGTTGGGTCCTTCAATTCATCAATCGACTAGAGTCGAATGAGAATAATCTCAATTTCTTAGCAGAACATCTTGCTAATATTAGTCAAGTCATTTTTTTCCTCTTAGGAGCATTGACGATTGTTGAAATAATCAATGTCCATAAAGGTTTTCGGCTTATCTTGAGACACATTCAGGTGAGTTCTAAGCGCAAGATGCTTTGGCTACTCGGCTTTATTGCATTTTTTCTCTCTTCTATTTTGGACAATTTGACGACGACGATCATTATGGTTACGCTGCTTCGAAAGTTAACAGATGAAGATGAGGATCGTTTAATGATGGGGGGAGCCGTTGTGATTGCAGCCAATGCTGGTGGTGCTTGGACACCTATTGGAGATGTGACAACGACGATGTTATGGATCGGAGGAGAATTATCTACTTTCGCGATGATGCACGTTCTTTTTTTACCGAGCCTTGCATGTCTCATTGTCGCGTTACTGGTATTGACCTTTTCTATGAAAGGAGAGTATTCCCAGGCTCGTTCTCAGAACGAGGATAATGAGACAGAACCTATGGGAACCACTGTTTTCTGGCTAGGAATTGGTTCTCTGGTCTTTGTTCCCATTTTCAAAATCATCACCGGCTTGCCACCGTTTATGGGAATCATTTTTGGGTTGGCCTTAATGTGGCTGTTAACTGATGTCGTTCATAGGCGTTATGACAATCGCGAACATTTGCTTGTTCCCAACATTATGACCCGTATTGATGTTTCAGGCGTATTGTTCTTCTTAGGCGTGTTGCTTGCGGTCGATGCCTTACACACCGCCGGCTTACTGCAAGCATTGTCTCATTGGATGGACAGAACCCTGGGGAGTCCAGAAATCATGGCAATTGCGATTGGATTAGTTTCTGCGATTGTAGATAACGTCCCTTTAGTAGCAGCAGCCATGGGAATGTATGAACCTAGCCAATACCCTATCGATTCAACTTTTTGGAATTTAGTTGCCTATTGCGCAGGAACAGGGGGAAGCATTCTTGTCATTGGATCAGCGGCAGGAGTGGCTTTTATGGGGCTTGAGCGCGTACAATTTTTTTGGTATATGCGTCGAATTGGATTAGCAGCTCTTGCTGGCTATTTTGGGGGCATTGCAATATTTAAATTAATGAGCTTTGGTGGTTAATAAGGAGGAGTAATCATGGCCAGCACAGTTATTGAAGCGATGATTCAAGAAAAGTTTAAATTGGCTGGAATTGATTGCAAAAAAGATAATCCTTGCGGTCTTCAAATACATGATCCTCGTTTTTATGAAAAAGTTCTCCACAATGGCTCGTTGGGATTGGGCGAATCTTATGTGGATCGCTGGTGGGATGCTGAGCGCGTGGATGACTTTATTTACCGGGTGACTAAAGCTGATTTGGAGTCTACGCTTCAATGGTCTTTGCGCCAACTTTTGCACATTTCCAAATATTTTTTGTTCAATCTGCAATCCAAAAACCGCGCGACGGAGGTCGGCAAAAAACATTACGATATTGGAAACGACCTTTTTACCAGGATGCTCGATAAGCGCATGGTTTACTCTTGTGCGTATTGGAAAAACGCTTCCAATTTGGATGAAGCTCAAGAGGCAAAATTGGATTTGATTTGTCAAAAGCTTTACCTCAGGCCTGGGATGAGAGTCCTCGATATTGGTTGTGGTTGGGGAAGCTTTGTCAAGTACGCCGCTCAAAAATACCAGGTTGAAGTTGTCGGAATCACGATTTCCCAACAACAGTTGGAGTATGCGAAAACTTCCTGCAAAGGTCTTCCAGTCACTCTTTATTTTCAAGATTACCGCGATGTGAATGAGGTATTTGATCGGATCGTTTCGGTAGGGCAAATGGAGCATGTAGGGGATAAGAATTATTTGATTTATATGCAAATGATTTGTCGATGTTTAAAGAACGACGGCATCTTCTTGCTCCATACCATTGGAAAGAATAAAACGACAAAAAGCACCGATCCCTGGATGGAAAAGTATATTTTTCCGAATGGGCAAATTCCTTCTGTGGAACAGCTCGCCAAGGCAGCGAATGGCCTTCTCATTTTAGAAGATTGGCACAATTTCGGAGCTGACTATGACAAAACATTGATGGCTTGGCATCACAATATTGTACAACACTGGGAGGCATTAAAAATGCACTATGATGAGCGCTTCTACCGCATGTGGACTTACTATCTGTTGGCCTGTGCAGGCGCTTTTCGTTCTCGGATGCTCCAATTGTGGCAGATCGTTTTTGTCAAACAAGGAATTCCCGGAGGCTATTTTTCTATTCGTTAAGCAAAAAAAATTAGCCTTCAAAACTCAAAAAAATTTTAAAAAAAGCTTTTTCTGAACCTGAAGACTTCCCCATTCCTCATTCGAGTAGCTCAAAGTGAAGCAGCCGTTTCTCTCTCTCATTTGACTCACTTGAATTTTTTTTGATTTGTATGAATTTCCTGTTAATATTGCGTGAGCTTTTTGTATACACAAATCCATGGATGATGGCAAAATTTGCATATCAACCCCTCCCAATTAGGAGCATTTATGCTAAATCTTTGGCACACTCCCTGTCTCTACCCTTCATTAGTTCCCTCTAATGAAGCAATGTTTGCAAAATGCGCATTTTCGCCTGAAGAGCAGGACTTGCTATGTCCATTTTTAAAAGACATGGATCAGAAAGAATTAGAAGCCCAAACAAGACAAGATCACTCTCCTCTAACTCAAGCAGAAGCTAAGGTTAAAGAACAACAAAAATTAAGAAAGAATATGGCTTGGTATACACGTTTAGGTGAAAATATTTCCACTCTCGCAGGGTCTTCATTTTTTGGCTGGGGAATGGTTACTCTCTTTCCAGAAATTAGCATTCCTGCAGGTATATTCTACGGTACGGTTGGGACGTTGTGTGTTCATGCAGCGATTCCTTTTCGGTATCAGTATTTTAGAAGTATCGAACTATCAGAAAGGGAGAGAAAACTAGGCATAGCCGATAAAAGGATGCGGAGATTAAGGAAAAAAATTTTTGATATAAACACAAATCTAGTACAGTTGAGGAATGCACCTGAGAACATTCAACTCCTAAAAGTTTTAGACAAAGACCAATTGGATGTGGCAAAAACATTCTTTGAAAATGTTGTGAATAAATACCAGACACTAAGAGATAACTGTCCAAAAGCCCCTCTTAAATATGAAACCGGTTATTCTAATGATGATCGAGGGTGTAGGGTGGAAGTCACACATACCAAAGTATATGATCCAGAAGTTGACGATTACGTGTACGCACTAAGCTCCTCTAGGAATTTTTGGGATTCCACTTATTCAGTCGCTAAAAAGGATTATTCTACTGGAAATATGATTAAGACGACCACAACACAAAGAAATTATACTAATAATTGAGGAAAAAATGTTCGTACCACGAGGTGTAAATAATCCTTTAACAATGACATTTGCTCAAAAATTAAGACATCTTAGTGTCGTAAATGCTGAGCTTGCATTTGCAAGTTGGACATCTGCGAGTTTCTTTGCTTGTGGGTTAAGAAAAATAATCGAAATTTCAAGAGAAATTATTGCTAAAAATAGTCAAGCAAATCTTGAAATAAGCATAGTGTTAGCGTCCCTTTGTATTTTTATTTTACTTTCATTTGATATACTTTTTTTTGCTTACAGTTCATTTTTTATCAATTTATTTTTTATTATGGATCAAAGTCGTGTTATCTTACCTCTTCAATTGCGAAATTATAGTTGGAGATATTTTCCATGCTCACTCCACCTTCTCGCTTATGGTGAAATTCCTAGTCACAGAGTTTACGATGTAATTTTCTAAAATAACGTTCCTTAAAAAAAGGGCATGGTTCAAATTTAAGTCAGACTTAGGCTACACGGCTGACATTGTTTGATTTGTGATAAGCCAATAGCCTCTAAGAGGGTGTTTGGAAAGTTAAAAAAATGGCTAACAAGACATCCAGTATCGATTTTTATCTAAAATTTTTCGAAATGCAAGCCTCAGTGCTGCAGCCTCGAAACAGTTAACTGGACTTTTGCAAAGTTACCTGAATTCAGGTTGACACAAGCCCGAGAGCGGTCATTACTTCATTTTGTTTTCTATGTTCTCTTGTAATTTGCTCAATAGCCCAA
>Ga0116226_10000647_pt1 | contig 29719 bp, 41 predicted proteins | sample S1TSphfallax_FD_89692 | JGI IMG/M metagenome (GOLD analysis project Ga0116226, IMG submission 89692) | Host-associated microbial communities from peat moss isolated from Minnesota, USA - S1T2_Fa - Sphagnum fallax MG | ecosystem: Host-associated > Plants > Peat moss > Unclassified | place: USA...
GCTTCAGCATATCAGCCCAGTATCATGGGAGAATCTCATTATCTATGGCGACTACAATCTGGACAAGGATAAAGTAAAATTGTCATAGCGTACATTTACGCACGAATGTGCGTAGTACCCTATCATCGCTTACTCTGGCTGCATCCTTTTCTGGATGGAAATGGCAGGGTGGCACGGCTTATGTCTTACGCGATGTTGCATCAGGCTTTGGATACGGGGGGCATTTGGTCGATTGCAAGGGGGCTTGCCCGCAATCAGAAAGCCTATAAAGCCCATCTGGCTGCCTGTGATGTAAAACGTCGCAATGATCTGGACGGACGGGGCAATTTAAGCGAAGCCGCACTCGCCGAATTTGCCAAATGGTTCCTTGGCATCTGCATTGATCAGGTCGATTTTATGGAACAACTGATGCAGCCCGAACGCCTGCGTGAGCGGATGCTTATCTGGACGGAAGAAGAGATAAGAGCCGGTGCATTGCCTGCCAAATCGGGTGCTGTGATAGAAGCAATACGCTATCGTGGTGAATTATCGCGTAGTGATGTCATGGCTATTTTAGGTACAGGCGAACGCAATGCTCGCAGAGTCACCTCTGCCCTGCTTGAGCGGGGGGTACTGGTTTCCCAAAGCACGCGTAGCCCCTTAAGATTGGCATTTCCTGCCACCTTGGCATCCCGCTGGATGCCTGGATTATTTCCCGATAAGGTGTGATTACTGCGTTTCTGCCAGTGTCTGTAACTGTGAACGGGTTTTAAATCGTACAATATCATCAAACTGCAAGCCACTTGCAGCGTTTCCCGTAACAGGTTTTTGTACAAAAATACGATCAAAATTGGTAGCTGTTGCGGTGCTGTCACAATGGCAGTTTTTCAGCTCGTCGCTATTGGTGGAGCTGGCATTGAAGCGGGTGGAGGTGTTATTCAGGTTGCGGATGTAGCCACCATGCCCATTTTTGCCGTAAGAAACCAGGCTATAGAGTGCATTATAGGTAAGGGCATTGCTTAACGCATTCGTTGCCACGACTTTTACCACTATTGCTCCGCTGGTAACCTGTACGGGATATTGCAAAAATGCACCGTAAGCGGTGATGCGTTTATCCACTGCATAGAGTATTTTTCTACCATATGCATCGTAGGCAAAGCGGTTTGGCAGTTTCAGTGCCTTAACAGGGATTGCACCAGCGGTGACTTGCGAAAGCGTTGTGGCATCATAGAGGGGGTCTGCATTATCAGGATCGGTGGTAGTGTTAGTAAAATTGGCTCCCGTGCAGAGTCCATCTGCCAGAGTTTCAATTTCCGTTCCAAAGCTGGCATTGCTTTCTGCCAGTGTAATATCCGCAGGGCAGGGCAGTCTGCCATAGACATTACGGTAATTCTGAAGTGCAGCTTCCACCACGTCCAACGTTGTGTTCACCGCTTTGTTGCTATTGGAAGTCGAAATAGCAGTCGCATACCGCAATGCCCCCACCGTCACGATAGCGAGTGCCAGAATTACGATGGAAAGCTCAATAAGGGTAAAACCTGCGTTTTTCTTCATGGATTGATACGTTTATGAAAATTACTTAACCTATTATACCATGTAAAACCAGTTACGCCACCTTTTCCTGCTCATCCAGATTATTAATCCCCAGCAGCTTTAATTTACGATGCAGGGCAGAGCGTTCCATACCCACAAAACAGGACGTTTTCGAGATATTGCCACCGAAGCGGTTAATCTGTGCAGCCAGATATTGTCGCTCGAATAATTCCCGAGCTTCCCGCAGGGGCATGGACATAATGTCGCTATTAACTTCAGGACGCAACGCTACCGTGTTGGTTTCAAACAGTTCCTTGGGCATCATATCCGATTTGATAGTCGTTCGCGAGCCTCCTGGAGCCATAATTAACAGCCATTCCATCATGTTACGCAACTGCCTGACATTGCCTGGCCAATGGTAAGCCTGTAGCACGGCTATCGCATCTTCACTCAATTCTCGCACTGCCAGCCCTGAAATCTCGGATGCACGTCTGAGGAAATGGCTGCATAATTCCGCAATATCGTCCCGTCTTTCTTTTAGAGAAGGCATTTTAAGTGGTACGACATTTAAACGATAATAAAAATCTTCTCTAAAATTACCATTCGCAATTTCCTGCATCAGATCGTGGTTGGTAGCCGCAATGACCCTTACATCCACCTTGATTTTGCGATTTCCTTTTACCCTTTCAAAGGACTGTTCCTGTAAAAAACGCAGGATTTTTCCTTGCGTTTCCAGAGGCATATCCGCCACTTCGTCAATGTAGAGTGTACCACCGTGGGCTTTTTCAAATACCCCGATTTTTTCCGCTACACCGCCAGGACTATTACCTTCCAGACCAAATAGCTCAACTTCAATCTTCTCGGGTGTCAGACTGCCAGCATTCATCACCACAAATTCACCGCCTGAACGCCTTGATTTTGCGTGAATGAGACGGGCAACAATTTCCTTGCCACTCCCTGCCGCTCCCGTAAGCAACACGCGACTATGGGTAGGAGCCACTTTTTCAATCGCCTGCCTGAGCTGGTTTATGATAGGAGAAGTACCAATCAGCCCTGTTTCGGTTGCTCCTCTGAGTTTTAGCTCCTTATTTTCCCGCTTCAGGCGGGAATGCTCCAACGCACGCTGGATAATGGCAAGCAGGCGTTCTGCCTTAAACGGCTTTTCAATAAAATCGTACGCACCCATCTTGATAGTGGAAACAGCCGTTTCAATATTGCCATGTCCGCTGATCATCAGTACGGGCAACCCGGGATATTTTTTCAGCACCAGTTCCAAAATACCCAGCCCGTCCAGCTCGCTGCCATGCAGCCAAATATCAAGAATCAGGAGGGCAGGAATACGTTCCGCCAGGGCAGCCAGTGCGGTATCACTGTTGTTGGCGGTACGCACACTATAATTTTCGTCTTTCAATATATCGGATAACAAATCGCGAATATCGTCTTCATCATCTACTATCAATATGTCAGAAATCATGTGGTGCATAACTATATAGGGTTGAAGATACACATTTTTATACTACAGGTAGATAGGTTTTTACAAGCGATAAGTTATCTTTTTATTACATTGCTTTCCAGGCATGAACGGGAAGTGGAAATTATTTACTGAAATATTGCTTGATTTAAGCAGGAATTTCAAGCATGAATAAGTGGATTTTAAACCAGTTATAAGAAAATGATGCCTTTTTTCAGACATATTACTATTGCATTTGCCTTGATAATGCTTGCTTTTCCTGCTTTTGCAGAGTGGAGTTTGCCTTCGCTCACCGAGAATACGCCACAAAAAATACGCCATATCAGGATTAGAGGCAATCAGCGGATTGAAGAATCAACCATCCTTACCTATCTTGGGCTTAAGGAAGGTACGGTGCTGAATCAGACGGATCTGGATAATGGACTGAAAAATATTTTTGCTACCGGTTTTTTTGCCGATGCCAATGTAAGTACCACCCCGGTGGATGCAAACAACATTGATTTATTACTCGAAGTCGTGGAAAACCCGATTGTTAATCAGGTGGTATTTGAGGGAAATAAATCGACAGATGATAAAACACTTTCCGCTGAACTGGAGCTTAAACAGCGTGCCATTTATACCAAAACCAAATTGCAGAATGATGTGAAGCGTATATTGGATATTTATCGCAGAGGCGGGCGTTATTCAGCGGAAGTCAACCCGAAAATCATCAAGCTGGATCAGAATCGTGTCAATCTGGTCTATGAAATAACCGAAGGAGCCGTCGCAAAAGTGCAGAAAATCTCCTTTATTGGCAATGAGAATTTTGATAGTGGTACACTGGTGCAAGCCATTCGTACGTCAGAAACACGCTGGTATAAATTCTTGAGCAGTGATGATAAATACGATCCCGAGCGGTTGCAGTATGATCAGGAATTGCTGCGTCGTTTCTATACTTCTGAAGGATTTGCCGATTTTCAGATTAAATCAGCGATTGCCGAACTTTCGCCTGCAAGAGACGGGTTTTACCTCACTTTTACGGTGGATGAAGGGCAGAAATATAAATTTGGTACGATTAAAATCCAGTCGCTTTTACAGGGTGTAGATGTGGACGAATTGCAGAAAAAACTGCAAACGCATGATAATGAAACCTATAATGGCACTAAAATCGAAACCTCCATTGATGCACTCACCAAAGAATTGGGTAATCAGGGCTTTGCCTTTGTGGATATTGAACCCGTAGTGGAACGCAAACCTGAAGCCAAAATCATCAATATTACCTATAAAATCAAGGAAGGTCCACGCGTCTATGTGGAGAAAATCAATATTACGGGTAATTTGCGGACACTGGATGAAGTGATCCGCCGTGAATTTCGCCTGGCGGAAGGGGATGCCTATAGCACCTCCAAAATTGCCCGTTCCGAGCAGCGTCTGAATAATCTGGGCTATTTTGAAAAGGTAAAAATTACCAATGTACCAGGTAGTACGCCTGATAAAACCGTCATTAACGTCGAGGTACAGGAAAAATCTACAGGTGAAATTTCGATTGGTGGCGGGCTTTCTACCGTGGATGGGCCTTTGGCACAGTTTGGCATCAAGGAAACCAATTTACTGGGAAGAGGGCAGGATTTACGCTTTAACGCTGCTGTTTCCGCCGTACGTCAGCAATATGACATCAGCTTTACCGAGCCGTATTTTATGGATAGGGAACTCTCTGCGGGTGTGGATTTATTCAAAACCGAACTGGATGTGAATACGGGTATTCCTTACCAGTCAGACACAAATGGTATTCGCTTGCGTTCTGGTTATGCGTTGACGGAAAAATGGCAGCAGACGTTGAACTATACCTTAAAACAGACAGACATTAGCGATGTGCAGTCAACCGCTTCTATCTTTATTCAGGATCAGGTGGGGACGACTACGGAATCTTCCGTTGGACATGCCACCACATATGATAATAGAGACAATAAATTCAACCCGACCGCTGGGGAATTTTTCCGCCTTAATCAGGATGTGGCGGGACTGGGTGGTGATGCCCATTATCTGAGAAATGAAGTCCATGCAGGCTATTATTACTCTGTTGCTCCCAAATGGACGCTTTCCCTGCAAGGTGCTGGCGGATATATTTTTGGATTCGATGAAAATGTGCGTATTGAGGATCGTTTCTTCTTAGGCGGAACCAGTTTCAGGGGCTTTGAAAATTACGGTATGGGACCCCATGATACCACCACGGGTGATCCCTTGGGGGGTAATGCCTATTATACCATTACGCCAGAACTGGCCTTCCCGGTTGGATTGCCTGAAGATCTGGGGGTGCGTGGCTCGATTTTCTCGGATATTGGAAGCCTGTGGAAGGTTGAAGATACGGGAAGTAATGTGGAAGATACGCAAAAAGTCCGTGTATCTATAGGGGTGGGGCTTTCCTGGGCTTCGCCTTTTGGGCCTATTCGTATTGATCTTGCAGACGCTATTTTGAAAGATGAATATGATAAAACCCAGATATTTCAGTTTAACTTTGGTACAAAATTTTAATAAAGGATAACGAATATGAAAAATAACCTGCTTTTTTCCCTCCTTTCTTTGGGGGTTGTTGCTACTGCTTCGCTTGCATCTGCTGCGGAAACTTTGGTCTATATCAATACACAGGAATTGATGCACGAATCCACCGCTGCCAAATCATTGCGGGAACAGTTGGATGCCAAACAAAAAACCTTCCGTGCCGAAGTAGGTCGCAAAGAAGATGATTTGAAAAAAGAAGAGCAGAGCCTTGTCAAACAGCGTGATGTATTGGCAAAAGATGTGTTTGAGAAAAAGGTAAAAGAATTCCAGGAAAAAGTAACCGCTTTAGGGAGAGAAAAAAATGCCAAGACGGCAGAGCTGGATAATGCAGCGGCGGCTTCCTTTGAACAAATCCAGAAAACCGTTACGGATATTGTCAGCAAAGTAGCAAAAGAAAAAGGCTATAGTGCGGTGTTGCAGGCTTCTGCGATGCTTTATGCTGATCCCCGTCTGGATATTACCAAAGAAGTATCAGACAAACTCAATGCTGCCCTGCCAAAAGTAACTGCCAATTTCAAATCTGCTACCAAGAGCGATGAGTAGTTTTTAATAACCTGTCAGCGTCACCCACAAGATCTTGGTCGAAGCAATCCAGCAGAAAAACTGGATTGCTTCGCAAGCTACATTTACTCAAAATGGCGACCAATTATCAGAAGCGAACAGCATTGGGTTAAATATATTCATTTTTGTCTCCCTTCATTTTCCAGATGCAGCTTCAACATGCTATAGATTTCCCCCACAAGAAAATTTCGACCAATCAGATACCAGTTCATATTTTCTGCATGTAACATCACAAATCGGTCGAGAGCCTTTTGCATAAAAGCCTCAATCATGGGGTCAGAACCGCTTGCACCGGGGTAGTGGGTGTGGATATGTTTTTCGACTTGCTTGTAAAAATCCTGTAAAAGCGTATGTTTGCCATCTTCGGCATAGGTGCTTTCCAGTAAACGATACAGGCTACGGCGATGGGATAATACAAGATCAGCGTCCATTGGTTTCTCTCCTCAAAGTTACAAAAAAACCACCAGTGTTAGGACTGGTGGCGTGGGGAGTTGACTAAACCAAACAAGAAGGTCTGAGTTGCTCTTTAGGCTTTCGCCCTGAACATACAGCAACACCTCCCCAGCCAGGGCTGGAGAGTGCATTCTTTCGGCAGCACAAAGTACCGCTTGTTTAGAGGTAGTCACACCCCAAAATGGCATTTGCCATTTCAGGAAAACCTATAGGATAAATCTGAAATGAGGTAAAGCAGAATTTTAGCGACAGGCAGAGGGGCAAAAATACGGATTCCCGCTTGCATAAATGCTATACTGCTTCTATGTTCCAAAAAAACAATTTTTAAAATATGAACAGTAACTATGGTTGATACACGTTTTTTTACCCATTCGGGGGTGCTTTCCCTTACGCATATGGTTACGCTTACAGGTGCAAAAGCCTGTTATGCGGACGGTTCTGCCCTGAAAACCGATAATGACATTACCCTGCATGGCATTGCACCGCTGGATACAGCAGGCAGTAATGAAATCAGCTTCCTTGATAACCCCAAATATCTATCCACCTTCAAGACTTCCAGGGCGGGTGCTTGCTTTGTGGTTGAGAAATACCGCTCTTTGGCTCCTGCCAACATGATATTACTCGTCTGTGATGATCCCTACCGTGCCTTTGCTCAAGTGGCACAGGCGTTTTACCCGCCAGTGCAAAGTTCAGGTGTCATTGCTCCTTCTGCCAGCGTGGATGCTTCGGCGGTAATAGGAAACAACTGTACGATTGGGGCAAATGCCTTTATTGGCGAGCAGGTGGAATTGGGTGATAATTGTATTATCCAGCCTAATGCCGTCATTGAAAAAGGGGTGGTGATAGGTAATAATAGCTATATTGGAGCGAACACCACCATTAGCCACGCCCTTATCGGGCATCATGTTATTATCCATCGCGGGGTGAATATCGGGCAGGACGGTTTCGGTTTTGCCATGAGTGCAAAAGGACATCTGAAAGTACCGCAACTCGGTCGGGTGATTATTGAAAATGAGGTGGAAATTGGTGCGGGAACGTGTATAGACAGAGGTTCAACGCAAGATACGCTAATAGGGGCGGGTACAAAGATCGATAATCTCGTACAGATAGGGCATAATGTGGTGATTGGCAAGGGAGCCATTGTGGTGGCACAGGTGGGCATTTCTGGCAGCACCCATATTGGGAATGGTACGATATTGGCAGGGCAGGCGGGAGTAGCAGGACATCTGCATATTGGTAACGGGGTGAAAATAGCAGCACAAAGCGGAGTGATGGAGAATATTGCAGATGGTGCTACGGTGGGGGGATCGCCCTGCGTACCCGTCAGGCAATGGCATAAACAAACGATAGCATTAGCCAGAATGGCAGAAAAGAAGGGGGTATCCTAATGACTAATAAAGAAGAAGGCGTAGTCCTGAATATTGATCGCATCATGCAGATGCTACCGCATCGCTATCCTTTTTTGCTGGTGGATCGCATGATTAACATTGTACAGGGCGAATCGGCAACGGGTATTAAAAACGTAACCGTCAATGAGCCGCATTTTATGGGGCATTTCCCGGGCAAACCCATTATGCCTGGCGTATTGATTATTGAGGCAATGGCACAGACCTCGGGGCTATTGGTCATCCATAGTCTGGGAGCAGAAGCAGAAGGCAAGCTGGTCTATTTCATGTCGATTGAAGAGGCAAAGTTTAGAAAACCCGTGATTCCAGGCGATACGCTCCATATTCACGTCAAAAAATCCAAAAGCCGTGGCAATGTCTGGAAATTTGCCTGCGAAGCCCATACAAAGAATGGAAAAGTGGCAGAAGCCATTGTTTCCGCCATGATTGCAGTATAATAGCAACGCTTGAGAGATAAAAAATATGCCGCATATCCATCCTTCCAGTATTATTTCCCCACACGCAACCCTTGCGGATAATGTAAAAATCGGGGCGTTTTGCGTGGTCGGGGATGAAGTGACGCTGGCAGCAGGCGTAGAGCTGGTTTCCCATGTCAGCATTGCCGGCATTACGCAGATAGGGGAAAATACGAAAATCTATCCTTTTGCATCGCTCGGTTCACCCCCACAAGATTTGAAATATAAGGGAGAAAAATCCTCGCTTGTCATTGGCAAAAACAACCAGATTCGTGAGCATGTCTCCATGAATACGGGGACAGAAGGCGGCGGTATGGTCACACGGGTGGGAGATAATTGCCTGTTTATGGTAGCTTCGCACGTTGCACATGATTGTCAGGTGGGAAATAACGTTATCTTGGCCAATAATGCGACACTGGCTGGGCATGTAGAAGTGGGAGATTACGCTATTATTGGCGGGCTGGCAGCCATACATCAATGGGTGCGTATTGGCAAACATGCGATTATCGGGGGTATGTCGGGCGTGGAAAAAGACGTGATTCCCTATGCTTCCGTGATGGGAGAGCGGGCATCTCTGGCAGGGCTGAATCTGGTAGGGCTGAAACGCCGCGAGGTTGATCGTGATACGATTCATGCTTTACGTCATGCCTATAAAATGCTATTTGAATCAGAAACGGGGACATTGACGCAGCGTTTAGCAGAAGTGCAAACCAGTTTCACCCACATTGCTCCTGTTGAGGATATTATTGCCTTTATGCAAACCAAAGGCAGCCGTTCCTTCTGCGCTCCCAAATCCAACCATCTGACTGAAATAACCTCATGACACTTCCTGCTTCTGTTGAAACGCTTTCTTCTCCCCTTGGCATTATTGCGGGTAGTGGCAACCTGCCCCGCCAGCTTATTAATCGTGTGCTGAAAACAGGACGCAGCGTATTTGTGGTGGCGATTGAAGGCGATACGGAAAGTGCAACCATAGAGAATGTTCCGCATATCTGGATTAATCTGGGGGCGATTGGAACCGCTATTGAAGCCTTGCAGCAGGCGGGTAGCCGTGAACTCGTATTGGTGGGGAAAATAAACCGCCCTGCTCTGAAATCCCTGAAGCCTGACATGATGGGAGCCAAACTCCTTGCCAAACTTGGCATGTCACTATTCGGCGGCGATGCTTCTATTTTTAAATCCATTGTGGCTTTTCTGGAAGAATATGGCTTTACCATTATCGGGAGTGATGAAATTATGCAGGATATGGTCACACCTGAAGGGCCTTTAGGGCAGAATATCCCTGATAAACAGGCGATTCGGGATATTGAGCTGGGCGTAAAAGTCCTGCGTGCGATTGGAGATTTTGATATTGGACAGGGCGTTATTGTGCAAAACGGGCTGGTATTAGGGATTGAAGCAGCAGAAGGTACGGACGCTCTTATTCTTCGTTGTGCCAGCTTAAAAAGCGAAAGCAAGGGTGGCGTATTGGTCAAAGCCCGCAAACCCATTCAGGAAAACCGTGTTGATCTTCCCACGATTGGCGATACTACCATTACGCTCATGCACGAAGCAGGCTTTGCTGGCATTGCCCTGGAAGCCAAACATTCGCTTATTGTGGGTCGCAGGGAAGTGGTGAGAATGGCAGATACGCTGGGGCTTTTCCTCATTGGCTTTTCGCTGGATCCTGTTTAGCAATAAGGCTTTTGTAGCATAAAGTCTGCTATTGCAACTACGCCCTGTTTCTTTTATGTTAGTGTGCTTAACTATTTTTTTGAGGAGTTCTCCATGTCTATTGATAGCAAAATTTCGGAATTAAAACTAAGCCTGCCTGCCGTTTCCATGCCCGCTGCCAATTATGTTCCCTATATAATAGCGAATAATCTGGTCTATTTTTCCGGAACCCTTCCCATGCTTGACGGCAAACCGCAATATGTCGGCAAGGTCGGTAAGGAATTTTCCATTGAAGAGGGACAGGAATGTGCCAAAATTTGCATCCTCAATATCCTTTCCCATCTTAAAAATGCTTTGGGTGGGGATTTGGGCAAGGTAAAACGCCTGATTCGTTTAGGTGTATTCGTTAATTCCGCTGCCGGATTTACCGATCAGCCTAAAGTAGCCAATGGTGCTTCTGATCTGATGGTGGCATTGTTTGGTGAACAGGGCAAACATGCCCGCTTTGCCGTGGGAGTAAGTGAATTACCGTTTGGCGTGGCAGTTGAAATTGATGCTACGTTTGAAATTTAATCCTTTTTGATACTATGGCGATGCTGCATCAGGCCAAACAACTGGTGATAAAAGTAGGCTCTTCTCTGCTTTTGGATTCAAATGGTGAAGTAAATCTCGCCTGGCTTGATGCGTTTGCACAGGATATTGCTGCCTTGCACGCACAGGGAACCCGCATTATTATCGTCACTTCAGGGGCGGTAGCGTTGGGACGCACCACGCTCGGGCATAAAAAAGGCATTTTGAAACTGGAAGAAAAACAGGCAGCCGCCGCCTGTGGACAGATTAAGCTGGTGGAAGCATGGCAAAAAAGCCTTGGCAAACACGGCATTGCGATTGCACAAATTTTGCTTACGATTGATGATAGTGAAGACCGCACCCGCTACTTAAATGCCAGAAATACGCTTTCTACCCTGTTAAATCACAACATTATTCCCATTATTAATGAAAATGATACGGTAGCGACGGCGGAGCTGCGGGTAGGGGATAATGATCGCCTTTCGGCACGGGTTGCCCAAATGGTAGGCGCAGATTATCTCATTCTGTTTTCCGATATTGACGGGTTATATACCAAGAATCCCCATCAGGATAAAACCGCAGAATTTATTAGCCAGGTGAAAGACATTACCCCTGCGATTGAAGCGATGGCAGGCAGTAGCTCGTCTGGTGTGGGAACAGGTGGGATGATAACCAAAATTGAAGCCGCTAAAATTGCCGTAGCTGCGGGCTGCACAATGGTGATTGCGTTAGGGAAAAACGCTCACCCTTTGCAAACATTACTGGAAACGGCTCATGGAACCTGGTTTCTTGCCCATTCCAACCCCGTAAATGCCCGTAAAAACTGGATTATGGGTGCTATATCCCCTAGCGGAATTTTGCTGGTGGATAAGGGAGCGGAAACAGCACTGCGAGCAGGAAAAAGCCTGCTGCCTGCGGGTATATTGCAGGTACAGGGAGCCTTTGCCCAGGGAGATTGCCTGCTGGTGAAAAATGAAGCAGGGCAGGTGATTGCAAGGGGACTGGTCAACTATGCTGCCGAAGAAGCCGAACGTATCAGGGGACAGAAAAGCCAGGCGATTGAGAGTATTTTAGGATATGAAGGCAGGCATGAAATCATTCATAGGGATAATCTCGTTCTGGCTGGATAGCATTTGGGAATTACTGCGAAACCAATCCCAAGATGGGGAACAGCAATAATAGTATTATCCTGATTACGCAGGCAGGGCAGGGTATAAAGAATCTGTTTATCAGGCAAGCTATTTTTCAGATTATTGGTTTTTGCCAGTAAAAGCCAGTCTTTTTGGGTTAATGCTCCCACGGTATAATGGGGGTATGGCTTTTTAAGTGTAAGTGTGAACCTGTCCCATTTTACTTCTGTTTCACCTGAAAGCGTGATTAAACCTTCTACTGCCCTGAATTCTCGCATAACAATCCATCGCTCCTTTTTCTTGACAAACAAACATCCTCCCAATGTGGCAGAGGTAAAAGCAAAATCCTGTAACCTGCGATACAGCGTTTCCAGTGCTTCCAGCCGTGCAGGTTTTGCGTTGCAGCCAATGATTTTCAGTATCTGGTTAAGCACACGATAGGCTATTTCTTCCGAATCTGGCAAAGTGGCAAGCGTGGCATAGCCTTCTGCATGAAAAACAGCATGTTGCTTGAGCCATTCCTGCGTTACTTGTTTGAGATACCCACTGGAGCGTTGCATGGTACGGGCGGTTTTTGCCAGACGGGGCAGTAAAAAGCCATTTTCCTGTAAAACGGGCAGTAATTTTCGTATCTTGACCCGATCATAATCCCCATTTTCATTACTGGGATCACGAATAAAGGGCTGATTCAGGCTATCTAAACAATCTATTAATATCTGCTTTGGCGTATCCAGCAAAGGACGTAAAATCGTAATATCCTGATAAACCGTGCGTTCCTGCATCGCACCCAACCCGTCCACACCGCTTCCCCGCATCAGTCGCAATAAAAAAGTTTCCGCCTGATCTTCCAGATGATGAGCCACGAATAAATACTCAATACCATGACTACGGCAATATTCTGTTAATAAACGATAACGTGCATTGCGAGCCTGTTCCTGTATATTGCTAACAGGTTTTTCGCCTTCCCACTTTACTATTATATGGGGAATGGCTTTTTCAGATAACCAGATCCCTACCTGTTTGGCTTCCTCCGCCGATGCTTTGCGTAAATCATGATCGACTGTTAGAGCAATAAGCTGATTGCCACGGCTTTTTGCCCACTCATCCATTAATAGCGTCAAGGCAAGGCTGTCACTGCCCCCAGAGCAGGCAACGGCCACGATAGCAGGGGATAAAATAGCGAAACTATCCAGTTTTTTGGCTATAGTATTTAAAAAGATAAAAAACATGTAAAATCTGCTTGACTGTTAGCGGGCTTGTGGTTATGTTGCCTGCCTCTTAATGGGGTATAATTTTCACCATTAGCATATAAAAATAAGAAAATCTAGGGATTACTAAATGCCAACGATTAATCAATTAGTTCGCAAACCACGCGAAAAACAGGTAAAACGTAATAAAGTGCCAGCGATGGAGGCTTGCCCTCAAAAACGTGGTGTTTGTACCCGTGTTTATACCACCACGCCAAAAAAGCCGAACTCGGCTTTGCGTAAGGTAGCTCGTGTGCGTTTGACCAACGGGTTTGAAGTAACCAGTTATATTCCGGGTGAAGGGCATAACCTTCAGGAGCACTCTGTGGTGATGATACGCGGTGGACGTGTAAAGGATTTGCCAGGTGTGCGTTACCATATTATTCGCGGTACGCTTGATACGCAGGGTGTCAAGAATCGCAAACAGTCTCGTTCGCTTTACGGTGCGAAGCGTCCTAAATAATTAGTTTAAGGTTGGGTATTTTATGTCACGTCGTCGTGCGGCAGTCAAAAGAGTGGTATTACCAGATGCCAAATATGGTAATGTAGTATTCACGAAGTTTATTAATTCTCTCATGTATGATGGAAAAAAATCCGTTGCAGAGAGTATTATGTATGGTGCTTTGGATGCTATTAACAAGCGTACCAGTCAGGATCCGCTACCTATTTTTCAGTCTGCCCTTGAAAATGTGATGCCTTCCGTGGAAGTGCGTTCGCGTCGTGTCGGTGGTGCTACCTATCAGGTTCCAACCGAGGTGCGTTACGAGCGTCGTCAGGCGTTGGCGATTCGCTGGCTGATTTCTTCTGCCCGTCAGAGAAAAGATAAAACGATGAAGGATCGCATGGCGAATGAATTACTGGATGCAGCGAATAATCGTGGCGGTGCAATTAAAAAACGGGAAGATACCCACCGTATGGCAGAAGCAAATAAAGCCTTCTCGCATTATCGCTGGTAGGATCGCAAGGAATAGAAAGTTTTAGGAAATAGACATGGCACGCAAGACACATCTTAAGGATTATCGCAATATTGGTATTTGTGCGCATATTGATGCAGGCAAAACCACTACTACCGAGCGTATCCTGTATTATACGGGAAAGTCACACAAGATTGGTGAAGTGCATGAAGGTGCTGCGACTATGGACTGGATGGAGCAGGAGCAGGAGCGTGGTATTACCATTACTTCCGCTGCTACCACCTGCTACTGGAATGATCACCGCATTAATATTATTGATACGCCAGGGCACGTTGACTTTACCATTGAGGTGGAGCGTTCCATGCGGGTGCTGGATGGTGCGGTTGCTGTATTTGATTCGGTTGCAGGTGTTGAGCCGCAATCTGAAACCGTATGGCGTCAGGCTGATAAATACCGTGTGCCACGTCTGTGCTTTGTTAATAAAATGGATCGTACGGGTGCAAACTTCCAGCGTTGCGTGGATATGATGGTAGATCGTCTGGGAACGGTTCCGCTGGTGATTCAGTTGCCAATTGGTTCGGAAGATAAATATGCGGGTCTGGTGGATCTGGTGCAAATGAAGGCCTATATCTGGCATGATGAAGCATTGGGTGCGAAATTTGACATTGTCGATATTCCTGCTGACATGAAGGAGCAAGCTGCCAAAGCACGTGAAAAAATGCTTGAGATTGCCGTGGAAATGGATGATGCTGTCCTGGAAGCCTATCTGGGTGGACAAGAGCCAAGTATTGCCGATTTGAAAGAATGTATCCGTAAAGGTACGGTTCAATTCAAATTTGTTCCTGTGTTGAATGGTTCTGCCTTCAAAAATAAAGGTGTGCAGCCTATGCTGGATGCGGTGGTGGATTATTTGCCAAGCCCATTGGATATTCCATCTGTAACTGCTATTGATGTGAAAACCGAAGGTGAAATTACCTTGCGGGCAGATGATAATGAAAAATTCTCTGCCTTGGCATTTAAAATCATGAGTGATCCGTTTGTGGGTTCTCTGACGTTTGCCCGTATTTATTCTGGCAAACTGGAATCAGGTTCCTACGTATTAAATACGATCAAGAACAAGCGTGAACGTGTAGGGCGTATGTTGTTGATGCACGCAAATTCGCGTGAAGATATTAAAGAGGCTTATGCAGGTGACATTATCGCACTGGCAGGTCTGAAAGATACGACTACAGGTGATACGCTATGTGAAAATGACTTCCCTGTTATCTTGGAGCGTATGGAATTCCCCGAGCCGGTTATTGAACTGGCGATTGAGCCAAAAACCAAAGTGGATCAGGAACGCATGGGGCTTGCCCTTTCCCGTCTTGCTTCCGAAGATCCATCCCTTCGGGTTTCCAGTGATGAAGAAACAGGGCAGACGATCTTAAAAGGTATGGGTGAGCTGCATCTTGAAATCATCGTGGATCGCATGAAGCGTGAATTTAAGGTAGAGGCAAACGTAGGGGCTCCACAAGTAGCTTACCGTGAAACCATTACCAAAAAAACCACGATTGACTATACGCATAAAAAACAATCGGGCGGTGCAGGGCAGTTTGCAAAAATCAGCCTTGAGATTGAGCCACTGGAAGCAGGTGCTGGTTTTGTCTTTGAAAGTAAAATTGTCGGCGGTTCTGTGCCTAAGGAATATATCCCGGGTGTTGAAAAAGGATTGCGTTCTTCGCTTGACAATGGAGTCGTGGCAGGGTATCCAACCATTGACTTTAAGGTAACGCTGGTGGACGGTGCTTACCATGATGTGGATTCCAGTGTGTTGGCATTTGAAATTGCAGCCCGTTCCGCTTTCCGTGAAGGTATGGCAAAGGCGGATCCAAAACTGCTAGAACCTATCATGAAAGTGGAAGTAGTAACACCTGAAGACTATACGGGTTCGGTTATTGGTGACTTGACGGGACGGCGTGGACAGATTCAGGGACAGGATATGCGTGGCAATGCCATTGTGGTTGATGCAATGGTTCCGCTTGCAAAAATGTTTGGTTATGTTAATACACTACGTTCCATGACTCAGGGTCGTGCACAGTACACCATGCAGTTTGATCACTATGAGCAAGTGCCAGCCAGCATGATTGACGAAATCAAAAAGAAAGTTGCTTAAACAATTTTTTATAAATCTAGGGAGACTATCAATGAGTAAAGAAAAATTTGAACGTAATAAACCCCACTGTAACATCGGTACGATTGGACATGTGGATCATGGTAAGACGTCACTAACGGCTGCGATCACCATGACAATGGCAGAGCTTGATTCTAAAAACAAATCTATTTCCTATTCTGCTATTGACTCTGCACCAGAAGAAAAAGCACGTGGTATTACGATTAATACTGCTCACGTTGAATATGAAACCGCTAACCGTCACTATGCCCACGTGGATTGCCCGGGACATGCCGACTATGTGAAAAACATGATTACGGGTGCTGCACAAATGGATGGAGCTATTTTGGTCGTTTCTGCTGCGGATGGTCCAATGCCACAAACCCGTGAGCATATTTTGCTTGCCCGTCAGGTGGGTGTTCCTGCTCTCGTAGTATTCCTGAATAAATGCGATATGGTAGATGATGCTGAATTGCTTGACCTGGTTGAAATGGAAGTGCGTGAGCTTTTGAGCAAATACAAATTCCCAGGCGATGATATTCCAGTGATTCGCGGTTCAGCACTCTGTGCCTTGGAAGGAAAAAATCCTGCTTTGGGTAAAGATGCGATCATCAAATTGATGGAAGCAGTGGATGCTACTATCCCGCAACCTGAGCGTCCGATTGATAAACCCTTCCTGATGCCGATTGAAGACGTATTCTCTATTGAGGGACGTGGTACTGTGGTAACGGGTCGCGTTGAACGCGGTATTGTTAAAGTGGGTGAAGAAGTTGAAATCGTGGGTCTTAAAGATACGGTTAAAACAACCTGCACGGGCGTGGAAATGTTCCGCAAACTGCTTGATGAAGGTCGTGCAGGTGACAACGTGGGTGTATTGCTGCGTGGTGTTAAGCGTGAAGACGTGGAACGTGGTCAGGTGCTTTCCAAGCCAGGTACTATTAAACCCCATACCAAATTTAAAGCCGAAGCCTATGTATTAACCAAAGAAGAAGGTGGTCGTCATACTCCTTTCTTCACTAACTACCGTCCGCAATTTTATTTCCGTACTACCGACGTAACGGGAATTATCAAATTGCCAGAAGGTGTTGAAATGGTAATGCCAGGTGACAATATCTCTATGGATATTGAGCTTATCTGCCCCATCGCTATGGATGAAGGTCTGCGTTTTGCTATCCGTGAAGGTGGAAGAACCGTAGGGGCAGGCGTTGTTGCTAAAATTGTAGAGTAATAAACAGTTTGGCACTCGAGATAAAGAAAGCCAGAACCAGGTTCTGGCTTTCACTTTCTCTAACATTTCTTGAGTGAAGACTAAAGGAAAATATATGAATAGCCAGAAGATTAGAATCCGTCTTAAAGCATTTGATCATATGATGCTGGACAATTCAACCAGTGAGATTGTGAATACGGCAAAGCGTACGGGAGCCAGAGTGTGTGGGCCTGTTCCCCTACCGCGTCGTATTGAGCGTTTTACGGTGAACCGTTCACCGCATATTGATAAAAAATCGCGTGAGCAGTTTGAAATCCGTACCCATAAACGTCTCATTGATATTGTGGATTATACGCCACAAACGCTGGATGCCTTAAAAGTGCTGGATCTTTCTGCTGGTGTGGAAGTGAAAATTGAGCTTGTAGGTGGAGCGTCAGCATGAGAACAGGATTAATTGTACAAAAATTGGGTATGACGCGTATTTTTGATGAAGACGGTGTCCATGTTCCTGTGACGGTACTGAAGCTGGATAATGTTAAAGTAGTGGCACATAAAACACAAAGCCGTGATGGTTATACAGCAGTACAGCTTTCTTCAGGAATTGCAAAAGTAAAAAACGTAACCAAACCTTTGCGTGGACATTATGCCAAAGCAAAAGTAGAGCCAGCTCGTAAATTGGTAGAATTTCGCGTCGATGAACAAAATCTGCCTCCGATTGGTGCAGAACTGGCAGCAACCCATTTTCTTCCTGGTCAGTATATTGATGTTACGGGCATGACGGTGGGTAAAGGTTTTGCGGGTGTTATGAAACGCTGGAATTTTAGAGGACTTGAGGCCTCGCACGGTGTGTCTGTATCGCATCGTTCGCATGGTTCTACTGGACAACGTCAGGATCCGGGTAAAGTCTTTAAAGGGAAAAAGATGGCAGGGCATCTTGGTGTTGAGCGTGTTACGATTTCTGGATTACAAGTGGTTTCAACGGACGAGCAACGTGGATATATCTATGTGCGTGGTGCAGTCCCGGGTGCAGAAAATGGCTATGTATTGGTAAAAGATGCTGTAAAACGTGCGGCACCCGCTAATATCCCGCTTCCTGCTGGACTTAAGAAAACAGAAGAAGCAGAGCCAAAAGGCGAATAATTTAGTATAAGTGTTTGATAAAGGTAACTTCCTATGAAGGTAACAGTAAAAACCATTGAGAATCAGGTGGCTGGAGATATTGAATTATCCGAGGCGGTTTTTGGTGTGGAATTGCGTAAAGATATTTTAGCCAGAATGGTAAAATACCAGTTGGCTAAAAGACGTGCAGGAACCCATAAAACAAAAGGTGTGTCTGATATTAGCGGTACAACCAAAAAACCCTGGAAGCAGAAAGGTACGGGGCGTGCGCGTGCAAGTTCCCTACGTTCTGCCCAGTTTCGTGGAGGTGCTACTATTTTTGGGCCTGTGGTGCGTAGTCATGCCATTGATCTGCCAAAAAAGGTACGGAAGCTTGCATTACGTGTTGCCTTGTCTGCAAAACAGGCGGAAGGCAAGCTCTTTGTAGTAGACTCTTTGGATATAAAAGAAGCAAAAACAAAAGCAGTGGTGTCTGCTTTTCAAGCGTTTGGATTTACCAAGCCACTGATTATTGGTGGTGAAATACTGAATGAAGCCTTTGCAAAAGCAGCCCGTAATATCAAGCATGTCGATATATTGCCCCAGCAAGGTGCAAATGTGTACGATATATTGAATCATAAAGAACTGGTGCTGACCAAAGATGCAATAGCATACCTTGAAGCACGTTTGTCCTAAGGAAATATACAATGGGAATTTTGAAGAAAAAAAATAAAAATGCAAAGCCTGAATTAAAGGAAGCATTCTACAATATTATCAGGCGACCCGTGGTAACGGAGAAGGCCACTATGGCATCCGAGCAGAATAAAGTGATATTTATCGTAAGTCCTTCTGCGACCAAGGAGCATGTAAAGCAGGCAGTAGAAGGTCTGTTTAATGTAAGCGTAATTAACGTCAATACCTTGAATGTAAAAGGTAAAAAGCGGGTATTTCGTGGTAAGGCAGGGCAGTGCAAAGACACTAAAAAAGCAATTGTAACCCTTGCAGCAGGGCAATCCATAGATTTATCAAGTGGTATTGCATAATATACTTGCAATTTTTCAGTAAAGTGTCTATAAGACGCTTCCTAATTTAATTGCTGCCGCAAAACATGGAGATGTAGTTATGGCACTAAAAACATTTAACCCAACCACACCATCATTACGTGGTTTGGTACAGGTCGATCGTTCCCAGCTTTGGAAAGGGAAACCCGTCAAGGCTTTGACCGAAGGTAAGAACAAATCAGGTGGTCGCAATAATCTTGGACGTTTAACGGCGTTTAGGGTTGGTGGCGGACACAAACAGCGTTATCGTCATATTGATTTCAAGCGTACCAAGTTTGATATGAATGCAACGGTAGAGCGTATTGAGTATGATCCAAACCGCTCCGCTTTTATTGCCTTGATTAAATATGAAGATGGTGAAGTGTCCTATATTATTGCTCCGCAGCGTATGGCGGTGGGTGATGTGGTTTGTTCGGGTATCAAAACCGATGTTAAGCCAGGATTTGCCATGCAAATGCGTAATATCCCGGTTGGAACGGTTATCCATAATATTGAAATGAAGCCAGGCAAAGGTGGGCAGCTTGCCCGTGCTGCGGGTGGATATGCGCAGTTAGTGGGTAAAGATTCGGGTTATGTGCAGATAAAATTGCGTTCAGGTGAAGTGAGGCTTGTGCGTGGTGAATGTATGGCGACGATTGGTGCCGTTTCCAATCCTGATCATCAGAATGAAACGATTGGTAAGGCTGGGCGTAGTCGCTGGCTGGGCGTAAGGCCTTGTGTTCGTGGTGTGGCGATGAATCCTATTGATCACCCTCATGGTGGTGGTGAGGGGAGGACTTCTGGAGGTCGTCATCCTGTCACGCCTTGGGGTAAGGGTACTAAAGGTAACAAGACAAGAAAAAACAAGCGTACCGATAGTTTGATTGTACGCAGCCGACATAAGAAAGGTTAAGGAGATAACATTATGACCCGTTCGGTTTGGAAAGGTCCATTTGTTGATGGATATTTGTTTAGAAAAGCAGATAAGGCAAGGGCAAGCAGTCGTAACCAGATAGTACAGATCTGGTCAAGGCGTTCTACTATTGTGCCGCAATTTATTGGGGTGACGTTTGGTGTTTATAACGGAAAAAAATTTATTCCCGTGCTGGTTACAGAAGACATGGTTGGGCATAAATTTGGTGAGTTTGCTCCGACGCGTACCTATACGTCACATGGTGGTGGCGATAAGAAATCTAAAGCAGGTTAAGAAAGTTTTTTATGTCAAAGAATAAATCAGAGATAAAAAAAGGTAGTCGCGAAGGTGAAGCGAGGGCGATTCTTAATCGTTTGCGTGTTAGTCCCATCAAATTGAATTATGTGGCTAGCCTTATTCGCGGGATGAAGGTCGAGGCTGCTATCACGCAACTTACTTTCAGCAGCAAGCGTATTGCTCAAGATGTCAAAAAAGCAGTTCAGTCAGCCGTTGCCAATGCAGAAAACAATTTTAATCTTAATATAGATGATTTGGTAGTGGCAGAAGCATGGGTGGGCAAAAGCATCGTCATGAAGCGTATGCACACCAGAGCCAGAGGGCGTGGTGCTAGAATATTAAAACCGTTTAGCAATCTAACCATCATATTGCGTGAAAAAGGGGAATAAGCATGGGTCAGAAGATTAATCCAGTTGGCTTGCGTTTGGGTATAAATAAAACTTGGGATTCCCGTTGGTTTGCTAATGGTAAAGACTTTGCAGCGAAGTTGCATGAAGATATTGCTATTAGAAATTACATTAAAAAACACCTTGGTAGTGCGGGTATTAGCCGTATTATTATTGAGCGTCCGAGCAGTAAGGCACGTATCACGATTCATACTGCCAGACCAGGGGTAGTCATTGGCAAAAAAGGTGCCGATATTGAAAAGATAAAAAAAGATCTTGGGAAATTCACGGGTGATGAAGTCCATCTCAATATTGTGGAAATCCGTAAGCCTGAAGTGGATGCTACGCTGATTGCAGAAAATATTGCCCAGCAGCTCGAAAGACGTATTGCTTTCCGTCGTGCCATGAAGCGTGCGGTGCAATCTGCACTTCGTTTGGGGGCTTTGGGTATTCGTATTAACTGCTCGGGTCGTTTGGGTGGAAACGAGATTGCCCGTATGGAATGGTATCGTGAAGGTCGTGTTCCCTTGCATACGTTGCGTGCAGATGTAGATTATGGTGTTGCGAACTCTTATACTACTTACGGCGTTATTGGTATTAAGGTGTGGGTGTTTAAAGGTGAGATCATGGTGCATGATCCTATGGCTCAAGATAAAAAAGATATTGAGCGTACAACTGGTAATGAATTGATATAAAGGCTTGTTCTATGTTAATGCCAAAAAAGACTAAATATCGTAAAGCCCATAAAGGTCGCATTAAGGGAAATGCCAAAGGTGGCTTTACCCTTAATTTCGGAGAATATGGTCTTAAAGCACTTGAGCCAGAGCGGGTAACAGCTCGTCAAATTGAGGCGGCTCGTCGTGCTATTTCCCGTCATGTTAAACGTGTCGGTCGCTTATGGATTCGTATTTTTCCTGATGTGCCTGTAACGCAAAAACCTGCGGAAGTTCGTATGGGTAGTGGTAAGGGATCGGTAGAATATTGGGTATGCCGGGTAAAGCCAGGTAGAATGTTGTTTGAGGTTGATGGTGTATCAGAAGAAATTGCACGTGAGGCTTTTGAGCGTGCTGCTGCGAAACTACCTATTAAAACCAAATTCGTAGCACGTATAGGTGAAGGAAATTAGTTATGACCAAAGCACAGGAATTACGTTCAAAATCGCCAGATGAACTGAAAACTCTGGTGATTACTCTGAAAAAAGAATTGTTTAATCTTCGCTTTCAGGTTGTTAGTGGAGAAAATGCCAATACGGCTAGATTTAGCCAGGTAAAAAAAGATATTGCAAGAGCCAAAACATTGCTTAATACGCCTAAAAGTAGCATTGTTGTAAAAAGAAACAGTAAAAAAACGGTTGCAGGAGAATAATAATATGCCAAAACGCGTTTTACAAGGTGTGGTAGTAAGTGATAAAGCGGAGAAAACAGTGACCGTTTTAGTGGAAAGACGTTATACTCATCCTATTTATAAAAAAACGGTGCGTAGTTCTAAAAAATATCGGGCACATGACGAGCAAAATGCCTGTAAAATGGGTGATGTAGTCAAGATTCAGGAATCACGTCCTATTTCAAAGACAAAAAATTGGACAGTAGTAGCAGGGTAATATAGTAATATTCGATTGCTATATATAATTAGGAGATATTTATGATTCAAATGCAATCAAATCTGGACGTAGCAGATAATTCAGGTGCAAAGCTTGTCCAGTGCATTAAGGTATTGGGGGGCTCTAAACGTAAGACTGCTTCTGTTGGCGATGTTATTGTTGTCTCTGTGAAAGATGCTATTCCACGTGGAAAAGTAAAAAAAGGGCAGGTACATCGTGCGGTGATTGTCCGTACTGCGTTTGCGGTACGTCGTCCAGATGGAAGTGCGATTCGTTTTGATCGTAATGCCGCTGTGCTGGTTAATAAAGATAATGAACCGATTGGTACGCGTATTTTTGGTCCAGTGGTGCGGGAATTGCGTGCAAAATCATTCATGAAAATAGTATCACTTGCACCAGAAGTTCTTTAGATTAAAGGTTACATGAGTCGTTTATTAGTAAATAAATAAAAGGGGAGTGGCAAAGCATAGTTTCTTAAGTAAAATAGAAGATAATTTATTTAAGAGATAAAGCCACCAGATAGAGATATGACACAGAAAAAAGTAAAAATAAAAAAAGGCGATGAGGTTATTGTTATCGCTGGTAAAGACAAGGGTAAAAAAGGTACGGTGCTTTCGGTTATCCGCGAAACCGATCGTGTGGTCGTTGCAGGCGTAAATATGGTCAAAAAGCACCAACGTGCTGATCGTAATCATGCAGCAGGTATTATTAGTAAAGAAGCTGCCTTGCACATTTCTAATATTGCTATGCTGGATCCCGAGGAAGGAAAACCTACCAGAGTAGGCTATAAACTGCTGGATGATGGCAAAAAAGTACGTATAGCAAAAGTTTCAGGTGAAGTAATTGCATAATGTGGCTTTATTTTTGGGATTGTAGCAGTTTTTAGTTGCAATCTTAATAAATGCACCTATATTGCACAGCCTCTTATAGATTTCCTCTGGCTGAGACCAGATTTGTACTAGAGAAAGTATTATGACAAAAGTTAGTAAAAATAAAAAAGTAAATAACAGTGATATTGCGATGCCACGTTTGCAAAAATTGTATCATGATATTATCCTTCCTGATTTGCAGAAAAAGTTTGGCTATGCTAACCCTATGCAGGTTCCAAAATTGGAGAAGATTGTTATTAATATGGGCTTGGGTGAAGCAGTGGACGATAGTAAAGTCGTAGATATTGCCGCTTCTGAGATGGCACAGATTTCTGGTCAACGCCCTATTATAACCCGTTCACGCAAATCCATTGCTGGATTCAAATTACGTCAAAACCTGCCGATTGGAGCCAAAGTTACGTTACGCAAGCAGCGTATGTACGAATTTTTGGATCGCCTGGTTACTGTGGCTATGCCTCGTATCAGGGATTTTCGTGGTGTTTCCCCTAAGAGTTTTGATGGGCATGGAAATTATAGTATGGGTATTAAGGAGCAGCTTATTTTCCCAGAAATTGTTTATGATAAAGTAGATAAAATCAGAGGGATGGACATCTCTTTTGTAACAACCGCAAAAACGGATGATGAAGCAAAATCGCTTTTGATTGGCTTTAATCTTCCTTTCATAAAATAGCGTAAGAGGTAAAAACGTGGCTAAAGTTAGTTCTATTCAAAAAAACAAGCATAGAGGAAGTTTGATTAAGAAATTTTCTGCTAAGCGAAATGCCTTAAAAACGACTGTGATGAACAAAGAGTTGAGCATGGAAGAGCGTTTCGCTGCTCAAATGCAGCTCTCTGCTTTGCCGAGGAATAGTGCGAAAAACCGTTTCCGTAACCGCTGTGAAATTACAGGTCGTCCGCGTGGGAATTATCGCAAGTTTAACTTATGCCGTATTAAATTGCGTGAGCTTGGCTCATTTGGTCAAATACCTGGTCTTATAAAATCTAGCTGGTAGGGTGTATTTATGTCAATGAATGATTTGTTATCAGATATGGTGGCTAGAATTAGAAATGGTCAGAAAGCGAGACTTTCGCAAATTAGCTGCCCTTATTCCAAGTTGTCTGAAAATGTTTTGCATGTACTAAAAGAAGATGGTTACATCTCTGATTATCGTGCAGTGGAAAATGAAAATAAAAAAGATTTGCAGGTGTTATTGAAATACCATGAAGGCGAGCCTGTAATTAAGAAAATCCAACGTGAATCCAAGCCAGGCAGAAGAGTCTATAGTCCGATTGCAGATATTCCGAAATTCTTTAATGGTTTAGGGATAGCCATTGTATCTACTTCCAAAGGTGTTATGTCAGATTTTGATGCACGCAATGCCAATGTTGGTGGTGAAATTCTTTGTAGCGTGTTTTAGGGGATTAGTATGTCACGTATTGGTAAATTAGCGATAGCGATACCTGAGAAAGTGAGTGTAGATCTCAAAGATCAGCACATTACCGTAAAGGGTATAAAGGGTGAACTCAGTGCAGTTATTAATAATAATGCCCTGGTTTCCTTCACGGATGGTGCTATCAGCGTCCAGCCTGCAAATGATACGAAGCTGGCTCGTGCCATGTGGGGTACTGCCCGTGCTATTATTAATAATATGGTCAAGGGTGTTTCGGAAGGCTTTTCTATACGCCTGGAAATTATTGGTGTAGGTTTTCGTGCTGCCATTGATAAAAACATACTGACTATGTCGTTAGGCTATAGTCATGATATTAAATATTTTATCCCTGCTGGTATTGAAATTAAGGCAGAGAAGCCAACGCTTATCGTAATTTCAGGGTCTGATAAGCAACTGGTAGGGCAGGTCGCTGCTGAATTACATAGACTACGTCGTGTAGATCCTTATAAAGGTAAGGGTGTATTGTATGAAGGCAAAAAAATCCGTCGTAAAGAAGGTAAGAAGAAGTAGGCATTTATGAGTAATCAAAAAGAATTATTTGAACGTCGCAAAGAACGTATTCGTTACGCCATCAAGAAAAAAGCAGGTGGACGTATTCGCCTTTCTGTATTTCGCTCTGGCAAGCATATGTATGCCCAGGTCATTGATGATGCAAACGGTGCTACGCTTGCCCAGGCTTCTACTATTGAAAAAGCACTCTTGGGTGATTTGGTGAATGGTGCAACGATTGAGGCTGCCAAACAAATTGGATCAGAGATTGCAAAGCGTGCAAAAGCTGCTAATGTGAATGAAGTGGTATTTGATCGTAGTGGGTATCTTTACCACGGTCGTGTAAAGGCGTTGGCAGATGCAGCTCGTGAAGCGGGTCTTTCATTCTAGGCTTAATAAATTATAAGTAACATTTGGGAAAAAAAATGGCACGTGAAAATAAAAAACCGTTAGAAAAAGATGATGCTTCCAATGAACTCATTGATAAGCTGGTAGCAGTAAATCGTGTTTCCAAAACCGTAAAAGGCGGTAAGCGTTTTGGCTTTGCTGCACTGGTGGTAGTGGGTGACGGTAAAGGCAAGGTGGGATATGGTAACGGTAAAGCAAAAGAAGTCAGTGATGCCGTGAAAAAAGCAACGGATGATGCCAAAAAGCATATGGTAAGAATTGCTTTGCGTGAAGGGCGTACGTTGCATCATGATATTGCTGGTCGTTTCGGGGCAGGAAAAATTTTTATGCGTTCGGCTGCTCCTGGTACAGGAATTATTGCAGGTGGTCCTATGCGTGCAGTGTTTGAGGCACTTGGTGTTCAGGATGTGGTTGCCAAGTCGATTGGTACTTCCAATCCTCATAACATGGTGAAGGCTACGTTTGACGCTTTGACTTCTGTGCGTTCACCGCGTGCAATAGCTGCAAAACGCGGTAAAAAAATTGGTGAAATTATTGGTCGTCGTGAGTCCAATCATGATAGCAAACAAGAAAATGCTTCAGTAAATGACGATAACCAAAACGATAAAAAAGAAGATTAATCTTAGTCTCTCTGTTTAGAGAAGACTATCCATATTTTTAGGCAAGCATTATGGTTGAGAAAAAAATAAAAGCTGAAGCTGTTACAAAAGAAGCAAAACCAGTAAAGAAAGCTGGTAAAAAAGTGGCCGTACAAACGGGGAAACTCGTAGTAATGCAGGTGGGGAGTCCTATTGGCAGGCATAAATCACAGCGTGCTACTTTGATTGGTTTGGGGCTTAATAAAATCAGGCGTGTGAGTGAAGTGCCAGATACGGATGCTACTCGTGGTATGATTGAAAGTGTTAAACACTTGGTAAAACTGGTCGACTGAAATTGTCAGTAAAAATCTTTGGATAGATTTGGGAAATAACTATGTTAAATGAATTAAAAGATAATCAGGGTGCAACCAAAGGGCGTATGCGTATTGCTCGGGGTATTGGTTCTGGTAAAGGAAAAACAGGTGGACGTGGTGGTAAAGGGCAGACTGCACGTTCTGGTGTGCGTATTAAAGGGTTTGAAGGTGGACAGATGCCAATCCATCGTCGCCTGCCAAAGCGTGGATTTAACCAGCATCACCGTGTAGAATATGCAGTGGTTAATGTGTGTGATATACAAAAAGCAGTCGATGCAGGTAAAATTGATGCTGCTAAAACTATAGACATACACGTCTTGGCAGATGCGGGGCTGGTACGTAAAAATGATGTGCTGGTAAAGCTGCTTGCTAAAGGTGGAATAAAAGCAAAAATGCTAATCGAAGTCGTAAAAGCTTCAAAATCTGCTATAGAAACAGTCGAAAAATTAGGTGGCAAAGTAACTGTCTTAGTTTAATATACCGTTCACGAATGAAAACTTGTGATTTATATTGAAATAAGAGTATGATTTAGCCAGCATGTATGTTAGTAGTGATTTAATGTCATTAGAAAAACTTGCCTTATCACAACGCACAGCCTTATTAACGCATCATAAGCAGGTGCGTGACAAGCGAATTTCCGATCGCATAAAATCGGTTTTATGGTACGGTGCCGGTATGAGTTATGCGGAGATAGGGTGGCTATTATTCATTAGTGGCGAATCGGTTCGGCAACATATTGAAGATTATGCTTAATCTGGGAAGTTGACGTGCAACAATGGCGGTTCCTCTTCATTATTAAGTGCGGAACAAACGACTGAATTACGGTTGCATCCGGAAACGCATTTATATATGCAAGCCTCTGAAATCTGTGCATATGTTAAGGAACAATACAAAATAGCCTACAGTGTAAGCGGGATGACCCACTGGCTGCATCCCAACGGCTTCAGTTTCCATAAACCGCACGGTGTACCTGCAAAAGCAGATTCTGAGAAACAGCAATTATTTATCAATCACTACAATAAGTTGGCAAAGTTGCTTGCTCCTTCTGACCATATATGGTCTTTTTGGATAGCGTCCATCCGACCCATAAAGTACGCTTCACTTCGGGCTGGATTAAAAGAGGGAAACGGCGAGAAATTCCGACCAATGGCAGCCAGAAGCGTCTGAATATCATCGGGGCTTTGGACTTGGAAAAAATGACGCTGCAAACACAGGAATTCGGGATCATAAATGCGGGGAGTATTACCAGCTTTTTCTTTTATTTACTTAAGGTTATACCACCTGGAACTATCAACATCATCCTTGATAATGCTGGCTATCATACTGGTTGCGAGGTTGCGGATTGGCTTGCACTTCACCCTCGCATAAAACTGCATTTTCTCCCTCCCTATAGCCCCAATCTCAACGCAATAGAGCGAGTATGGAAGATTATGCACCAAAATACCACCAATAATCAGTATCATGCTACTTTTAAGCAATTTACTGAATCTATCAGGAATTTCCTCAACGTCACATTCGCTGAAAATGCAAAAAACCGGACAAACACCCTAACCGATAATTTTAGCGTTTTGGGAGCTGTTAGACTATGATTAATCCAAAGTTTGAAATGTCAGGTGTATAACATGAAAAGAAACCAGTTGCTTAGCGGTAATTCCGCATTCACCCTCATAGAGCTTTCTATCGTCATGGTCATTATTGGTCTGCTAGTGGGCGGTGTATTGGTTGGGCGGGACTTGATTGATGCAGCACTGGTTCTCAAGCAAATCTCGCAAATTGACAAATATGAAATGGCTGTTCAGGCATTTCAGGGTAAATATGGGTACTTACCTGGAGACATACCAGACCCCTCTGCAACACAATATGGTTTTATTGCCAGAAATGGAAGTGCTAGAGGGGATGGAAATAATGTTATTCAAGGTTCTTGTGCAAGTTATTGCGGAAACGGTGGTGGTATCAATTTTTCAGTGGGCGAAGTGCTGGTTTTCTGGGTTGATTTGTCGACGGCAGGCTTGATTGATGGTTCTTTTACCACAGGTAATAACACGGTTTCTCAGGGAGCAACCACAAGTCAGGTTTCGCTTTTTTTTCCTAAAGCAAAGATTGGCAATGGCAATTATGTCTATGTCTATAGTGGCTGGTATCCTGATAGTGCATATGTAAATTGGTCATCAGACAGTGTGAATTATTTTGGTCTGTCTCAGGTTACAGGGATTCAATATTCCACCTATGGAGCCCTTGCCAATGGAGCAGGGTTAACCGTCATGCAGGCTAATAATATTGACAAGAAAATAGACGATGGGCTGCCAACAACGGGTAGTGTTAGGGCGGCATTACCGAACGCTACGGGACCTAATTATTTTTATTGGGCATCTACCAGTATTGGTTTTCCAGCCAGTGGTGTATTTTCTTCCGCCGTTTCCGCTTCTTCTTCTACCTGCTTTGACAATGGCGGAAATGCGAGTGTTGCTCCCACATACTCCATTTTACAAAATAATGGAACGGGAGTAAATTGTGCCTTACAGTTTATTCCTCCATTTTAGGATAACTTTTAGTGCTACTAGCGAACAAACCAGCAATTCTAAAAGTAATTTATTCTTGGGGTTGATTTTTCGAGAGTGTAGTCTAACATCAGCTATGGATAAAATTGGCATGGACAAAATGGGTGGGTGAAATCAGTTTTTTTGTAGCAGGAACGGGTTCATTTTAGTCCTTCTTTCTTTTTTCAATCCTCTATGAATTTTGACTTTATTTTTCCAATGTGCAAAGGAGCCATCGCAGGAGTTTGTGGTATTGGGTATTGGGTATTCGCAATTCAGGGTGTCGTTTATAGGTAAAAAGGAGTGGTGCATTTCTGGTCAGACTATTTAATGCGGAGCGTAATTTACGGTGCATAAACTGCTTCTTTTCGTTACGTTCCATCAAAAAATCATGATACCTGTTTTTGATGTCA
>Ga0116226_10000648_pt1 | contig 29718 bp, 26 predicted proteins | sample S1TSphfallax_FD_89692 | JGI IMG/M metagenome (GOLD analysis project Ga0116226, IMG submission 89692) | Host-associated microbial communities from peat moss isolated from Minnesota, USA - S1T2_Fa - Sphagnum fallax MG | ecosystem: Host-associated > Plants > Peat moss > Unclassified | place: USA...
CAGCTTGGTGCCGATCTTCTCGATCGAATGGTTCAGATCCGCCTTGAGCAGCTTGCTGTACTTGCGCCGTCCGTTCTTGTTCTCCGCGATCCATTGGCGCGCGAACTTGCCCTGCTGGATCTCGGTGAGGATCTTCTTCATCTCTTTTTTGGTCGCCTTGTTGACCACGCGTGGACCCCGCGTCAGATCGCCGTACTTCGCCGTCTCGCTGATGAAACGGTGCATCTTGGTGATGCCGCCCTCGTGCAGTAGATCCACGATGAGCTTCAGTTCGTGCAGACACTCGTAGTAGGCCACCGCGGGCTGATAGCCGGCTTCGACCAGGGTCTCGTAGCCGCGCACGACGAGTTCCGTCGCTCCGCCGCAGAGCACCGCCTGTTCGCCGAACAAATCCGTCTCCGTCTCCTCGGCGAACGTCGTCTCGAGCACGCCGCCGCGCGTCCCGCCGATGCCGTCGGCGTAGGCGAGGGCTTTCTTCTTGGCCTTCTTCGACACGTTCTGCGCGACCGCGATCAGCGCGGGCACGCCCCGGCCCTGCTGATATTGCCGGCGCACGAGGTCGCCGGGTCCCTTCGGCGCTATCAGGACGACGTCCAGATCCTTGCGCGGTTTGATCTGACCGAAATGAATGTTGAAGCCGTGCGCGAACAACAGCGTCGCGCCTTTCTCGAAGCCGAGCTTCAGCTCCTCATAGAGCGCCTTTTGCGTGAGATCCGGGACCAGCATCGCCACCAGTTGCGCGCCCTTGATCGCGGCGGCCGGTTCCATGACGCTCAAGCCGTCCTTCTTGGCCTTGTTCCAGCTGTCGCCCTTGCGTACGCCGACGACCACGTCGTATCCGCTGTCGTGCAGATTGAGTGCGTGCGCGCGGCCCTGGCTGCCATAGCCGAGCACCGCGATGCGCGCACCCTTCAATGCTTTATGGTCGACATCTTTTTGCGAATACAAACGCATGCTGATCTCCTCGATGAACCCCGGCGAATTAGATTCGCGAACGAAATGAAGGGAATGGTGGACGGGAATTGTTATGAAAGACTAAATCGTTAAGAACCCTGAAACGAGCCGCAAATAGCACCACATAATCTCCTATGATGCAAGGCCCGGACGCGTTCGACGTCCGCCGCCCACGCGGTACGTGGGTGCGCGACAATGTCGACGAACGGGTCCGCTGCCGTACACGAGGTTAAGTCATGACGTCCGACCCGAGTTCCGCGATCCCGCTTTGCTTGCTGCACGAGGACGAAGTGGAGTCCTGGCTCGAAACCCAGCCCTTGCGCGTGCGTCGCTGGGCGCAGGAACAGAACTTCAAGGCTGAGCGTCATCGCGTTGCCCTGATTCCGGACGCCGAGGGCTCGCTGTCCTCGGCGCTCGGCGGGCTCGGCCGCCGCCTGGGTGCCGTGTCGCTCTGGCAGGCGGCGGGTGTCGCCGAGCGGCTGCCCGCGAGGCGCTTTCGTCTGACGCAAGCCTTCGCCGCCGCAGAGGCGACCGCGATCGCTCTGGGATTCGCCTATGCCGGCTACCGTTATGAGCGTTACAAGCGACCGAAGCCGGAAGCGCCCGCGAGCCTCGAGGATCCGCCGAATGCGGATCGCGACTATGTGGTCAATGCCGCACGCGCGCTCGGGATGGCACGAGACCTGATCAATACGCCCGCGGGCGACTTAGGACCTGCAGAGCTTGCCGCCGCCGTACGTGCGCTCGCGACGCGAACCGGCGCCGCTTTCGGTGAATGGGTGGGCGAGGACTTGCTGACCGCGGGCTTTCCGGCGATCCACGCGGTCGGTCGTGCCAGCGCCTCCGCGCCGCGACTCGTGGACCTGCGCTGGTCGCCCGCGGCGGTAGGTCCTTTGCCGAAACTCGTCTTGGTCGGAAAAGGAGTGTGCTTCGACACCGGTGGTCTCGACCTCAAGCCGGGCGCCGGCATGGCGCTCATGAAAAAGGACATGGGTGGTGCAGCTGCCGCGCTCGCGCTCGCCGACCTGTTGATCAGCAGCGGATTGCGCGCCGAGCTGCGTGTCTTGATTCCTGCCGTGGAAAACGCTGTCGGCGGCAATGCCTACCGCCCCGGCGACGTGCTTGAGACGCGCAAGGGTTTGACCGTCGAGGTCGGCAACACCGATGCGGAGGGTCGCCTCGTCCTGTGCGACGCGCTGGCCTTGGCCGACGCGGAACGCCCCGACTTGATCGTCGATTTCGCGACCTTGACGGGCGCGGCGCGTGTCGCACTCGGCCCGGAGTTGCCGGCTCTGTTCGGCAGCGACGACGGTGTCGTGGCCGAACTCGCGCGTGTGGCGGCGGCAGAGCACGATCCTCTGTGGCCGATGCCTCTGTGGGCTCCTTACGACGAGGATCTCGGCAGCAAGGTCGCGGACCTCAACAACATCTCCTCAACGCCGTTCGCCGGCGCGATTTATGGAGCTCTGTTTCTCAAGCGTTTCGTCACTGAGACGGCGCAGTGGCTGCACATCGATCTGTACGCGTGGAATCCGAAGGACCGACCGGGCCGCGGCCTCGGCGGCGAGGCGCAGGGCGTACGCGGGGTCTATCGGTATCTCGTGCAGCGCTACGGCACACGCCCAACACCCTGATCCCTTCCGTCGCACCAGGCCGCAACCGTCCAGCGCCGGCGGTCCCCGCGCACGGCGGGATTGCGCAATCCGCGACGGCGTGATTATGCTGCGCGCCCACATCGGGCCGTCGTTCGAGCACTGAAAAACCCATGGCAAAGAAAAAACTCTCCACCCCGCGCGCCGTCGATCCCCGCGCCTATTCACGTCTCGTCGTCGATGGCGTCAAACAGACGCCCAGCCGCGCGATGCTGCGCGCCGTCGGTTTCGAGGATGCTGACTTCGAGAAGCCGCAGGTCGGCATCGCCTCCACCTGGAGCAATTTGACGCCCTGCAACGTCCACATCGATGAATTGGCGCGGCGGGCGGCGGCGGGCGCGGAGCTGGCGGGGGGTAAACCCGTCACTTTCAATACGATCACCGTATCCGACGGCATCTCCATGGGTACGCCGGGTATGCGCTATTCGCTCGTCTCGCGCGAGGTGATCGCCGATTCGATCGAGACCGTCGTGGGAGCCCAGGGCTTCGACGGCGTCGTGGCGATCGGCGGCTGCGACAAGAACATGCCCGGTTGCCTGATCGCCCTGGCGCGGCTCGATCGGCCGGCGGTCTTCGTCTATGGCGGCACGATCCGTCCGGGCCCGGATCGCAGCGACGTCGTCTCGGTCTTCGAAGCGATCGGCGGCCATGCGCGCGGCACGGTGTCCGAGCAACAGCTCAAGTATGTCGAGCGTACGGCGATCCCGGGACCCGGCTCCTGCGCCGGCATGTACACGGCCAACACCATGGCCTCGGCGATCGAGGCGCTCGGCATGAGTTTGCCAAACAGCTCGGCGCAGGATGCCGTATCCGGGCAGAAGCTCGACGACTCGACGCGGGCCGGGGCCGCGGTCGTCGCGTTGATCCGGCTCGGCATCCGGCCCAGCCAGATCATGACACGCGCGGCATTCGAGAACGCGATAACGGTCAGCATCGCGCTCGGCGGTTCGACCAACGCCGTGCTGCATCTGCTCGCGATCGCGTCGGCGGCAGGCGTCAAGCTCAAGCTCGATGATTTCACGCGGATCGGCAAACGCGTCCCGGTGCTCGCGGACCTGCGGCCCAGCGGGCAGTTCTCGATGTCGGAGCTCGTCGCGATCGGCGGTATTCAGCCGCTCATGAAGACCTTGCTGAGCGCCGGTCTGCTGCACGGCGATTGTCTGACCGTGACCGGCAAGACGCTGGCCGAGAACCTGCGCGATGTCGCGCCGTATCCGGCGGGGCAGGAGATCGTGCGTTCGCTCGCCGACCCCATCAAGAAGGACAGCCACCTCGTCGTGCTGTACGGAAACCTCGCTCCCGAGGGCGCTGTGGCGAAGATCACCGGTAAGGAAGGTCTGCGGTTCGCAGGCACGGCCCGGGTGTTTGATTCGGAGGAGCGCGCGCTGCAGGGCATCCTCGACGGCAAGGTTCGCGCCGGCGATGTCGTCGTGATTCGCTACGAAGGGCCGCGCGGTGGCCCGGGCATGAGGGAAATGCTGAGTCCCACCGGGGCGATCATGGGCAAGGGCCTCGGCAAGGACGTTGCCCTGATCACGGACGGGCGTTTCTCGGGCGGCAGCCACGGCTTCGTCGTCGGCCACGTATCACCGGAAGCGCAGGTCGGCGGCCCGCTTGCCCTGATCGAATCAGGCGATCGGATCACCATCGATGCGCAGCGGCGCGAGATCACCGTTGACCTCAGCGCCGCTGAGTTGCGGCGCCGCCGCCGCAAGTGGGTTCCACCGAAACCCTACGCGCGCCGCGGAGTGTTGGCGAAATACGCCAAGAGCGTCAGCAGCGCGAGCGTCGGTGCGGTGACCGATCTCGAGTAAGTCGTGGATTTGCAGTTGCCGCCTCGCTCGCGGCGGCAATATGTAGTGTCGGATCGACGATATTGAGATCCATGGCCGGCTGCATCGGGATAACTTATATCGCAGCTGCCGGCGCTTCCGCGATCGCAGCGCTAAATGCGGGATTTCAAGGCGCACGACGCTCTTGCGGTTCGTACGGTTTATGTGTCAGTCTCTTGCTTCGCCGAAGGGAACTGTGAAGCGACGCACTGAAAATTCATTGCGTGTGTGAGCGAGCGCTACGCGCAATCTTGGGGCGTACGATGCGCGGTTTTAGGGCGCACCTGCGCGGTTCTAAATGTATCTAGTCAGGGGATAGGGTCGCAAGACTTATGTATAAATACGAAGAGCCATCAATGTTCTCCGGCAAGCGCGGTATCGCACTTGCCATCGTCGTTCTGATTCACGTCATCGTCGGCTACGGTTTCTACACGGGTCTCGCCCAACGCATCATCACCAAGGTCATCCCACCGGTGGAAGTTGCGGAGATCGACAAGCCGAAGCAAGAAGACAAGCCGCCACCCCCGCCACCCAAACTGGAAGAGCTCAAGCCCTACGTTCCGCCTCCTGAATTCGTCGACATCCAGCAGGCGCCTCCCGAGAACGCGCCGGTGGCACAGTCCCCCGTCAATACGGTGGTCGCGGCGCCGGCACCGCCGGCTCCGCCCGCACCCGTGGCCCACTCGCATACCTCGGTGAAAATGGATCCGAGGCATCCGTTGAAGGTGGGAGAGGATTATTATCCCGACGCGTCGAAGCGCGCCAACGAGGAAGGCACCTGCTATGTCAAGCTGACCGTCGCGGCCGACGGGCGCATCACCGATCAATCGATCGAGAAGAGTTCCGGCTTCGCCCGGCTCGACGACGCCTGCTTGAAGGGCGTCAAGGGTCAGCGATTGATTCCTGCAACGGAAGACGGCAAGCCCGTCGAACTGACGACGGTAGTACCGATCACTTGGAAGCTCAGGAACTGAGTTTCGCGCATTGGTTCATCTGAGTTTCGAAAATCTTTAAACCCGACTAAGCAGAGGAAGTTTTTACAATGGAGCAAACGACAAACGTCTACGGTCTCGGTGCGCTGATCTCTAATGGAGATTTCGTGACCTATGCGACCCTGTTCATCCTGGTCACGATGTCTTTGCTGACCTGGTTCATCATGATCACGAAGTTCTTCGACCAAGGCCGCCTACGTCGCCAAGCAGGCGAAGCGGAAAAGGAATTCTGGAGCTCGACCAGCCTCACCGACGCGCTCGGCAAGTTGAAGGGCGATTCCAATCCGTTCCGTGCCCTGGCGGAAACCGGCAAGCTCGCCTACGAGCACCATGAAGCCAACAAGACGCGGCTCGCCGGTGCCATCGACACGAGCGAGTGGATCTCCGAGGCCCTTTCCCGAACCTCCGACATGGTCATCAGCCGTCTGCAGGCCGGGTTGCCGGTGCTCGCGTCCGTCGGCGCCACCGCGCCCTTCGTCGGCTTGTTCGGCACCGTCATCGGCATCTATCACGCACTGATCCAGATCAGCGCCGCGGGCGAAGGTTCGATCGACAAGGTGGCCGGCCCCGTCGGCGAGGCCTTGATCATGACCGCCTTCGGTCTCGTCGTCGCCGTGCCGGCGGTGTTGGGCTACAACATCCTGGGTCGTCGCAACAAGGGCGTACAAGAGCGCGTCACGCACTTTGCGCACGAACTCCATGCCTACCTGATCTCGGGCGCCAAGCTCGGCCTCGGGATGGAGAAGGCGCCGGTGTCCGCGGCCGGCAAGCCCGCCGTCGCTGCCCGCTAAGTTCGGTCATCCAGTCCATCTAAGAAGGGATCCCACTTACCATGGCAATGGCAGTCGGCGAGAAAGACAGCGATGCAATGTCGGACATCAACGTCACGCCCCTCGTGGACGTGATGTTGGTGCTCCTGATCATTTTCATCATCACGATCCGGGTCATCGTCTCTCAGATACCGGTCACCTTGCCCAAGGCGACCAATCTGCCGACCGTGACCAAACCCGAGAACATCACCATTGCGGTCGACAAGGATGGGCGTTGGTACTGGAACACGAAGCCGGTGGCGACGATCGACGAGCTGAAGGATCTGATGCGTAGTGTCGTCAGACAGGATCCGCAACCTGAGGTGCAGATCCGCGGCGACGCGGACGCTCGGTACCAGTTCGTGGGTCAGGTGTTGGCCGCCTCGCAGGCGATCGGCATTCGCAAAGTGGGCTTCATCACGACGCCCGATCACCTCGGCACCGGCGGTTAGGAGTACAGAACATGGCGATGAACGTAGGTGACAAAGAGGGCGAGGCGTATTCGGACATCAACATGACGCCGTTGATCGACGTCATGCTCGTGCTGCTGATCATTTTCATCATCACGCTGCCGGTGGCGACGAATGCGGTCAAGATCGACAATCCCTTGCCGCAGCCGCCGCAGAACCCGCCGCCGCCGCCGCCCGAAGTGATCAATCTCTCGATCGACTTCGACGGCACGATCTTGTGGAACGGGACGCCGGTCGATCGGACGACTCTGCAGAACTACATCGCGTCCGAGGCGGACAAGCAGCCCCAGCCCGAAGTGCACATCACGGTGGACAAGTTCGCCAAATACGAGAAAGTGGCGCAGACCCTGGCGGATCTGCAGCATCGCGGACTGAAGAAGATCGGGTTCGTCAACAACGACTTCTTCTAGTTCGTTCACCCTCGACTGCGTGACGGCGCGCCAACCCAGTCAAATCGGGTTGCGCGCCGTTCGTTCGAGTGTGAGCATTGAATGCGCGGCGACACGTAAGCGCTTTGAATATTGAGCACAGTAACGAGGTTCGATCATGATGCATTCCAATAATTCCCATCGCAGCATGGGCATGACGCCCGTCTCCCGTCTCGCCGGAATAGGCCTGGTGTCGGCCGCTTTGGCCATGTCCTTGCTGGCGCCTGTTGCCGGCGCAGCCGACGCAAAGGGTCCGCAGATCAGCCGTTCGATCTCCAAGGAAGTCAGCGACGGCCAAAAGGCTCTGCAAGCCGGACAGTTTGCGGAAGGCTTGAAGCATCTCGAGGCCGCAGAGGCCATTTCGCCCCTGACACCTTTCGATCACAAGACGATCGACGAGCTCAAAGCCTACGCTTATATCAAGACCAATAACATCAAGGGGGCGGGGGAAGCGTACGAGGCCGCAATCGCAACCGGCGCGACCACTGCCGAAGAGACTTTGCGTTACGAGAAGGCGATTTTTCAGATCGCCTATCAGTTGCAGCAGTATCCCAAGGCCGTCGAATACGGCAAGAAGCTGATCGATGCCGATGCCGCCAATGCGGACACCTACGCGATCATCACCCAGGTCTATTACCTGCAGAAGGATTGCAAAAACGCAATCGTGTGGGCCGACAAGTCCATCGCCTATGCGCGCAAGGCCGGCGAGGCCCCGAAGGAAAACTTCTTCCTGTTCAAACTGCAGTGTGCCTTCGATGCCAGCGACACCCCGGCGACGATCGCAACCCTCCAGGATTTGATCCGTCTCAACGGCAAGACCGATTACTGGAACAAGCTGCTGCGCTTCGAGCTTCAGGACGAGAAGGACGATCGCAACACGCTGATGATTTATCGCATCATGTACGACACGAATTCCATGAGCTCGGGCGGCTACTACATCGAGATGGCGCAGCTGCTCGCCGATGCGCCGGCTCTGCCGGGCGAAGCGGAGGTCGTGCTCGAGAAGGGCATCTCCAGCGGCACGATCGGTGCCGACCAGAAGGATCGCAGCGCGCGTCTGCAGGCGGCCTTGAAGACGCGTGCCGACGCGGACAAGAAGGGCTTGGCGGAGTTCGCGGCCGAAGCGGCAAAGAGCGCCTCGGGTGATCTTTCGGTCAAGCTCGGCGAGGTTTACTACGGATTCGGCGACTACCAGAACGCGATCACGGCGATCAATGCCGGCTTGGCCAAGGGCGGCGTGAAGCGTCTGGAGGACGCCTATGTGTATCTCGGTCAGGCCCAGGACGCGCTCAAGAACATCCCCGAGGCGAAGAAGGCGTTCGGCCAGCTGAAGACCGTGCCGAACTTCTCGCCGAAGCTGCTCCAGCTGTGGCAGCTCTATGCGGAGCGGCTCGGCACATGACCATTCAGGCAGGCGACAAACTCCCCGAGGGCAGCTTCGGCATCATGACCGGCGACGGTCCGAAGAAGATCTCCACCGCGGAGTTGTTTGCCGGCAAGACCGTGGTTCTGTTCTCCGTTCCGGGCGCGTTCACGCCCACCTGCGACGCCCGGCATCTGCCGGGCTACGTCGAACTCGCGGAGGCGATCAAGGCCAAAGGAGTCGACACCATCGCCTGTACCGCCGTCAACGACGTATTTGTGATGAACGCCTGGGGCAAGCACGGCAAGGTCGAGGATCAGATCCTGATGTTGGCGGACGGCAATGGCGATTACGTCAAGGCCCTCGGTCTCGAACTCAATGCGACGGGCTACGGCATGGGACTCAGGGGCCAGCGTTTTGCGTTGATCGTCAAGGACGGCGTTGCGACCCATGTCAATGTCGAAGCGCCGGGCGAGTTCAAGGTGTCCGCAGCCGACTACGTCCTGGCTCAGTTGTAGCCGGAAATCGCGGCCGCCTTGCTCGCGCTGCGCACCTCGACCTGTGGCGTGACACTCCTCGAGATCGAGGAGTGTGCACGCGAACTGTACGGTCTCGAGGGTCGGGTGAGCGCGCTCGGCGGCGAGCGCGATCGTAATTTTCGCGTGCAATCGGAGCAGGGCGGGGAGTGGGTCCTCAAGGTCGTCGATGCCGGCGCCGAACCGATGACCATCGATTGCCAGGTCCGCGTCCTGCGCCATTTGGCCGAACAGGCCCCCCATTTGCCGATACCGCGCCTGCGCGCGACGCGCGCCGGCGCGCCCGCGGGCTCGCTGAGCCATGACGGCGAGTCCCATGCCACCTTGATGATCGAGCATCTGCCGGGCCGCCTGCTCGGCGACGTCGGCGCCGATCGTGATCGGCTGGCTGCCCTCGGCGCAGGCCTCGCCGGGCTGGACCGCGCGCTCCAGGGCTTTTTTCATCCGGCGCTCTCGCAGTCCTTGGTATGGGACGTGCGGCGCCTCGCGGATCTCGCGCAGTTCGTGGGCTATTTGCAGGACGACGACGCCAGATCGCTGGTGCGGGAAGTCGTCCGGGAATTCGCGGAGTTGTTGCCGTCCCTGCGCGGGCTGCCGAGTCAGGCAATTCATGGGGACTGCCATGGCAGCAACGTGCTGGTCGACCCGCTCGCCCCGCGCCTCACCGGGATCATCGATTTCGGCGACATGATCCACGCGCCGCGGATTTTTGAGCCCGCGGTGGCGATGGCGGAATTGCTGGCCGCGGGCTCCGCCGAAGTCGCCGATCTGCCGGCGCTGCTGCAAGCCTATGTCGCGATCCAGCCGCTGGAGCCGCGCGAAATCGACAGTCTCTACGGCCTCATCCGCGCACGGCACGCCGTGTCCCTGCTCGTGCACGAGTGGCGTTCCCGCCATGACCCCGCCGGCGCCGAGGCGCTGGGCGGCGCCGTTGCGCACGCAACCCGGTCGCTCGAGTCGCTGCGGCTGCTCGGCCCGCAGGCCCTGATCGCGGACTGGCACGAGGCGGCGGGCACGTTGAGCGCCGAAACACGCTTGCGCCGTCGGCGCGCGCGTCTGCTCGGCGCGGGCGCCGAATTGTTCTACGAGCAACCGCTGCACATCGTGAGAGGCGAGGACGTCTGGCTGTTCGATGCCGCCGGACGCCGTTACCTCGACGTCTACAACAACGTGCCCCACGTCGGCCATGCCCATCCGACCGTGGTTGCCGCCGTGCGCGCGCAGGTCGGCGTGCTCGCAACCCATACGCGCTATTTGCACGAGAGCATTCTCGACTACGCCGAGCAGTTGACCGCGCGGCTGCCAGGACCGCTCGACACCTGTATCTTCGTCAACTCCGGCAGCGAGGCAAACGACGTCGCCTGGCGCATCGTCCAGCACGCCACGGGCCGTCGGGGCGCGCTCATCATGGAGCATGCCTATCACGGGATCACCGACGCCGTGGGCGCCCTGACGCCGTCGCCGGGCTTGAGCCTAGACCCGCGCGTCGTCACGCTGGCCTCGCCGCCCCCGGGCCTGCGGCTGCACGATGCCCCCGATGCCGCGGCTTTGGCTGCCGCGGGCGCGGATGTCGACGCGGCGTTGCAGACTCTGGAGCAGCGCGGCCTCGGTGCGGCCGCGTTCTATCTCGATTCCGCCTTCACGAGCAGCGGAATTTTCGACCCGCCGCCGGCTTGGCTCGCGCAGATCACGGGACGCGTCCGCGCGGCCGGCGCCTTGCTCGTCGGCGACGAGGTGCAGTACGGACTCGGTCGGTCCGGATCGCATTTCTGGGGCTTCGAACGGCGGGGTTACGTGCCCGACATCGTCACGCTCGGTAAACCCATCGGCAACGGGTTCCCGATGGGCGTGGTCATCACGAGACGCGATCTCGTCGAGCAGTTTCAGACAAGCTACGGGTTTTTTTCAACTTTCGGCGGCAATGCCGTGGCCGCGGAAGCGGGCCTTGCTGTGCTCCGGGTGCTCGACGGCGAGGCACTGCAGGCCAATGCCGAGACGACGGGCGCTTACCTGCGCGCGCGACTCGAAGAGGTCGCCGCGCGCCACGCTGGTTTAGGCCGGGTGCGCGGCGCCGGGCTGTTGTTGGGTTTGGAAGTGCTGTCGGCCGACGGCGAGCCGGACAAGGCCGCTGCCCGGCGCATCGTCAACCGACTCGCCGTAGAACACGGCGTTCTGACCGGACTCGAGGGGCCTGAGGGCCACGTGCTCAAGCTGCGACCCCCGCTGAGCTTCTCGCGCGAGCACGCCGATTTGCTGGCGGCTGCGATCGATGAATGCGCGGCGGCGCGCGCACTCGTGAGCTAGAACCTGCATCTGCGTACCTTCGCCTGGTACTCTCCGCTTAGACCAGCCGCTCCAGTTCCGGGACGATCTGGAACAGGTCTCCGACCAAACCGACGTCGGCAACCTCGAAGATCGGCGCCTCGCCATCCTTGTTGATCGCCACGATCGTGCGCGCGTCCTTGATGCCCGTCAGATGCTGGATTGCGCCGGAAATCCCGACCGCGATGTAAATCTCGGGGGAGATGATCTTGCCGGTCTGACCGACCTGCATCTCGTTGGCGGCGTAGCCCGCATCGACCGCCGCGCGCGAGGCGCCGACGGCCGCACCAAGCTTGTCGGCGAGACTGAACAGGATCTTGAAGTTCTCGGCGCTGCCGAGCGCGCGTCCGCCGGAGATCACCTTGGCCGCCGTTTGCAGATCGGGGCGATCGCTCGAGCCGGACTTCGCGCCGACGTAACGCGTGTGCGCCGGCAGGGCGACGTCGACCGAGGTCGTTTCCACCGTCGCCGCGCCGCCGAGCGCCGCGGCCTCGAAGGACGCGACGCGCACCGTGGCGACGAGTTTGCGCGCAGGATCTGCTTCGACCGTGATGATGGCATTGCCGGCGTAGATGGGCCGGCGAAATCGGTACGCGCCCTCGACGGCCATGAGGTCGCTGACCTGGGGCACGCCCAGCAGGGCGGCGACGCGCGGCGTCAGATCCTTGCCGAAACTCGTCGAGGGACCGAAGACGTGGCTGTAGGCGGCGGCGACGGCGACGACCTGCGGCGCAAACAGCGCCGCCAGCGGGTGGGCATTCTCGGGGCGATCGAGCCGCAGCACCTTGTGGACGCCCGCGACCGCCGCGGCTTGGGCAGCCACCGCGGCCGTGTCGGCGCCGAGCAGCAGGACGGTGATCTCGGCACCGCTGATTCCGGCCGCACAGGTGACGCACTTGAGCGTCGCGGGGTTCAGCGTCTTGCCGTCGTGTTCGCCGATGATGAGTACCTTGGACATTAGATCAAACCCTTTTTCTTGAGGACATCGACCAGTTCGGAAACATCCTTGACCATGATTCCTTTTTGACGTTGCGCCGGCGGTTCCGTCTTGACCGTCTTCAGATAGGTGCCGGCGGTGATGCCGAGCGCCTCGAGGGAACTCACGTCCAGCGGCTTTTTCTTCGCCTTCATGATGTCCGGCAGCTTCACGTAGCGCGGCTCATTGAGGCGCAGGTCGACGGTCACGACCGCGGGCAGGTCCACCTCGATCGTTTCGAGACCGGCGTCGACCTCGCGCGTCACGGTGACTTTGGCGTCGGCGATCTCGACCTTGGACGCATAGGTTGCCTGCGGGCGTTCCCACAGCGCGGCCAGCATCTGCCCGGTCTGATTCGCGTCGTCGTCGATCGCCTGTTTGCCGAGCAGGATCAGGTCCGGGTTCTCCTTCTTCGCGAGCGCGAGAAACGTCTGGGCCGCGGTCAGCGGTTCGACGACCGCATCGGTCTGCACGAGTATCGCCCGATCCGCGCCCATCGCGAGCGCCGTGCGCAGTTGCTGCTGCGTATCCGCGACGCCGATGCTGACGGCGACGACCTCGACGTTCCCGCTGCGTTCCTTGATGCGCAGCGCCTCCTCGAGCGCGATTTCGTCGAACGGGTTCACGCTCATCTTCACGCCGTCGAGACTGACGCCGCTGCCGTCGGGTTTGACGCGCACGCGCACGTTGTAGTCGACGACGCGCTTGATGCACACCATGATCTTCTGCATTGACACTCCTTAATTAACCGTGGCGGACGCGTCCTCTTGACGCGCCTCGGCCTGTTGTTGCGCAAATACTTTGCGTATTTTATTCGCGCACTCGTGCAGCTTCGGGACGAACCGGCTGATCGCGGTCGGCAGCGGCAAGGCCGAGGAGGTGTACCGGATCGTGAGTCCGGCGAGGACCCGTTCCTCGAGCGCGACCGGAACGCTGATCGTCCCGTCTTCGTTGCTCGGGCGGTTGCGATTGACCGTGGCATAGCCGCGGGTGCGAATTTCGGCGAGCAGCGCGTTGAGCTCCTGCCGCGATTGGGTCAGGCCCGCGGCCGGTTTGTTCGCGCGGGCGAGGATTTCGATCAAGCTGTCGCGCTGCGAATCCGGGCAGTTCGCGAGGTACGCGAGGCCCGTGGCGCTCGTCAACAGCGGCACCCGGAAGCCGGCCGAGTAGCGGTCGACGGCGAGCGGGCTGCTGTGGTCGGTGGTTTCCCGCACCAGCATCGTGGTGCCGGACAAGGTGGCGATCGCGACCGGCCAGACGACCTCGCGCGACAGCTCGTACAGAAAGGGCTTCGCGATTTGCGTGACCCAGGCCTCGTCGTCGAAGCCGTCGCTCAAGCCGCGGACGAGGATGGTCAGTCGGTAGCGATCATCGGTCGGATCGCGATAAACGTAGCCCGAGTCGCACAAGGTTTCGAGGATGCGATACACCGTCGTGCGCGGCAGGCCGATGGCCTGCACCACCTCGGAGACCGTGGCCCCGTCGCGCAGATTCAAGACGGTCAATGCATCTAGGCCGCGCATCAGCGCACGGATGGGGCGAGTGGTTTCCATGGGTCCTCGAGATTCGAACAGGAGAATGGCGCGCTACGCTAAACATTCGGCGCGATAGTTTAAGGATCGTCGTAAGCCTTGTCCACCTTGCGGACAGGCTATAAACTGTCAAAAAGCTTCGGCTCGTTCGCGTCATTCTAAGCCACATCCTCGAGACCCCCATGAGCAAACGACAACACGTTCGTCCCAGCGACGCGCTCGGCAACGTGCGCTACGAAATTCGCGGCAAGCTCGCGCGCCGCGCCCTCGAACTCGAGCGGCTCGGGCACGACATCGTCTCCCTGAACATCGGCAACCCCACTGCCTTCGGTTTTCGCACGCCGGAGACCATGCGTCTTGCGATGATCGAGAACCTTCGCAACAGCGAAGGTTATGTTCATCAGAAGGGTGTCTTCCCGGCGCGGGAAGCGGTGGTCATGCAGCAGCAGGAGCGGGGAGTGCGCGGCGTGACCGTGGACGAAGTGTTCATGGGCAACGGCGTCAGCGAACTCATCGACCTGTGCCTGCGTGCCTTGTTGAACAGCGGCGACGAGGTGCTGATTCCGAGTCCCGATTACCCGCTGTGGACGGCGGCCGTGAATCTCAATACGGGTCGGGCCGTGCATTATCCCTGCCGCGCGGAGGCGGGGTTCGTCCCCGATCCTGCCGCGATCGAGGCCTTGATCACGCGTCGTACGCGCGCCATCGTGATCGTCAACCCCAACAATCCCAGCGGCGCGGTCTATCCGCGCGAGACGCTGACGGCGATCGCACGCCTTGCCGAGAAGCACCGTCTGGTCGTCTTCTGCGACGAGATTTACGACCAGATCCTCTACGACGGCGCCGAGTTCGTGCCCATGGCGACCTTGGTCCACGACACGCTTTGCTGCACGATGAGCGGCTTGTCCAAGGTGTACCGTGCCTGTGGTTATCGCGTCGGCTGGGCCTCGTTCTCCGGCGACATCGAGCATGCAGGCGAATACCTGACCGCGCTCGAGTTGCTCTCGTCCCTGCGCCTGTGCAGCAACGTCGCTGGACAATGGGCCGTTCAGACGGCGCTCGGCGGCTACCAAAGCATTCGCGAATTGACGGCGCCGGGCGGCCGCTTGTACGAGTCGCGGCGCACGATCCTCGCGGGCGTGGCGCGCAGCAAATATCTCAGCCTCGCCAAACCCATGGGGGCGCTGTATTCGTTCGTGCAGGTCCGGCGCGACGTGCTGCCGGATTTCGATGACGAACGCTTCGCGCTCGAATTGCTGGAAAACAAGCATGTGCTGGTCGCACCGGGCGTCAGCTTCAACATCGCCGAGCCGAACTTTTTCCGGATCACGAATCTGCCCGAGCCGCAGGTGCTGAACCTCGTGTTCGAGCGCATCGAGGCCCTGCTCGACGCCCAGGCTACCGTCGCGCCGACCGGCGGCGCACCGGCCTTGCAGATCGTTCGCTGAGCACGCCGGGCATCGAAGTCTTGCTGGAGAGTCTGCGCGGCGGACTCACCGTGGTCACGCCCACGGCGGAACACGCCGCCTTGCTCTATGACGCCGCCGAGCGCGCGCATCGGGATGCGGGCAAGCTCGTTTGGCCCACGCCGCGGATCCGGGAATTCGGCTCCTGGCTGCGCGAGCAGCATGCGCGCCGCCAGCTGCTGGCCGGATCGCAGACCGATGCGGTCGCCGCGCTGCGCGGCCTCAGCGACATCGAGGAGCGCGAGCTGTGGCGCGAAGTCGTGCGCGACAGCCCCCAGGCCGATGCGTTTCTCGAGCCGGCCGGGGCTGCCCTGGCGGCACGCCGCGCGCGCAGCGTCATGGCCGCTCACGGCATTCCGGTGTCGGCCCTGGCAGAGCACGCCAGTGACGAAGCGCTTGCGCTGGCGGATTGGATCCATCGATTCGACCGTCGTTGCCGCATGCTCGGCTGTGTCGCCAACGATGCGCTGCTGGCGAGTTTCCCCGGACCGCCGGAGCCCTTGGCGTGGATCGAGAGTCCGAGCTGGCAGCCCGTCGCGAGGCGCTGGCTGCACATGCACGCGGGTGCGCCCTTGGAGAACGCGCGGTGCGGCCAGTCGCCGACGCGGGGCAGGCTCGTGCACGCCGACGGCGTCGCGGCCGAGCTCGCGGCGCTGGCGGAGTGGGCCGGGCGGCGTTTGGCTTCAGGATCGCCGTTCCGCGCCTGGATCTGCGTGCCGGATCTGGCCGCCCGACGCGACGAGCTCGGCGACGCCCTCGATGCGCGGCTTGTGCCGCAAGGCTACGCCCTGTCGGGGCCCGAGGGGCATAGGCGACCCTATGCGCTTGCGGGCGGCACGCCCCTCGCCGAGCACTCGAGCGTTCGAGCGGCACTCGACCTGCTGGATCTGGCCACCGGCGTCGTCCCGTTCGAACGGTTCAGCGCTTGCCTGCGCGCCCCCGAGTATCACGGCTCCTCGCTCGAGACCAGCCGGACGGCGGCGCTCGACGTGCTGCTGCGGACGCGGGCACCGAGCGAGCAGGGTCTGCCGGCCTGGCTCGCGCTCGCCGAGCGGCTCGCACAGGAACTGGAGCTGGGTGTCCCCGAGGTGCTGACGCGCCTGCGCGCCGCGGTGGCGGCACTCGACGCCCTCGGAGGCGAGCAGCCCTTGAGCCGCTGGGCGCCGATCTGGGTGTCCGCGTTCGAAGCAGGCCCCTGGTTCCACCGGGCCCGCTGGTCCAGCGGCGAACATCAAGCCGCGGAGCGCCTGCGCGAGCTCTTCTCGACGCTCGCTGCGGGCGACAGCCTCTATGGCAGACGCTCGCGGCAGTCGGCCGAGCGTTTGCTGGGGGCCGCGGCGCGCGACACGAGCTTCCAGGCGCAAACCGGCATTCCGCCGATCTGGGTCAGCGGCACGCTTGTGGATCCCTGGCTCGATTTCGATGCGCTGTGGATCACCGGGCTCTCCGAAGAGCGGTGGCCGCCGCGGGCTGAACCCGTGCCGCTCGTGCCGATTTCCCTGCAGCGGCAGTTCGGTGTGCTCGCGGCGAGCGCCGAGACGCAGCTCGCCGCCGCGCGCGACTTGCAGTCCCGTTGGGCTCGGCGTGCTCCCGTGCTGCACTTCAGTTATGCGCGCACCAGTGCGGGCGCCGCGCGCGCAGCCGTCGCGAGCCCCCTGTTGCTCGGAACGCCGTCGTCCCCAGACACCGCCGATCCGCAGCCACACTGGCGCCATGTCCAGGCGCAGGCCCCGGTGTTCGAGGTGCTGCGCGACGACAGCGGACCGCCGCTCGCGGCGGACGAATCCCTGCGCGGCGTTGCCAGTCTGCGTGCGCAGAGTCATTGTGCTTTTCGCGGTTTCGCCGTGACGCGCTTGCGTGCCGACCCCCTGGAACGGCCGGCGCCCGGCTTCAGCGCGAGCGAGCGCGGGCAGCTCGTGCACGGTGTGCTCGAACTCGTTTGGGGTGAATTGCAAAATTCCGCAGCGCTCGCGGCACTCGCCCCCGCAGCGCTGCAGTCCCTGCTCGAGCGCGGTATCACGCGCGCGCTCGCCCGGGTCTGCGTTCAGCGGGATCCCGGGCCGCGCTGGCGTGCGCGCGAGCGGCCGCGTCTGCTCGCCCTGCTGCAGCGTTGGCTCGAGGTCGAACGACGCCGCGAAGCCTTCGTGGTCGAAGGACTGGAGCCTGGTCGCGACGTCATGGCGCTCGCCGGCCTCGAGTTTTCCTGCCGCATCGACCGGATCGATCGGCTCGCCGACGGCGCCCGCGTCCTGATCGACTACAAGACCGGCACGAAGACACGGGATTGGTGCGGCGAGCGACCGGACGATCCACAGCTGCCTCTCTACGGCCTGCTGTACGCCGATCGCCTGGTCGCGGTCGCATATGCACAAGTGAACGCCGCCGACTGTCGCTTCGTCGCCGAGTCGGAACGTGCCGGCGTATTTGCGCCGCGCAGCGACGTGACCTCGCTCGAGGGCAGCGCGAATTTTCAGGACTTGCTCGCGCTCTGGCGGCAACGCCTCGAGCGCCTTGCCGCGGATCTCGCCCGCGGCTGGGCCCAGGTCGCACCGACGCCGAAGGCCTGCGATCGCTGTGGGCTGCAGAGCTTGTGCCGGATTCCCGGCAGTGGTGTCGCGGCGGATGCGCATGCTTGAAACTCCGGACGAGCTGACTGACGCGCACGCGCGCGCGCGCGCCGTGTCCCATGCCGGCAGCGTGCTCGTGCAGGCGCCCGCCGGGTCGGGCAAGACGAGCCTGCTCACGCAGCGCTATCTGCGCCTGCTCGCGGAAGTCGATGCACCCGAACGCATCTTGGCTCTGACGTTCACGCGGCGGGCGGCCGAGGAAATGCGCGAGCGGGTGGGTCAGGCCCTGCACGCCGCGGCCCAAGGCCGCTGCCCCGCCGGCATGCATCCGCGCACCTGGGAACTCGGCGTTGCCGCGGCCCGCCGCATGCAGCAAGCCGGCATCGATCTAGAGGCGCATCCGGCGCGCCTGCGCATCGAAACCATCGATGCGTTCAATGCCTGGCTCGCCGCACAGCTGCCGATCGGCGCCGGCACGGGCGCGCCGCTGCGCACGCTCGAGGATGCCCGCGAGACTTATGCCGAGGCCGCACGCCGCGCGCTTGCCTACGACGAGGCGGATGCTTTCGGCGCGGCCGTCGATCGCGTGCTCGACGCCGCCGATTTGCGCTGGCCGCAGCTGGTCGAGCGCATCGTCGACATGCTCGGCAGCCGCGATCGCTGGTTGCCATTGTTGGTCGGCGGCTTGCGGGCGGCTAGCGACGTGGATGAGGCGGCGCTGGAACGCGTGCGCGCCGAGTTCGATGCGGATTTGCGCTTTCTCGTCGAACGCGGCGTGGGCGCGGCGGCGGCGGCACTCGGGCTCGAACGCAGGATGGCGCTGGCGCGACTCGCGACCGCCGCCGCCCAGCGCCTCGAGCCGACGAACCAAGCGCTCTCGGCCTGGCACGACTCGGGCACGATCCTGGGCGCGACGGCCGCCGATCTCGGCCGATGGCGGCAACTCGCCGACCTCGTGTTGACGCAAGAGGGCAAGGTTCGCGCACGCATCACCAAGACACACGGCTTTCCGGTCGGCTGCGCCGATAAGCCCGCGATGATGGATCTACTCGTCGAGCTCGCCCGGGAGGAACGCGTCGTCGCCTTGCTGGTCGCGGTCCGCAGTCTGCCGGATGCCGCCTACAGCGATGCGGATTGGGCGGGCGTGCGCGACGTGGCCCAGGTCCTGCTCCTGGCGACGATCGAACTCGATCAGGTATTCCGCGAGCAAGGCGCCTTCGATTTCACCGCGGTCGCAATGGCGGCGCGGCGCGCCCTCGGCAGCCCCACGCAGCCGACCGATCTCGCGCTGCGCCTCGATTACCGGCTGCGCCATGTCCTGATCGACGAATTTCAGGACACGTCGGTGCCGCAGGTCGCGCTGCTGCGCGTCCTCACGGCCGGTTGGCAGCCCGGTGACGGCCGCAGCATCTTCTGCGTCGGCGATCCGATGCAGTCGATCTATCGTTTTCGCCAGGCCGAAGTACGCGCCTTCCTCGAGTTGGCGGAACGCGGCATCGGCGATCTGCGGTTCGACGTGCAGCGCTTGACCAGTAATTTCCGCACCGCTCCGCAGGTTCTCGCCTGGATCAACGCGGCGTTCGCGTCCATCCTGCCGCAACGGGACGATCGGGACCGGGGCGCGATCGCCTTTCGGCCCAGCACCGCGGCTCGCACTATCGAGCCCGGTCTCGCGCCTTCCGTCAGGCTCGCGCCCTTTGCAACCCGCGCCGCCGAAGCCGCGGCCGTCGCCGCCTGGGTTGCTGAGCGTATCGCGGCTCACCCCGACTGGCACGTGGCGATCCTCGTGCGCGCCAAGGCGCATGCGCGCGACATCGCGCAGGCGCTGCGCGCGCGCGGTATCGCCTTCGGTGCGGTCGATATCGAGCCTCTCGGTGAACAAGCCATCGTCCGCGACCTCGGCGCGCTGGCGCGCGCGCTGCTGCACTGGGGCGACCGATCCGCGTGGCTCGCGCTGCTGCGCGCGCCCTGGGTCGGCTTGATGCTCGCCGATCTCCACGAAGTGGCGCGCGGCGCGAGTGTCATTTGGGACGCGCTCGTGGATCCTGCGGTCCTCGCGCGACTGAGCGCCGACGGGCGGCAGCGCGCGCAGCGCTGCCGGGCCGTCCTCGAGGCGGCGCAGGGCGTGCGCACCCAGAGCTCGTTCACCCGGTGGCTGGAGCGCACCTGGCTTGCGCTGGGCGGTCCGGCCTGCGCGGTCCGCACCCAGGACCTCGAACACGCGCGCAGCGCGTTTCGGCGCATCGGCGAGCTCGAGCGACGCGGCCTGCCGGACCCGGTGGATTTTGCCGACGCCTTCGACGACTTGTTCGCGCGCGATGCGACGACGAGCGCGGTGGAGATCATGACGATCCACAAGGCCAAGGGACTCGAGTTCGATCTCGTGGTGCTGCCCGCCCTCGATCGTGCGATCCCGGCGCGCAGCGACGAGATCCTGCTCGCGATGCCGTTCGCGCGTCCGGACCGGGACGGGATGGTCATGGCCGCTCGTCCGCCTGTCGGCAGTGACACGCACGGCTTGTTCGGCTTCCTGCGGCGGGAAGCGAAGCACGCGGCCGAACTCGAGGCGGAGCGCCTGCTCTACGTGGCCTGCACGCGTGCCAAATACGAACTGGTCTTGAGCGCGGTCGTTGGGGGCGGTGCCGCGGAGGATGACGCCGACTCTCAGTTACCCCTGTCCAACGGCAGCGACGCCGCCGAGGAGCGTCGCCCCTGGAGTCCCCGTACCGGCAGCCTCTTGAACGTTCTTTGGCCGCTGGTTGCCTCGGCGTTCAGCGCGCCGGAGGGCGCCGCGGCGCTGCCGGACCAGGGTTCGCAAGGCCTTGCCCTGCGTCGCGTACCGGCGGGCTGGTCGCCGTCGCTGTCGCCTGCGGCCTTAGGCCCGGTCGCAGCGCCGGTGGACATCGACACCCGCGCCGAAACGCCCGTGTTCGATTGGGCCGGAGAGACGGCGCGGCAGATCGGCAGTCTCGTGCACGCCGAATTGCAGACGCTGCAACTCGCCGGCGCCGGCCGGCCGGATGCCGCCGACCCGCCGGGGGACGTCGCTCGGCTTGCCGCTGCGGGCCACGAACCGCGTTTGCGCCGCTGGCTCGCGTTGCGCGGTGTTCCCGACGAACGTCTGGCGGAGGCGGCCGCGCGCGTCGTCGCGGCACTGGAGGCCGTGCATGCGGATCCTCGCGCCCGCTGGATCTTGAGCAGCGAGCATCGTGAGCAGTCGCGCGAATTGGCGCTGTCCGGTGTCGTCGACGGCGAGATCCTGCGCGTCGTTTTCGACCGCAGTTTCGTCGCGGCCGACGGGTTTCGCTGGGTCATCGACTACAAGACCAGCCAGCACATGGGCGGGGGCATGGATGAGTTCCTCGATCGTGAGGTTGAACGCTACCGCGCCCAGATGGAGCGCTACGCTTTGTTCGCGCGCCGCCTGGGACCCGAACCGGTGCGGGTCGGTCTGTACTTCCCGCTGATGCGCGCGTGGCGCGAATGGGAGCCAGAGGAGGCTGTCTGAGTAGGCAGGCTCTTAGAAGCTGAATTCCAGGTCGATCGGAATGCGGCCCTGCGCATCGCGGCCACGCATCTGGACGAGGTCGGCGAGGTCGCGGCGCAGTTCCGCGGGCGCGTCGGCTCGCTCCTGCAGCGTGCCCGACACAAGGCCCGTGTGTTGCTGCGGCGTGAGCGTGATCGTGCCTTGAACCGCGAGCGGGCCGCCGGCATCGCTGAGCTGTCCGGTGATCGCGCCCGAGGCATCGACGGCCGTCGGACTCAGGCGCAACACGTAGGAGCCGAGATCGGTGCCGCCGGCAACCGCGGCGGACGCAAGAGCGGAGACCTGCAAACTGCCGCTCGCCGCAAGAATGCGCGAAAAATCGCTCCTGAGCTCGTCGATCGACACCTGCGCCGTACCATGCCAGCCCGCGACGACGCCGAGGTCATTCAGATCCTCGACCGGACCTCCTCCTTGGACGGCACTCAGGGTCAGGGCGTGCCGGGCGACGGCGGCCCGGCCGGCGAGTCCGAAACCGCGGTGCACCCACTGTAGATCGACCACGAGGCTGAGCTGCAGCAGCGCCGCGGGGTGTATGTCCCATTCCACCGCACCGATTTCCAGGTTGTTGAAGCGGATCGCACCGGCTTCGCCGTGCCAGATGCTGCCGGACAAATCCCGGGCCTGCACGCCGGCGGGCAGGAAATGCGTCGCGACGCGCGCGGGCAGGGCGGAGGCGAGGACCACGAGCGCCGCAAGCAGCGCGAGCAAGCCGATCAGCACGTAAGCGCGCGGGCGCAGACCGCGCTTCGGCTGCTCAGTGCTGCGACTGGTTGAGCGTGACGCTGGCATTGACTTCGCCCGGCTTCGCGGTCCGATCGATCGTGATGGATTCGACCGCGAGACCGTAGCGTAAATCGAGCGTTCCCAGCCACTCGACCAGCGGATCGAAGGGCGCGCCCTCGAGTTGCACGCGCACGCCCGCAGGGCCGCTGGGCTGCGTGCCGCGCAAGGAATCGGCAAGACCCGATTCGTGTCCGACGCGATCGACCAGCACCACGGGGGCCTCGCCGGTATCGCGATGCAATTGCGTGGCGCCGTTGCGGATCTCGTCGACGTTGACGCGCATCCAGTCGAGATCCTGCTGGCGTGCATCACGCCGATCCACGGCGCGCGAGACCGCGGCTTGCAGCGGCAACAGCACACCACCCACGAGGACCAGCAGTGCAAGGGTGATCGCGCCGATCAAAACGATCCGCCGTTCGCGCTCGTTCAAGCCGGCATACCAGGTTTGAAGTTTCTTCATGGGTGTTTGCGTGCGCCCGGCGCGCGAATCTGCATCTGGGCCTCGACGCCGCCACCCGCTGGCGTCGATGATTGGATCTCCGCGCTCAGCCCTTGGCGACCGATCGCCTGGGAGAGCTGCGAGAGGACGTCGACACTCGGCGCCGTGACCTTCATGTTGACGGTCTGCTCATGGTAGGAGAGCGCATCGATGCTCGTCTTCGGCAAGCCGGCGACCGCGCCGCTCAAGGCCTGGAGGGTCCGCAAGAAATATTGCGGTCCCGCCGCGGACTTGCGGATCCGTTCCAGCCGGGACTGCATCTGACGGCGAGGGTCCTGCATCGTTTCACTCGGCATCGCCGACTTGAATACCTCGCTGATCTGTCCGTCGAGCTCCGCCGTCCGTTTGTTCGCCGCATGTATCTGCAGGCTTTGTACACCGAGATAGACCACGAGCAGCACGCCGGCGAGCGCGGCCGGCACGCGCCAGAGACGCCAGCGCTCCCCGTAGTCCGTGTCCGCGGCGAATTCGCCCTGCAGCAGATTCACCGGCGCCGCCGCGACCAGTTCGCGTGCGAGCCAGGGCAGCGGTCCGTCGGGCAGTAATTGAATCTTCAAGGACTCGAACTTGTCGATCAGGGTCTCGAATTCGTCCTGGACACGCACCCAGTCCTCGCGTGTCAGATAGAGAATGGCGCTCTCCGGAATCTTGGGTTCCGCCATTGGATCGGAGCCATCGGCGATCACTCCCGCGACGGTGAGGGCCTCGGTGACGGGCGTGAGCTCGACGGCGAAGGGCAAGACCCCGGGGCGACGCACGGCGAGGCAGTCCGCCTCCAGCCACAGCACGGTCTGCCCGGGATTTTCCGGGATCAAGGACAGGTCCGCGTAGATCGCCGCCGGCTCGATGCCGGCGCCTCGCAGCCTCTGCAGCCAGGACTGCAGCAGCTCGCGCGAGACCACCGCCACGGGCGTACCGCCGTCGACGCGGCGCTTGCCGACCGCGAAGACCAGTTGATCGATGTCCTCGGTCAGCTGCTCTTCGAGCGCAAAGGGCACGGCGCGCGCCAGTTTCACGCCCGTCCCGGGCGGCAGTTCGGGCTGCGCGAGCAACACCTGCGTCGCGGGTGCGAGCACGATGATTCTCGCCGAGGCCCCGACCGCCGCGGCGATCTCGAGCGTGCCGCGTTGGCGCGGTCCTGCGGGAGCACCCGACTCGTTGACGAGCAGCCACTCCGTGTCGGTCTGACCGGTCGGCGGGAGGCGAAGCAATAGGGTCAGGGCCATGATTTCTTCAGAGTGTGCCAAAACTGCGCAGCAGGGGCGTCACTTTACCCCCACGGCCGCGTTGCAAAAGACTGTACAAGGTGAACTCCGACGTGCCAAGGGTGACACGGGTCGTGAGTTCGAAATAGGAACTGGTCTCCGCGTATTGTCCGTTGATCGCGGCAAGGTATTGCGGGGTCACGACTTGTTTGAACGTGTTGAGGTCGGGGAAACAGCCCCCCTTGCGGCCGATCGTTAGGGCGTCCGGGTTCGTCGAGTACTCGCCGTTCAAGTTCGGGGACAAGCTCTCCAACACCAAGGCGGAGGCCGTGCAGATGTTGATCTGCGCATTGGCCGTGGGCAGGGCGGTGACGTAGGGGGCGATCTTCAAGTAGCGGCCAAGATCGAAGCCCGGCAGCGCCATGAGTTCGCTCGTGCTCGTCATGGGCCAATTGCCGGTCAAATAGGGGGGCGTCTGCGACGTATAGACCGAGTCCTCGCCGCCGTCGGGCTGGGTCGGGTTGGTGTCGGCGTCGATCCAGTCGCGCGCGAGATCCGCGAACTTGGGTTCGACTCCCACCGATGCGAGCAGGCGTTGAAATTGTTCGAGCGGCTGCGGGTCGGGTTGACCATTCGGAAGCGTGCGGCCGAGGTTGTTCAAATTGAACCGCCCCTGCATATCCTCGAGGCTGCCTTGCAAGCTGCCGAAGGGCTCGCCGTCCGGATCGCTCTCCGAGGTCAGCGGCAGCGGTGCCGTGGGCTGCGCCCAAGGCCCGACGAGCGTCGTCTGCTTGTTGAGCTGCGCATCCTGCACCAAGGCGTAGGCCGCGAGCGCCTCGGCGCCGAAACCGAATTCGAAGGCCTGCTCTGCGCCGAGCATGCCCGTCGAACGGCGCCGTTCCAAATACCCGTCATAGCTGATCTTCCAGGCGAGGATCGTGGCGAGCGAAACGAGGATCAAGGCGATGATCAGCGCGACGCCGCGCTCGGCCTGGGGGCGACGACGCGGGAGCTTCATCCGGCGACCTCCACGACTCGCCGGATCTTGCCCCAGTCCTTGAATTCGATGAGGATCTCGACGGCGACCGGGCGCGTCCATTCGCTGTCCGGCAGCTGCAGCGTCGCCGGCGGCCACTGAGTATTCCAGGCCTGCCCCGAATCGAGGAAATTCAATTGGATGCTGGTGACGCCGGTCAGCAGATCCTGCACGACGGGTTGGCTGGCGCTCGTGGGATCGAGCACGGTTTGATAGCTGCGCTGAAATTTGTCGCCGACCAGCTGATAGGCAACCCGCTGCAAGGTGCTGCGCTGCATACCCGCGGTGTTCGACCAGCCCCCGCGCGTCAACTCGAGCAAGGTCGGCTGGCCGGGGCCGCCGCGAAAGGCGGGATGGGGCGTCGTGCCGAGCGGATCGCGAATCGGACGCGGCACCGCCTCCGCGAGATCCTGTTCCATGATGCGCAGACCAAACTCGATTTCGCGCGTGCGCGCCATGGATTCCTGCGCGCGTGCGGCGCTGATGCGCGCCGCACGGTAGGTACCGTATCCGAGCGCCGACATCACGGCGAGGATCAAGAGCGCGACGAGCATCTCGATCAAGGTGAAGCCACGCGGGCATGCGCTCGGAACCTTGCGCGGGGAGCGGCGTGTCATTGCGGATTCTGCGTCGGGGTCGTAGTCGTCGTGCCCGTGCCCGTGCCCGTGGTAGTCGCGCCGCCGCTGGTACCCGTCGTGCCGATCGGTGTACAGTTTGCTGACCCACTCGTCGCGCCGCTGCTGGAGCCGTTGTTCAGCGTCGTGTTCTGCACGGGCTGCCCGCCCGGGCTGTTGTTCACGCAATTGGCGCTTTCCGCATTGCTGCCCTGTCTCCAATCGACGTTGGAGCCGCCCGGGGAGGCGAGGTCTGAGCCGAGAAAGCCGGTGTACTCGCCGAGCGGGTTGCCCTTCTGATCGGCGGGGCCCGCCCAGACGCGCACGACGACCCGGTGCATCGAGGGGATTTGCGTGTCGAAATAGCGGGTGTCGTAGTGCCACTTTCGATTCGCGACGTCGAGTTCACCGGTATCCCCGTTCTGGCCGGGCTTCTGCTGCAGATTGAGGCGTACCTCGGTCAATCGATTGAGCGCGATCCATTGCGCGATCGCCTTGTCGCGCAGGTAGCCGCTTGCGCTGGCGGTCCCGCTCACCGCGACCATCAAGGCTGTAAGACCCAAGGCGACGATCATCAGCGCGACCAACACTTCGATGAGCGTGAAGCCGCCTGTCCTCGAGCGCATTCGCCGCACGCCCGGTTGCCGCCTCCTCACGAACGCTTCTCCTGGAGCGGATGATCGGAGGTTTGCAGAGAAAGTTTGCCCATGGTGTCGCTGCTCACCGAGGCGCTTGCAGAACTCCCATCCCGCATCAGGGTCAGGCGGAACGGCGAGGCGTCGCCGCTCGCCGCGATCGCGATCTGCGGCGGCGGCGGGGCGGTGTCGTCGGTGAGCTTGGGGTCCACGGGCTTCAGCACGACCGTCGTGGAATCCAACTGCAGCTGAAAACTCAAGCCTTTGGGCAGATCGCGCTTGCGGAACTCGCGCTCCTGATCGAGGCGGATCCAACGACTCCGCCGCGTATCGTAATACTCGAAGTCGTAGCCGGTCGGCTGGATGCGCATGCCGAAATCCCGACCCTCGATCAGGGCCCGTTCATGCAGCAGGCTCAGCAGGCCCTCGATGCGCCGGCTCTCCTGATCGATCTGCTGATCATGGCCGGTCACGTTGATCGAGAGCAAAGCCATGCCGATCACGATCGCCATGATCACGACCACGACCAAGATTTCAACGAGCGTGAAGCCCTGCGCGCGCGCCTGGAATGTCCCGCGTATTCTCGCCATGCGACGGCACCGGCCGGGGCGTTCGCTATTTCTGATCGAGGGTCGCGTTGCTGATGTCGGCGTCGTACCCCTCGCCGCCAGGCTTGCCATCGCGGCCATACGAGATCAAGTCATAGTCGAGCCCGTCAGTGCCGGGACTCGTATAGAGGTAGACCTGGCCCCAGGGATCCTTCGGCAGCGACGGCAAATAGCCGCCGGAGCGATAGTTCGTGATCGTGGGATCCGCGGGCTGCCTGACGAGCGCCGCCAGCCCCTGTTCGGTCGTCGGGTATTTGAAATTATCGAGTCGGTACAGATCGAGGGCCGTCTCGATCGCGCGAATGTCGCTGGCCGCCCGCGTGACGCGGGCCTTGTCGACGTTTTCGAGAATTTTGGGCACGACGAGCGCCCCTAGCACGGCGAGGATGACGACCACCACCATGATCTCGATCAGAGTAAAACCGCTGGAACGATTGCGCATAGAGTAACCTCGGAACCTTCGCATCATGATACCAAAAAGGGGGACGCCGATGGCCGCTGAGGGGGCCAAACGATGGCCGCAGCTCGCTGCGGCCTTACAGTGGGATCGCGGCCGATGGATTTGGTTGCTTCTGATACTGCTCTTTCTTCACGGGCTGTTGGCTCTTGGCGACAGCGTGACACTGGCCCTGCGTTACGATCGCGCCGCGCTCGCCGGGGGCGGGTGGTGGCGTCTGCTCAGCGCTCATGTCGTGCATCTCGATTTGCACCACCTCGTGCTCAACGAGCTGGGTCTGGTCTTGATGTGGTCCTTGTTCGCCGCCGATTTCGCGGCGCTCGACTGGCTGATCATCGTGCTTTCTGGCGCGCTCGCGATCACCTGCGGCCTCTGGTGGCTCAGTCCCGGCGTGAGCTGGTACGTCGGTGCTTCGGGCGTACTGCACACGGTGATGGCGGCCGGTACGGCGCAGCACCTGATCACGCGGGTCTGGGACCGTTGGATCCTGCTGGGCTGTTTGAGCGTGAAGCTCGCGCTCGAGCAATATGAGCAGGCCACCGGACACGCCTCGCCGCTGATCGTCGTCGATGCACACCTCTATGGCGCGATCGCCGGATTCGTCGTCGGTGCTGCACTCTGCGGTCGGATCGTTATAATCCGGCAGCAAATACGCCCCTAGAGTCCCCACGCCCATGACAACCGCATTCGTCTTCCCTGGTCAAGGTTCGCAATCCGTCGGCATGCTCGCCGCCTTTGGGACGCTGTCGAGCGTCATCGAGGCGACGTTCGCAGAGGCTTCCGAGGTCCTGGGCTACGACCTGTGGAGACTGTGCCAGGAAGGACCGAGCGATGCGCTCAATGCCACCGAGCGCACCCAGCCGGCGATGCTCGCCGCGGGCGTCGCCACCTATCGCCTCTGGCGCGAGCGCGGCGGCGCCGTGCCGCGGTTCATGGCGGGCCACAGCCTCGGCGAGTTCTCGGCGCTCGTGGCGGCCGGCAGTCTCGAGTTTCGCAGCGCCATTGAGCTCGTGCGCTTTCGCGCCGAGGCGATGCAAAGCGCCGTGCCGCAAGGCGAGGGCGCGATGGCGGCGATCCTCGGGCTCGAGGACAGCGATGTCGAGGCCGCCTGCGCCGATGCGGCCGAAGACGGGGTCGTCGAGGCCGTCAACTTCAACTCCCCCGGCCAGGTGGTGATCGCGGGTACGACCGCCGCCGTCGCGCGGGCGATCGAAGCGGCCACGGCGCGGGGCGCAAAGCGGGCGGTGTTGCTCCCGGTCAGCGTGCCGTCCCACAGCTCCTTGATGCTGCCCGCGGCCGAGCGCTTGCGCGAGCGGCTCGCCGCCGCTCCGGTGTCTGCGGTCAGCGGCGTCGAATTCTACGGCGTCGACGTCAAGCCCCTGGTCAGTGCGGATGCGATCCGCGCGGGACTCGTCAAACAGCTGCACACGCCGGTGTATTGGTCGGCGACCGTGCGCACTTTGCTGGCCGCGGGCGTGACGCGCCTCATCGAATGCGGACCGGGCAAGGTGTTGACCAGCCTGAATCGTCGGATCGACAAGAATCGGGATCTCAAAATGCTGGCGCTGGAGGACCCGAAATCCCTGGCTGAAGCGCTCGCGGGGAGTCAATGATGTTGAACGGTCAAATAGCCTTGGTGACGGGAGCCTCGCGGGGCATCGGCGCGGCGATCGCGGCGCGCCTCGCCCGCGACGGCGCCCGCGTGATCGGCACCGCGACGACCAGCGAGGGCGCGGCACGCGTGACCGCCGCGCTCGCCCCGCAGGGCGGCCGCGGCGCCGTGCTCGACGTCGCCCATCAGACCTCGATCGATGCGTTGCTCGCCGACATCGAGGCGCGCGAGGGCGCCGTCGGCGTCCTTTGCAACAACGCGGGGATCACGCGCGATACCTTGCTGTTGCGGATGAAGCCGGAGGACTGGGAGGCTGTTCTGCAGACCAATCTGACCTCGGTGTTTCGTCTCTCGAAGGCGGTTCTGCGCGGCATGATGAAAGCCCGCGCGGGCCGCATCATCAGCATTGCCTCGGTCGTCGGTGCGACCGGGAACGCCGGGCAGGCCAATTACGCGGCGGCCAAGGCGGGGATCATCGGCTTCACGAAGTCGCTCGCACGCGAAGTCGGCTCCCGTGGCATCACCGCGAACGTCGTCGCGCCGGGTTTCATCGATACCGACATGACGCGATCGCTCTCGGACGCGCAGCGCGAAACCCTCAATGGGCAAATCCCGCTCGCACGCCTCGGTCAGGCGGAGGATATCGCCGCGGCCGTGGCGTTTCTCGCCTCGCCGGATGCGTCTTACGTCACGGGCGAGACCTTGCACGTAAACGGCGGCATGTACATGGCCTGAAGCGGAAAAAGACCCCATAGCCAACTGATTTGTCAAGAAAAGTTTCCGCGCTGTAAGATGGCCCGCGACTCGGGTAGCCGTCGCCTTC
>Ga0116226_10000649_pt1 | contig 29702 bp, 29 predicted proteins | sample S1TSphfallax_FD_89692 | JGI IMG/M metagenome (GOLD analysis project Ga0116226, IMG submission 89692) | Host-associated microbial communities from peat moss isolated from Minnesota, USA - S1T2_Fa - Sphagnum fallax MG | ecosystem: Host-associated > Plants > Peat moss > Unclassified | place: USA...
AAGTAGTAAGTAGTAAGTAGTAAGTAGTAAGTAGTAAGTAGTAAGTAGTAAGTAGTAAGTAGTAAGTAGTAAGTAGTAAGTAGTAAGTAGTAAGTAGTAAGTGGTAAGTGGTAAGTAGTAAGAGAAGTGGTAAGTGGTAAGTGGTAAGTAGAAATAAACTATTTTTATTATTAACTCTTACAACTTTTAACTTAACACTTACCACTTACAACTTACCACTTAACTCTTAACACTTAACTCTTACCACTCCTACCCGTTAGCAATATTCGTAATAACCCCCAGTGCAAACGTAGCATACACCGCAAGCACTTCTTCCGCATAGACACCATATTCACGCTGGCGGGTACGCACGGGCCAATCCATACGGTAATAATCACGGCGGGTCAGCACTTCCGCTACGTTTGGCGTTTCATTATTCTGATAGGCTTCGGGCAGATTTTCAGCATAAGCCAATAGTGTACCAGGTGGTAAATCAGGATGTACTTTAATCGGCATTTTTACCCCACCACCTGAGGAGAAAGGATTGAAGTAATATTCAATCGTACCGCCTGCCACCATCGAATAGGGAACATCACCACTGCTATCATTATTATAACGCAAGAGCGAACCACTACCTGAACCCAACACCTTGCTGGTGATGTTTTTCAGCTCCTGACTATTGACATAAATCACCGTAGGGCTTACGCGGTAATTATCCCACATGGATTGCAGCATCGTATCAATTTCCACCACAGAACCGCGTCCTGAAGCGGTAAGCGTTGTACCCGTACCCGCCGTACCCGTTGCCAGCGTATTGACATAAGCAAGGTTGTTAGGGTTGAGGGATTGGGTGAGCATTCCGTCAAACGCCAGCCCTGCATTGGCAGAACTATCTGCACTAATCACGCTGGCAGCCTGACGACCCGTTGCCAGTGGTGCAGCAATCGCTACGCTGTTAATGGTAGTAATGGCTTGCAGCGTTTCACTGCCTGCCGTCCCCACAAACCAGGCATAAGCAATCGCCCCCTGAATTGCAGGCACACTGGCAAACAGGCTTTGCCCCAGCGTAATCGCCTGCGTGGTATTGCTCGATTTATTGGAGGATCCGCCATTGAGCGTAAAGGTTTTGCCATCCGCTCCCGTAATGGTTTTTGTCGTCGCAATTCCGCCCGCAAGGGAAGAATTTTTCCATCCTTCAAGGGTAAGTGCCACCACAATCACAGAATACATATTCGACGAAAGCGTAGCACTGCTACCCGAAGCCGAAGTGGTAGGAGCCGTAGGCGTACCCAGACTTACCGAGGCATTCCCCGCCAGCAACGCCACTTCTTCCTTCCGCATCAGTTTTTGCAGGAGTCGCACCGTCACCATGGAATCTTCATCTTCAAACCCGACCGCTGCGGCTTCCGCTTCAAACGTCAGATTATCTTCTTCACCAATCGTAACGTAGGATGCTGATTTGGTGGAAGTAGTAGCAGACATGACACCCGAACGCTGCCCTTCAGGAATCCAGCCCATCGCATCATAGCCAGAGCCAATAAGCGAAGTAATCTGTTTCCAGCGAGTTGCATCACCCGCATTGACCCTACCCACCCTCGGGATGGAGTTACGCAGCGGCGTAATCACGGGATACATGGTTTTGGAAGGAGCCTGCAAATCATAATAGACCAGACCACTGGAAAGGGTAATGGATTTGTTCAATCCGTCCTTTCCCTGTAATGCCTTGCGGGTGAGATCAAGCGTCTCTCTTGTGGGATTAATAAACATTAGGTTCTCCTTGTTGGGGTTGAAAGTGTAAAAGGGGGAATCTTCTCGTTTGGCTAAAAAGGAACCGAGAAGTTTATTTGTTTTTTACGGTAATACGGTATTGCAGCGAAACAGCCATTATGCTATCATGGACTCATGCAAGATATTATCTCACTTACCGAGCGTGGCACGCTCACTCTACCTGCCCATATCCGTAAAGAACTTGGTCTTACGGGTGGGCAGCATTTATTATTGCCAAGACATCCAAAGGAGAGTTGCTCCTTCGCCCTGCTGCAACCATCCCTTTAGAAATCTATTCGGAGGAACGGATAGTGGAGTTTTCTCAAGAAGATGAGATACTTGGAACATTGCTCCCGTAACCTAAAGCACAACCGGTTGTGACAATGCCAGTTTCATCAAATCATGAACGCTGGCAGTCTTTTTGGTTTCCTGTTCCTCCACCTGATGCAGGCGATCTTCGGACTTGCTTACGGCTCGCAGGATGCCTTTAGGCGGTAGTGGCATTGCTTCCAGCACGGCGATACGTTTGGTAAGCGTTGCAATCTCTGATTGCAGACCCGCATTGACTTTTGCCAGTTTGGTAACTTCTTCATCGTCTTCTGCACCAGCACCCGCCAGATAGGCTTGCAGTGCCTTAATATGTTTCAGGATTTTAGTATCCTTGACATTTCCCGCTAGCCAATCCAAATCCTCAGGCAGATGCTTGCCAGGTTCAGCATCGTCCCCATCAGGGGTAAGATCAGTATCATCATGTGTTGCTTCCATATTATTAAATTTGCGGGCTTCACTTGTGCCGTCACTTTTGACAATTTCAAACGTAGCGGTCGGCACGGCGGGGTTATCCACCAGTGACACTTCCGAAAGCACGGGCGTATATCGCATGAGCGAAGGATTTTCCGTATCCTGCCAGCGTTTGGCATAGCCACCCCCAATCGAAAAGCCCGTATAGACACCTTCCAGCACCTTGTTCCATTCAGCATCATCAACAATTTTCGCCACGCCCATAATCCGCTTATTATCATCATCAAACGCAATATCGGTAAATTTACCAATCGCCTTTGTGCCGTGCATCGCCCTGACATTACCCTTGCTCTTGCCACGACTGGCTTTTGTGAACTCTCCAGACCAGGTTTCAAACGCAGGCTTCGCCGTTTCATAATCCAGTATTTCACCTGCTTTATCAGGGACTTCTTCGCTTAATGTGCCATAGACGAGCTTCTTCGCCACGTCCACTTTCGTGATCGGTATAAATAATGCCATAGCATCTCCTTCTATATAGTAGTGTTGGGGGGTATAAAAATGATGTTTTTATCGCAATAGTAACAATCTAACCTGTTGATTTATAAACTATCAGCGTCATTGCGAACGTGAGTAGAGGCAATCCAGAAAAAAGTTGTAATTTAGCCGTTGACAAATTACCACATAAACGGTAAAAATTTATCATTATCTAATGAAAACATAGAGGATATTTATCATGATTAGCTTTCCTCTTAATAAAGAATGCGAAGATCCAAGCCGAGATGTAATTAGTTTTCCTGCTATAAATAATAATATTAAATGTGCTATTTCTAGGGAAGCTATCAATGACCATTTTGGTGGAATTTCTGATATTTTGAATACGTTTAAAGCAAATCGTTCAACTATTGAAGCTAAAGCAATAAGTTTAATTCAAAAGGGTCGTTACGAACCAGATGGATCAATCTTGATTCGCACAGCAGATTTTTAATAATGATAACCTTAGATTTAGTTCTACTATTCAATCTATCACTCCGCTTTCACTGCAAGCAGATATTCGCCATTAATACCTGTCTTTTTTTCGACATGAACTACTGAATCAGGTGGAAATTCCCACATCTCATTTTCAGGATTATAATCAGGGGTTGGAAGCAATTTATATGCCCCATTGCTCAGATCAAGTGCTGAAGTAGGTCTGGCAGAATTACCTTCATCCGTTAAACGAACATAAACAGTTTTTATATTAGACATAATTCTTTCTTAAACTAACCCACTTTAACAACATGCAGATATTCTCCTCGAAAGCCAACCCTTTTTTCAGCTTTTACTATAGAATCAGGCGGAAATTCCCACACTTCATCTTCAGGGTCATAATCTTCTGCTGGTAATAGTTTATAGGTTCCATCTCCCAAATCTTCTGCTTGAGTCGGACGAATAGTAGGGCTACTCTCTTCAGGCAATTCAACATAAACAATTACGGTTTCCATAGCTACCTTTTTTAACCTGCTATATAATGTGCTAATTTTTCAAATGCAGATTGACGATTTAATTTATCCTGTACCGATACTATGCCAAAATATTTCTCCCACACTTCTGCAATAATCGTAATAATATTAGAAACAGTCCGTTGCTCTTTGTCCAGCAACGATGTTTCCTTATAAATAGCTTCTGCCTCACTTGAATATTCATCATGAGGTGAACCAAGTGCAATTAGCCCTTCAATATCTTGTTGAATCAAAAAATTGTTTATATTCTCTTCCGTAATCATGTCTATCTCGCTTTATTTATTTTTTCCATGTTGTAATTATTTTACCAGCATTTCTTCCGCTTGTTTCAATGACTACAGTTACCCCATTATCCCCAGTGTAAATTTTTTGTGGAGTTCCATATTTTCCAATCTGAGAGGTTATTTTACCTGACTGTACCGCAGAATCAAGAGCTTCTTGTATTTGTTCTTGCGTAATATTGCGTTCTGTTGCTCTACTAACTCCATGCTCAGTAGCACACCCTCTGAAGTTACATCTCCTGCTGGCTGCACCGTATCAGATGGTGCGGTTTCCGCCGTTTCTGCAACAGCAGCTTCTTGCACCGCATTCATCGCAGGAGGGTGTGCCTCCATCAGATTCCATGCTGTTCTTACTGCACTGATAGCCCTGCCCGCTGCTCCGCCAATAATTGCCAATTCAGGATAGGAACGATCAGCCCTGTCATTCGTATCATCGTAAGGTGCATTGGCAGTGTTACCACCCTGCCCCGCCTCCTCCGCACTGCAAAACTGTCCTCCGTCTGAACTTCCTGCGGGAAGGTGATACGGGTTAAACTTCGCCACCTGCAAAGGCTTCTGCAACTTCGGCAATCCCAAACTCTCCCGCACCTCATCCACCGTTTTAATCCCTGCCGTGACGTAAGCCACGTCAATATTGGCAGCTTCCAGCGGGTCGGGGGTGGTGGTATCCTGCCAGGCAAATTCCAGATCGCTTGAGTTGAAATCTTTGGCAATGATGCGGTTAATCACTCCCGCTACATAGCGTTGCAGTGGAATCAGCCCTTCATCCACACCCCGTTGTTGCGAGGTTTCCGCCGTTGCACGATTCACCTGTCCCACAAACGGTTCGGGTGAAATGGAGAAGACATAGCAGATAATTTTAGCCAGAAACTCATCATAGCTGTCTTTCAGCAGCGGGGCTTTGGTTTCCTGATATTTGAAATCCCCAGGCATGAAACGCAAGCGGCGACGCATCATGGAATTACCCGCCAGCATTGCATCAAAATGTTTCTGGAACGCCAGAATCTGCTCCTGCGTCCATTCTTTGGGCAGTCCGATAAACGCATCGGGCTGGCTGCCTTCACGGTAATATTCGAGCTGGTGCAATGCCCGTCTTATCAGGATATTGACCGTAATCATCACCTGTTCAACATGACTATAGCCATAGATTTTATGACTGCGGGGGTTATGCTTGAGGTAAATCAGCTCTTCGCGTGTATAATCCGCTGCCACCACCCCTTTGAGTATCTGCTGATAGGCGGGTTGCGGGGAAACGGGAAGCCTGCCCGCATCATCAATCAGGATTTTTATCGTCGCTCCGTCCATGATTTCCAGTGCGTAAAGATCCCCACCCAGCGTCTGACGTTTATAAATACAGGCTGCATCAATCACAAACATGTCTTCCAGCAACTGCCTTAGCCAGCCAGCAAAACCGCTTTCCTTATCGGGATCATCAAAAAACTGGCTGATCTGTTGCATCCGCTGCTTTTGTTCAGGGGTGGGCAACGCTGCCGTACCGTCCGTGGATTTTACCCGAATATTCCAGCCCAATGCCTCCATCTGATCCTTGCGGGTTTCAATGACGGAGCGTAAAATATCGCAATTATCCGCCAATGCACGCAAGTCATCAAACGAAAAACTCTCCTGCTGACGGGCTTGGGAATAAAGATTATACCCCGTAGGATAGTCAAACTTCCTTCCCGCAACATCAGGAGGGGCTATCACGGCTAAAGGCTGCGAAGGGCCAAACCAGTCTGTCGGCACATTACCACTAAAGACATAACGTGCAGCCTGTGACACACGGTTAATCACCGAAAGGTTAATAGGTTTCTGGGTCATATATCCTCTTGGGATTTTGGTTTTTGAAAATTTTGGGTTTGAAAATGGGGGGGGCAATAAAAAACCCCGCTGGACGGGGTTATGTTAATGGTCAAAGGTTGCTGATATTTAATAATTTATTTGCTTTATTACTTAAAAATAAATATCATTCAGGTCTTCTGAATATTTTAGATACCCTTGCCAACTCCTGTCTAATCCTTAAATCATCAGGCTTATTTGTATTCCATTTTATGATATTGGCATGTCGAGTATGTGGCTTTCCATCTGGATTAAAATCAAGTCCCTTCTCTAAAATGTCAGCAGCCAAGATTTCTACTCTTCCTACTGCTTGAGCATTAAAATACGTCTCGCACAAATACCAAATATATTTTGGCTTACAACGAGTCGTTCTATAGACAGAAAGCGTGTTAGACTTATCTGCTTTAAATACAGACTGGTTAATATTACCATTCTTGATGTATTCGAAGTCGGTAACAAAACGACTTAATTTCTCTTGCTTGTCTACATAATGTCTAGGGTGAACACATCTCAACTTATTCATTAGACTGCAAACTCACGAATTAACACCTCTTTTAATCCAGAAGGCAAATTACCTTTATATAACTCGTACCCACTTTGTTTCTGCTTGGTTTCCCAGTTGATAAATGACCACGAGACTTCTGCATTTTCAACATCAATCGAAAGAATCTTATCTGCTTCTGTCCAGTCAAAACCAAATCCACCGCTTGGGGTTGGAACAATCTCTGTTTGTTTAATTCCTTGAGGCAATAAGCCAATCAAAGCCAACACCGTATTTTTAGAAACTTCCGTAAGAGGAACAGCATCATAGCCGTCCCACCCCTCATTATTTCTTGATTCAAAATAATCGTGAACCAGATTTTTCAAGTACTGACTAAAATCACCAAGATAATGAACTCTTCCCTGATATGAATCTTCCAACCCTTTCTTGACGCTTTCCAAGGCAGCTTTATTATTATGTAGCCATTGTTCCCTAACAGGTAAATGAGCGAAATTTTTCTTTTCACCATTTTCTGTATATAGGTTTTGCAACATGGTTTTACCAAAAAACTGTGGCTGTATAGAACCAATATAAAACGCAAGCGTCATGCCACCAATTAGTTTGGCTGCACTTTTAAATTTATAGTCATTCCCAATAGCATTTGTACGACCATAAGAGCTAATCTGGCTAATGTCAGTTTGTTGCTGCGTGGCAAGCGTACTCAGGAAATTATTTCTATTGATTATCGTATTAGCATCTAATGTACCATTCATGATAACCCTACCCTTTCCAAGGCTACATTACTCAGTAAATTCTTCAAAAGTTTTTTGTTGTTTTCATGTAATACAGGAAAAACCTCATCAATTTTTTCTTTAAACGCCTCAACGTACATTCCATTTTCAAAGATAATTCGTTGATTATTATCAAGCAAGGTTATAACATTACCATTTTCTGCACCTGTTGTAATATTGATAATATTAAGCTGGCTTTTTTCTTTATTCTCAAACCAGCCTTGATGAATATGCCAAAAATAATCACACTCTTTAATATGGTTATTTAAAAAGTGAGAATCTTCATCAAATATATCTTCATAGCTATAAGATTCAATATCATTATGAATAAACTTATCCATAACCTGCAAACAAATAAATGCAACCTTATTACTTTTATTTTCTAATATACTAATTATTCTAATTATATTTTTTTTTGCTTTTTCCCATACCTCATCCCAACGAGTATAATTACAGCAATTTACAATTATTTGATTACCAATTACTTGTAATGACCACTCAACTTTACCGTCACCTCTAAACTTCTGAAACAAAACACCGTTAGGAATTCCAGAAGAAGGATTTTCTACTACAGGTTGACCATTTAAATTTTGCTTAAATGTAAATGAAACATTAGACATAATATTAAAACTAGGAAACTCTTTTTTTAATGATTGTTCCAATCCTACAAATTTATTTACTTCATCAGGGGTAAAAGGCTGCTCAAAAGCGACCACAAAAGAAGTCACATCAATAGCGTTATTATTCTGAGAATTCACAGGAGAAAAATTGTTTTTTTGTCGTGCCATAAAAATAATTAATTTTATTTAATAATAAGACATAATAAGCTATTTTTATTGCAATTTACAAGCAAAAAATTATTTTCATAATACTTTCACTCCACCATCCCCCCATAATAATCCAGAAACCCACTCCCCGCAACCTGTTCTATCGCATTGGCATAGACAAGACTATCACCCTTATCAGGGCTTCTGCCAATTCTTCTGATAATCGAATCCTTGGCTTCCACCTGAATCCCTCGCACGGTCAACCGCCATCTGGGGGCTGCCAGATCGGAGAGTAATTCTCTGTCATTAGGCAGTGCCACCCCGTTACCACTGGCGGGATCAAGGGTTTCTCGCAAATACCACCACCATTCTGCCCGTTTATTCACAAAACCCAACTGTCCGCTTTTATCCTTCGCATCACTTGCCTGGGCAGAATTCATCGCAATCACGGAATTTCCCATAATTCTTCGTAAGGAGTCAAATACGCTGGAGCCAACACCAATTACATCGACATGCACCTTACAATGGGATGTCCCTCGGGCTGCCAGCACCAGTTGAGCTACCACATCCCCTGTTCTTGTACTACTTCCAGGATAAACACGCTGCACCTCAAACCAGTTTTCATAGCGGAGCGTCAACACGGTTTTATCATTACCACCGCGTGCCACATCCACCCCAATACAGCTAAGCGTCGCCTGAGTGTTACGGGTCTCATACCGCAAAATTGCCTGCTCCAGCCATTCGGTCGGAATAAGCTGATAGGGGTTATCTTCCCTATCCACCCCAAAATCACCGTAAAGCAATTTGGAACGCAAAGGTTCTGGCAGGGCTTGTAGCGTAGATTTATACCCTGATTCCATGTAATAGGGGTTATCCTCCACATGAGCAGGGATAAACGTGCGACTTTTGGGTACAATCAATTCCCCCTTGAAACGAAAGGATTTACCGTTTTCAACTTCCTTATCCTTACCTTCCAGCGTAGTGAACCAGCGTAATTCCTTTGGTTTAGCGGGATGGGGATAGGTCTTATCAAGCCACGGAGCGAAAAATCGTATAATCCACTCGCCTTCGCTATCCGTCGGGGGATTTCCCGTTGCAATCACACGGCAACGCTGGTTGGCATCGGCACTTCTGAGCCAACCGCATAATGTACGAAACTGCATTTCGGTAAAATGGGTTAATTCATCAAAGGCTTTGAGGTCATGAGGTCTGCCCTGATATTTACGTTCATCACCAATATGCTGCACCGCACCAAACTCAATATTTCTACCATCTTCCAATGCCCATACCAGCGAAGACTTATTATATTTTCCCTGCTCGCATAATAATTCCATCGTGCGATCAATAATAGCCCTAAGTTGTGGATATTCCCTGCGAAAAATAATAGAACGTGTATGCTGGGTATGTGCTGCACCAATCAAAAGATCGGTTTTCCCGCCCCCTGCTGCACCGCCATAAAACAGAATATCGGCCTTGCTTTTAAGGGCATCCGTCTGCGGGCCTTTGAGGGGTTTCCATTTTTTCTGCATAACTTAAGCTACTTTTAACAGCATTTTACATTTTTCCAGCACTGCCCTGCGTACCGCAACAGGAGAAAGCCCTGCCAGATTGCACACCAAAGGGAAATCCTGATTATCTCGCAATAACCAGTGCCTGGCTTCCCTGCTTTCGGCAACACTTTCCAGATCGGAAATAGCCTGTTCAATCACTGCACACCATAATCCCCGTTCGCCGTAAATAGCAGGGTTTAGCCCGCTGCTTGAAACAGGACTGAAGCTATAATCAAGCGTGTCAAACCCTGCATCCACACTGACATTATCAAGGTGACTTTGCATAATTAACTTTATAAAAGGAGGGGAAGGATTTAGGAATTAAGACATAAAAAAACCCACTTGAACTTTCAAAGTTAAGCAGGCTGTTGACGTAATTCTTCACTATGGAAATTACCATAGATTATCTTCACGCACCTGTCAATAGGGAAAATGCAAAAAAAAATAATATTTAAAAAAATCAAAAAATGGTTGCCTTAGTTAGTTAGTTAGTATATAAATAGCTTTGTAAATTGTTTTGGTAAAGCTATTTTAGATATTTTTTTTGATAGCTGCCTTAATATACAGTATTGGAAAGAATAATACTAATGATAGTTTTGTCAAGGCAATTTGCAAAAAGTTGTTTTGATATTACAAGGATTTGGAAAGGTGAAAAAACTATCCGATGTAGCTTGTCGGGCAAATGAAGGTTGGGTAAGCGTAACACAGTTGCCTCATGTAAATGGAGAATATTACGACATTGATTTTCCACGAGGAACACTTGGAATTGATGAAAAAGGTGTGGTAAGATATTTCCTTCTTGAGACATCTGAAGGTTGCAAAATTTATGTTCTACATCCTGTAAGAAGCTTACAAAATATAGCTTTGGAAGGTGTAGACTGGATGACTAGCTTTCTAACTGCGTTTGGACTCAATAAGCAAGCAAAAGGAGATATTTACGGTTTTCTTTCAAAAGCATTGTTTCCAAACCGCAAAGTTGCAATCATTAAGAGTTGGGTTCATGATTATCTAACCTATCCGAATATGGAACTGGGTTACCATGAAGTTCAGTCGGAAGCATTGGTATGGAAGGGCAAAATTACAATTTAACAGATTGTAATTTAGTTTCACCGTTAAAGGCTCCATGATTCTCTCTCTTGGTTTTCCAAAATCGGAAAACCAAGAGATTTATCAATAAAGTTTAGAAAGCTTTAAAATGCACGAGACAGAAAAAGATATAGTACATCTAAATACGGATACTTACAGTAATCGTCTCTTATTTACCATCATTGATAGCGTGGGTTTAGGAGCAGTGGCAGGAGCTGCGGTTCCGTTGTATATGGCTACCAGTAAAATCAATAATCCCTTACTAGGTATCACCTCATTTGCATCTGGTCTCTTTATGAGTGGTCTTGCAGTAGGGGCAGTTGCAGGTTCGCTCAAACAGCATATTATTAATAAAACAACATCAGATCAGCTAAAATCGGCTTTTGGAGATTCACCGCATAAAGGTGGACACATCAGGTAAAGTTTTCTTATAAAACCCTGGATAAATTCTGAAAACCAGCCTATATAGAATGATGTAACTTTTAATAACCTTGTTCAGTAATCATGGAATTTCTCCTTTCAGCTCTCTATACCATCGCCTGCTACCTGTTCGTCATTTTCGTACTGGTATTTGTCCATGAATTCGGGCATTATATCATCGCTAAATGCTCGGGAGTAAAAATTGAAACCTTCTCTATCGGTTTTGGCAAAGAGTTATGGGGCTGGAATGATAAAAGCGGAACACGCTGGAAAATCAGTGCCATACCCTTTGGGGGTTATGTCAAAATGTTTGGGGATGCGTCTGAAATCAGCAACCCTTCGCAGGAAATTGATAGTTATTCTCCCGAACAGAAGCAAAAAACCTTTTACCACAAACCTCTATACAAAAAAGCAGCGATTGTGGCGGCGGGGCCTATTGCCAATTTTCTCCTTACCATTGGCATTTTTACCTATTTTATCTGTACCATAGGGCTGGCTTCTTCCGACCCCGTGATTGGTGATGTTGTCAAAGATTCTGCCGCTGAATCTGCTGGACTGCAAAAAGGCGATAAAATACTGATGATTGATAAGGAAAAAGTGACCGAATTTAGCGATATTTCGCGTATTATTTTTACCAATATCAATACCCCCGTTACGCTTACGCTGGAGCGGAATAAACACATCATGCAGGTGGTGCTTACCCCCAAAATAGTCAGCAATACCGATGCGTTAGGCAACACTTACAAACGTCCTTTAATTGGTATAAGCACCAAAAATATCAAGCTGGAAGAAGTCGGGCTGCCGCGTGCCGTGTGGGAAGCAACCAAAACCACCTATTATTTCTGTACTACTTCGCTAAAAGCAGTGGGGCAGATTGTAACGGGCAAACGCAGTTTCAGCGAAAATATGCAAGGGCCTATTACGATTGCCAAACTTTCAGGTCAAGCTGCCCACAAAGGCTGGGACGTATTGCTGTTGTTAATGGCAAATATCTCTGCCAGCTTAGGCCTGGTTAATCTTTTCCCTATTCCCGTATTAGATGGTGGGCATCTGCTCTATTATCTCATTGAATTTGTGCAGGGAAAACCGCTGGCAAGGCGTTTTCAGGAATATGGCTTGCGGGTGGGAATGGCACTCATAGCCATGCTCATGACTTCCATCATACTGAACGATATTTATCGCTGGTTGCTTACGTTCAAAGAGGTGGCACATTGACAACACATCCTATACCTCTTTTTAGACAATGGTTTGAGGAAGCCAAAGCTAACCCCAAAATTATTGATCCCACCGTAATGACGCTTGCAACAGCGAACAGGCAAGGCTTTCCTTCTGCCCGCATCGTATTACTCAAAGGATTTGATGAACGGGGATTTGTATTTTACACCAATCTTGAAGGTAGAAAATCACGGGAATTAAAAGAAAATCCCAAGGCGTGCCTTAATTTTTATTGGGAAGCCTTAAACCGTCAGGTACGCATTTACGGTACGGCAAGCCTGGTAAGTGACGAAGAAGCTGATTGCTATTATGAAAGCCGTCCCCTGTTAAGTCGTTTGGGAGCATGGGCTTCGCTTCAATCCCAACCTCTGGAAAGCAGGGATGTCCTCATGCAGCGACTGCATGAGCTTGAAAAGCAATACACGCAAGAAAATCCCCCTGCCCGCCCCGTCCATTGGTCAGGCTGGCGTATCACGCCTCTGGCAATGGAATTTTGGCAAAATGGCGAATACAGGCTGCATGAACGTGAGGTTTATACCCTGGAGGATAATCAATGGAGTGTTACCAAACTTTATCCTTAAGGTAAAAGGCAAGTATTATTAACATAATTTGCACTATCACCACCACCCTAAACCGAATAACAAATGAACGCTTGCTGGTTTTATGACGAAACAGCCTGCGGGCAAAAAAGGCTGCGGGACTTCCCCCTATAAAAGCCAATAATAGGAGATTTTTCTCTGGCATCCGCCAATAGCCATGCGTGGAAAAATATTTATCCAGCCCATAAACGATAAACGTCAACAGGTTAATGATAAGCAAACCTGCTATGATTTCACGGCTACTGATATTATCTAGGAACGGCACTGTTCACCTTCCATCCCCCACCAAGGCTTTTATAGAGTTTAATCACATCAAGAGCCAAAGTGGCATTAGACTCTGCCAGATCTTTTTGTTCTGCGTAAAGGTTACGTTCTGCTTCCAGCACCGCAAAATAGTTGGTTGCACCCAAATGGTAGCGTTTATTGGCAATACGCAAAGAAGTTTCCGCATCCTCTACCGCTTCGCTTAGCGTATCACGATTTTCTGCCTGGGTATAATAGGCTGCCAAAGCAGTTTCGACTTCCGCCAGTGCAGAAAGCACGGTTTTCTGGTAGCTTAACAACGCTTCTTTTTGCCTTGCCTTGCTGATATGAAGCTGACTGGATAAACGCCCGAAATTCAGAATAGGCAGGTCTATGTTCGCTCCAATATCCCAGGATTTGCTTTTATTGAGTAAAAAACTGTCCGAAGTGCTGCTTAACAATCCCAGAAATGCCGAGAGGGAAATATCAGGATAAAAAGCCGCTTTTGCCATATTAATATCTTCCACACTCGCCTGCAAACGCTTTTCTGCTGCACGAATATCAGGGCGGTTCTGTACGATCTTCGCAGGTGCAGCAACAATCACGTCCTCTTCACTCTCGGGAATCGTGCGATACGCCCCTATATTCTGGCTTGTGAAGCCTGGTTTTTCTGCCAGCAATACATCCATAGCATACTGATTTTCTGCCAGTTTCTGCTGATATAGCGTAATTTGTGATTTGGCTTCATTGATTTTTGCTTCTGCATCCACGGTTTCTACTTCCGCTATCTTGCCCACATCAGAGCGTCTTTGCGTAATCGCAGCTACATGCGTCTGGTTGGTAATAACCGCCTGTGCAAGCTGGATATGTGCCTGAGCATCGCGTATAGCAACATAAGTGCTGGCAATTTCCGCCAGCATACTCACACGGGCAGCGTCATTATCGGCTTTGATTGCCTGATAGGTAGCGGTCTGTGAAGCCAAAACGCTCATCTTCTTCCCAAATAAATCCAGCTCCCAACTCGCATCAAACCCCGCTTCGTAGGTGCTAAAAGGCTTGGTTAAATCAATAGGAGAATTGCCAATACTCAACCGATTCGCCTGCCGTTCATCACTCGCAATAGCGTCCACCGTGGGGAATAAATCCCCTTTTGCCAATGCCCGATTTGCCCGTGCTTCTTCAATACGGGTGCGGGCAATTTTCAAGTCAATATTCTGATTTGCACCTTTTTCAATGAAATAGTTAAGCCTTTCATCATGAAAATATTTCCACCATTCCTGCTGAATAGGAGCATTTTTCTGGCTCACTCCCACTTCATTCCATTGCTGTGGCACTTGCGTTTTAGGCTTTTTATAATCCTCACCCACCTTGCAACCCGCCAGCAGGCAAAGCATCAAAATCATAACACTTTTTTTTAACATGACTAAAATCCAAACCCGCATATCAAAGCAATTTCATAGTGCCAATCTGTAATAATTTACAGCAGAATGCAAGCAATAAAGCAAAATATTGACGTAATACCAGAAAATCTGCTACAACCCCTCTACACACCTCCTCCAACAAAAGAAAAACCATGAGCAAGGCAGAAATTACCAAATTGCGTTCGCAGATAAGGCATCATAATGAGCTTTATTATCAGTATGATAATCCGCTTATCAGTGACGCAGAATATGACGCTCTGGTGAAAAAACTTCAGGTACTTGAGGCACAATTTCCTGAACTGGATTTAGCGGATAGTCCCACCCACAAAGTAGGGGCGAAACCACTCGAAAAATTTGCCAAAATCACCCACTCCACCCCCATGTTATCCCTTACTAATGCCTTTAGTGAAGAAGATATTAAAGACTGGATAGCCCGCATACGGCGTTTTCTGGGCTTGCATGAGAAGGAGATCATTGAAGTAACAATGGAGTTAAAAATAGACGGTTTATCCTTTGCTGCTATTTATGAGAATGGAGTCTTTACCCAGGGAGCCACACGCGGTGACGGGGAAACGGGAGAGGATATTACCCGTAATCTCCTGCATATTTTACCCACGCAGCTTGCTGGCAATGTGCCTGCCAGGCTGGAGGTAAGGGGTGAAGTCTATATGCAACGCCAGAAATTCTATGCCCTGAACGAGAAACAGAAAAAGGCAGGCAAGGCAGAATTTGCCAATCCCCGTAATGCCGCAGCAGGGTCATTGCGACAACTTGATGCCAATATTACCCGTGAGCGGGAGCTGGATTATTTTGTCTATGCTTTGGCAGAATCCAGCGAGTTTCTGGGCAATCACTATAGTGATTATATTGATGCGTTTGAACGATTTGGGTTAAAAACGCTTAAATCCGTGATGAAAACCATTTCCATACAGCAGGATGACGTAAAAGCCATTATGAATTATTATGAGAGAATCAATAACACCCGTTACCAACTGGATTTTGATATTGACGGGCTGGTCTATAAAATCAATAATCTGGAATGGCAGGGAAGGCTTGGCTTTGCAGGTAAAGCTCCCCGCTTTGCCATTGCCCATAAATTTCCCGCCGAGCAGGTCATAACGACGCTTAACACGATTGAAATTCAGGTGGGAAGAACGGGAACCCTGACACCTGTTGCTCGCCTTGAACCCGTCAATGTCGGGGGCGTTATGGTGGCTAATGCCACTTTGCATAATAGCGAAGAAATTATCCGAAAAGACATAAGAATAGGGGATATGGTACTGGTGCAAAGGGCTGGAGACGTAATCCCGCAAATTGTATGCTCCCTTTCCCATGCCAAAGATTCCACACCCTATCTTTTTCCTCATCTTTGTCCTGTATGCGGCTCCCATGCCATTAAAGAAGCGGGTGAAGTAGCGATTCGCTGTACGGGCGGGCTGGTATGCAAGGCACAACTCATTGAACGCATGAAGCATTTTGTTTCCAAAAATGCTTTTGATATTGAAGGCTTGGGAGAGAAAAATATTGAGCTTTTCTTTGAGCGGGAGTTGATCAAATCGCCTGCGGATATTTTTCGACTGGATTATGACCGCATTCGCAAGATGGAAGGCTGGAGTGAGAAATCCGTTGCCAATTTGCAAGCTGCCATCGAAAAAGCCCGTATCATCACCCTGCCCCGCTTTATTTATGCCCTCGGTATCCGCCATATCGGGGATTTAACCAGTAAAATGCTGGCCAAACATTATGGCTCTTTTGATGTGCTATATGAGGGTATTGCGTTTTCCGACCTGCTATCCATTGACGGGATGGGCGAGATTATGGCAGAATCACTCGTGCAATTTTTTGCAGAACCCCATAATAAAGCAGTGCTTGACGCATTAAAAGCGGAAGTCACGATTGAACCTTATAGCATCCCGCAAAGCAATTCGCTATTCGCCAATAAAACCCTCGTATTTACGGGAAGTCTGGAAAAAATGACTCGCAACGAAGCCAAGGCAAAAGCGGAAAGTCTGGGAGCAAAGGTAGCAGGTACGATTTCCAGCAAAACCGATTATGTCATTGCAGGAGCAGATGCGGGCAGCAAGCTGAAAAAAGCACGGGAGCTTAATATAACCGTGTTAAGCGAGGCAGAATGGCTGGAGCGGTTATAATGTCAATGCCTTAGCTTTAGATAACTTACATTCCAGAATGAAGTGCATAATTTGTATTCTCAAATAAAAACAAAAATTCCACTTCACTTTTTTACTTGACTACTGTTATTAATCATGTTAAGTCCCCCCTGCCGTTTTTAGAAGGAAAAAAAACAGATGAATTATCGTGTTATATTACTGGTGCTTTGTGCGTGGTGTTTGCCTCAGATGGTGAATGCACAGGGAGCAGAAGTCACTCCTGTTCAAACGGGGATAGTGTCATCTGAAGAGAAAATCTATGACTGGACGGGAAGCTATGCAGGGATAGAAGCGGGGGCTGGTTTTGGCAATTCCCGATCAGATTTTTCTGCGACAGGAAGAACGACAGGAAATGTTGATACTACCAGTTTTAACCGTGGCTTTACAGCAGGCTATAATCAGCAGTCTGGCTGGCTTGTGCTGGGACTGGAAGGCGATATTTTATCGGATAGCGTCGAGGGAAAAGGACATGCTCCCAACCCGCATTACAATTATACGGTTGAAAATAACTGGCTGGTTATGGTTCGTCCCCGCATGGGTTATGCGTTTGATAATGTAATGCCCTTTGTAACGGGTGGTATCGCTGCGGGTAATGTACATGATAGTATCTACACCACAACGGGAAGGCTGGGTGAAGATTTCTCGCATACGGAACTCGGTTATACGATGGGAGCAGGTGTTGAGACGGCTCTTTCAGATCATTGGAGTGTGAAAGCAGAATATCTTTATCTTAAACTGAATGGTGCCAGCGAAATTATTCCCTATTTTCATGATGATGCTAGTGCCAATTTTAATGATAATATCTTCCTGATAGGACTGAACTACAGGCTGGATAATCCTGATGCTGGGGAGGACAAATCATGGAATCCTTCTCATGCTTCTTCAGGTACTCCTATCAGCCTTTCCACACTTACGGGAATTGAAGTGGGCGGGCAAATATCAGATTACCGTTATTGGGAGGATCTTCCTTCTGGCTCGCATTTTATACATGATGACGGAGCAAAATTTGGTATTACCACTACTGCAACCCAATCCTTTGAACAGGGGGCGTTTATAACGGCGGATGCACGCCTGGCTTACGGTCAGGATGATTATTACGGTACCGAACAGGGAGTTACCTATAACGGTGTTAATCCTTCGCTTAAGAAAAGGCATATTCCTGAATATTTAGGAGAAATCCGTTTGCTGGGCGGGCAGGACTTCGTGGTTGAAGATACGGTTCTATCTCCTTATGCAGGGATTGGGTATCGTAATTTCTTTTATGATGGACGCGGTCTCTATACGGCTTCATCTGGTGGGTACGCATCTGGTTATCGCCGTGATAGTCAATATCTCTATATGCCTGTGGGGATTACCGAACGCTTCCGTGTTGCAGAGGATGCACGCATAAGTGTCAATGCGGAATATGATCAGTTGCTGGAAGGGTGGCAGGCAACTTACAATAGCGATTTTAATCCTGCCCTTTCTACCCTCAGAAATGATCAGTCGGGTGGTTATGGGTTGCGTGGCAGCATCATGTATGAACGGGCTGCTTGGTCTGCGGGTCCCTTTGTTGATTACTGGAATATAAACGCATCAGGCGGTGCCTGTACCAATAATGGGACTTCCTGCGGGATTGAACCCCATAATCAAACGCTTGAATATGGATTGCAGGCACGCTATCGCTTTGAGTAGCAGAAAAACCAGTAAGAATTTTTCTATTTCGAGCGTTTTTTCTCCCAATAATCCAGTCGCTTTCTAATTTCACGTTCAAAACCGCGTTCCACGGGCTGGTAATAGTTTTTCCTTTCCATGCTTTCAGGAAAATAATTCTGTCCTGAAAAGGCATCTGGCGTATCGTGATCATACTGGTATCCCGCACCATATCCCAGATTCTTCATGAGCTTGGTAGGAGCATTGAGAATATGCTTGGGGGGCATGAGGGAACCAAAGATTTCAGCATCTTTGCGAGCGGATTTATGGGCAATGTAGCCAGCATTGGACTTGGGAGCAGTGGCAAGATAAATCACCGCCTGCGAAATAGCCAACTCTCCTTCGGGGGAGCCTAAAAAATCAAAGGCATCTTTGGCAGCGACTGCCTGCGTAAGTGCATTGGGATCCGCCAGCCCAATATCCTCCACTGCAAACCGTACCAGTCTCCTCAGAATATAAAGCGGAGCTTCCCCGCCTGCGAGCATACGGTGCAGCCAGTATAATGCAGCGTCCACATCTGACCCCCGCAAGGATTTATGCAAGGCACTTATCAGATTATAATGGCTTTCCTGCTTTTTATCGTAGACGGGAGAACGTGCCTGTAAAATCCTGCCGATATTTTCGGGAGTAATAGCACTTCCTTCTTCCAGATTATACAACGCCTCTATGAGATTCAAGAAATACCGCCCGTCCCCATCTGCCATTGCAATCAGCATTTCGACGACTTCACCCGAAAGCCCAAGGCTTCGCTGCATATAGGCTTCTGCCCGCACCAGCAACTGCTGCATTGCCTCACTATCCAGTCGTTTTAATACCAGTACCCGACAGCGGGAAAGCAATGCCGAATTTAATTCAAACGAAGGATTTTCCGTGGTGGCTCCCACCAGTATAATCGTACCATTTTCAATAAAGGGAAGGAATATATCCTGTTGGGAACGGTTAAAACGGTGGATTTCATCAACAAAAAGCAGGGTGTTGATGCCGTCCTGTTTGCGTGCAACAGCTTTATCAAACAGTTTTTTCAAATCCGCCACGCCACTGGTAACGGCAGAAAGCGTTTCCATTTCACACGCACTATTTTCTGCCATGAGCCGTGCAATCGTGGTTTTGCCACAGCCTGCCGGCCCCCATAAAATTACGGAAGCAAATTTGCGGGTGCGTAGCATATTGCCAATTACGGCATCAGGTGCAGTCAGGTGATCTTGCCCCACCACCTGGCTAAAATGCTGGGGACGGAGTGCTTCTGCCAAAGGTACGGAAATAGGGGTTGCAAGCAAATTTTTCATGTGTATTTTACTACTATCAAACGTGAATCTGTGAATCTATAGAGTATAAGATGGCATTAAGTTGGAATGAGATTAAGCAGCGTGCGGTACAGTTTGCCTCAGAATACGCCAATGCCAAACAGGAGAATGCAGAAACGCATAGTTTTTACAATGATTTTTTTCATGTTTTTGGTATTTCACGGCGTAGGGTAGCGTCATTTGAAGCACCTGTTAAGAAATTGGGTGATAAAAAAGGGCGTATGGATCTGTTCTGGAAAGGCATGTTAGTAGCCGAGCAGAAATCCGCAGGGCGTGATCTGGTGAAAGCGAAGGAGCAGGCTCTGGATTATTTCCCCCATCTTAAAGAATATGAATTACCCCGTTATCTCATGATTTCCGACTTTCAAACGCTTGAACTTCACGATTTGGAAGAAAAGACCGAAATTCGCTTTCCCTTACAGGAATTACACCTGAATATTGAGCATTTTGGCTTCATTGCGGGCTATACCAAGCGTAAGTTTGAAGATCAGGAACCTGTGAATATCGAAGCGGCGAACCTCATTGGTGATTTGCATGATAGTCTGGTAGAGAACGGCTATTACGGTATTGAACTGGAGCGTTTTTTAATTCGCATCCTTTTTTGCCTGTTTTCGGATAATACAGGCATTTTTGAAAAGCATTTATTCAAATTTTATATTGAAGAAAAAAGTAGCGAAGACGGCAGCAATATTGGCAGTTTGTTAGAGGGACTGTTTCAAACCCTGAATCAGAAAAAAGAAAAACGTCCGAAAAATATGGATGAGGATTTGGCAAAATTTCCTTATATTAATGGTGATTTATTTGCAGGTTATCTGCCCCTGTTCAGTTTTGATAGCAACATGCGGACGCAGATGCTAAAATGCTGCCATTTTGACTGGAGTCGTATTTCTCCTGCCATCTTTGGAGCCATGTTTCAGGCAGCTACCGATCAAAACAAAAGACGCAGCCTTGGAGCGCATTATACCAGCGAGCAGAATATCCTGAAAGTGATTCAGCCATTATTTATGGACGAACTCACTGCCCAATTTGAAAAAATAAAACATAATAAAAATAAATTAGCGGAGTTTCATGCCAAGATAGCAAAATTAACCTTTCTGGATCCTGCCTGTGGCTGTGGTAATTTCCTGATTATTGCCTATAGGGAACTCAGATTACTGGAAATCAAGATTATTCATGAATTATTCAGCAACCAGTTGGAGCTGGATGTTGCCAAATTCGTGCATGTCAATATCAATCAGTTTTACGGCATAGAAATAGAAGAATTGCCTGCTAAAATTGCGGAAGTGGCGATGTGGCTGGTAGACCACCAGATGAATATGAAATTAAGCGAAGCATTTGGGCAGTATTTTGCCCGTATTCCGCTTTCCTCCTCTGCCAATATCAGGGTTGGCAATGCGTTGCGAATGGACTGGAAGGACATAATTCCGCCTCAACATCTGCATTATATTCTGGGAAATCCCCCCTTTATCGGTTCAAAATTTATGGATGACCGCCAAAGGGAAGATATGAAACGGGTATTTTCAGAAATAAAAGGAGCAGGTATTTTAGACTATGTAACTGCCTGGCATGTCGTAGCCAGTCGCTATATTCAAGGCACGCACATTAAGGTAGGCTTTGTTTCCACCAACTCTATCGCTCAAGGGGAACAGGTGGGTATCTTATGGAATATCCTGTTTTCGCACTATCATATCAAAATCCATTTTGCTCACCGTACTTTTGCCTGGAAAAATGAAGCCAAAGGCAACGCTGCGGTATTTTGTATCATCATTGGTTTTGCCAGCTTTGATGGGGATAATAAAACCATTTATGAATATGAAAACCCTAAAGATGACTTCCCCAAAGCGGTTTCTGTGACTAATATCAATCCCTATCTGGTGAATGCCAGCGATGTAACGATTACCTCACGCCATTTGCCGTTATGCGATGTACCTGAAATGGGCATAGGGAATAAACCGATTGATGACGGCAATTATTTATTTGATGAAGTGGAAAAAAATGCTTTTATCCAAAAAGAACCTTCTGCTGAAAAATATTTCAGAAATTGGTTGGGTGGTGATGAATTAATGAGTGGTAAAAAGCGTTTCTGCCTTTATTTGAAAGATGCAGCACCCAATGAACTGCAAAAAATGCCTGAAGTATTAAAACGCATTAAGGCAGTAAAGCAATTCAGGCTTGCCAGCAAAAGTATTCCCACCCAAAATATTGCTAACATACCTACCCGCTTTCATGTGGAAAATACCCCTACAGGGCATTTTATCGTAGTCTCTAAAGTTTCCACCTCCAACAGGGAATATTTACCTTTTGCCATTATCAAAGATGATACTATTTGCAGTGATTTATTAAATATTATTCCGTCCAGTAGCCTGTATTTACTGGGAATATTAAGCTCTAAAACCCATATGAGCTGGCTAAAATATGTATGCGGAAGATTAGGAAATGCCTATCGTTATTCTACCAATATCGTCTATAACAACTTCCCTTTTCCCAAAAACCCCACGAAACAGCAGATAAAAAAGATAGAAGAAAAAGCACAGAAAATCCTTGATACGAGGGCGTTATATCCCACCAGCTCCCTGGCGGATTTATACCATCCGCTTACTATGCCAAAAGAATTGGTGAAAGCCCATAACGAGCTTGATAAAGCGGTTGACGCAGCTTACGGTAAAAACAGTTTTAAAACAGAACAGGAACGCATAGCGTTTTTATTCGCTCTTTATCAGGACTACACCACCCCGCTTTTGGGACAGGAGAAGCAGAAAAGAAGGAAAAATCAGTGACCAAACTAAAAAATCCCCAAGCAAACCCCATGTGGGGCGGGCAGTTTCAGTCAGGGCCAGCCGAAATTATGGCTCATATTAATGCGTCGATTGATTTTGACCGCAAGCTCTATGCACAGGACATCAGAGGCTCCATCGCCCATTGCACCATGCTGGGAGAAACGGGGATTATCACGGCAGAAGAATCGCAAGCGATTATTAACGGACTGGAAACGATAAAGCTAGAGATTGAAAGCGGTAATTTCACCTTTCGGGCAGAACTCGAAGACATCCATATGAATATTGAAGCACGTCTGGCAGAGTTGATTGGGGACGTGGCGGGCAAGCTCCACACCGCACGTTCGCGTAATGATCAGGTGGCGGTGGATTTCCGTATGTTTGTAAGGGATGCTGCCTTGCACATTGAATCGCTATTGCAACAGTTGCAAGCCGCACTCCTTGAACGCTCAGAACAATATTATGCGGACGTAATGCCAGGATTCACGCATCTGCAATCCGCACAACCCGTTACGCTGGGGCATCACTTGCTCGCTTATGTAGAAATGTTTGGACGTGATCGCAGTCGCCTTGCTGACCTTAATAATCGCCTGAATGAATGCCCGCTGGGAGCTGCTGCACTGGCAGGGACTTCGTTTGCGACCGACCGTTTTCTAACGGCTCGCCTCTTAGGTTTTGCAAACCCCACTGCCAATTCACTGGATTCGGTTTCGGATAGGGATTTTGCCATTGAATTTTTGAGTGCTGCTGCCATTTCCGCCATGCACCTTTCCCGTCTGGCAGAAGAATTTATCATCTGGTCAAGTTCACCTTTTCACTTTATCCGTTTTTCCGATTTATTCACCAGCGGAAGCTCTATCATGCCACAAAAACGTAATCCTGATGCAGCGGAGCTGGTACGGGGCAAAACAGGACGTATGTATGGCTCGCTGCATAGCCTGCTAACCACCATGAAAGGATTGCCGCTTGCCTATAATAAGGACACGCAGGAAGACAAGGAACCCGTCTTTGATGCTTATACCACCTGGCAATTAGTGTTACAGGCAAGCACGGGTATGGTAGCGGATTTTACGCCTGATTTAGGACAGATGCACGCACTTGCTTCCGCAGGCTATTCCACCGCTACGGACCTGGCAGACTGGCTGGTAAGGGAAACGAAAATGCCGTTTCGCAAGGCTCATCATGTCACCGCACATATTGTGAAACAGGCTTCAGAGCAACAATTACCTTTAGAAAAACTTCCACTCCAAACCATGCAGGCGATTGCTCCTGAAATTACGCAAGATATCTATAATTACCTCACAGTAGAAAACTCCGTTGCCAGCCGCACCAGCTTTGGTGGCACGGCTCCTGAAAGGGTAAAACAGGCAATAGTAACGGCTAAGAAGAAATACATATGAAAAAAATCCTTTTCACGTTTTTAATAAGTGTATGTATGCTTAATCTTTCAGCATGTGGCATCAAACGTCCGCTCGAAGTACCAGGACATGAAAAACACAAAAAACCGGATGCTGATGATGCAACCAAAGATACTGGAAATACCAATGTTCCTACTGTTAAACAATAGTCATGTAGAACTTTCTAAAACTTGGTAAAATTATCTAACATTCCGTTGATAAATCCCACTTCCTGCGTTTCAAAAAACCTGCCTGCAATATTGATATATTCATTGATAATCATAGAAGGGCGTGGATTGGGAAGAAATTTCATTTCCGCAATCCCGCAACGTATAATAGCAATCATTAAACGGCTCACCCGTTCGTAAGTCCATTTTTTGCTCATGTTTAATCGAATAATCTGTTCAATTTCCGCATGATGCTCCATAGCAGCCGAAAGCAGAGCGAGAAATAATTTTTTATCCGGTTCTGCATCCTTACTCATCGCTTTATTGCCAGACTCTTTATCATCCTGCCATTGCTCCATATAGGATTCGCATAAGGCTTCAGGCGTAATGGTTTCGGGATTCAGTTTCAGGCGATAGATACATTGCACTGCTGCCAGTCTGGCACTGCTTTTACGTCGGATAGTCAGGGGGACAGGTTTGCTGATCATAACAGCCCCATCGTGCGTTTGATTTCCAGCATTCTAAGGCACGCATTCACCGCATCCGCTCCCTTGTTACCCTGATCTATTTTCGCTCTCACCCACGCCTGCTCTTCATTTTCTACCGTTAAAATCCCGTATCCCAACGCAGATTGATGCTGCATTGCCAGCTCGTTAATCCCTCTGGCACTTTCCAAACAGACATAATCATAATGCGTCGTTTCACCGCGAATCACACAGCCCAAGGCAACATAGCCCTGAAATGCTCCGCTTTTGATGCCTATACTCATAACAGCGGGAATTTCAAATACCCCTGGAACCGTGAATATATCAAAGGTAATATTACCCCGTTTTTTAATCTCGGCTACCGCTCCTTTAAGCAGTTCCTGGCTGATGTCATCGTAAAAATTAGCGTTAATAATACAAAGATGTGTCATACTTCCTCTAATTGCGTTTGTGCATAAAGCTGATAATAATTTCCCATTTGGGCAAGCAGGCTGGTATGTGTGCCTGATTCAATGATGCGTCCATGTTCCAGTACATAGATAATATCGGCGTTCTGAATCGTGGAAAGGCGATGTGCCACCACCAGCGTGGTGCGGGTTTTCATCAGTGTTTCAATCGCCTGCTGCACAAGGCGTTCCGAAGTGTTATCCAGTGCGGAAGTGGCTTCATCCAGTAGTAAAATCGGAGCATTTTTGACAAAAGCCCGTGCAATCGCAATGCGTTGACGCTGTCCGCCTGAAAGCCTGACTCCGCTTGGGCCAATCTGGGTATCATAGCCTCTGGGCAGAGCTTCGATAAATTCATCTGCCACTGCCATTTTAGCGGCAATGCGTATTTCTTCCACAGTAGCATCCGGCTTGCCGTAAGCAATATTGGCTAATACACTATCATCAAATAATACAATATCTTGACTCACCAGCGAAACAGAGGCTCGCAGTGATGCAAGCGTTACTTCCCTTATATCCTGTCCGTCTATCAATACCATACCGCGATTGACATCATAAAACCGCAACAACAGATTGATAATCGTCGATTTCCCGCTTCCTGAAGCCCCAACCAGAGCTACGGTTTTTCCTGATGGCACGTCAAACGTAATATCATTAATCGCCAGATGATCCTTATCATAACTAAACGAAGCATTTTCAAAACGGATTTTCCCCGCCGTTACTTTTAACGGCACAGCATCAGGGTGATTATGAATATGGGGTTTGGTATCCAGCACTTCATATAAACGGCTGCCCGCTGCCATACCTTCCTGCAAGGAATTATTGAGTGTGACCAGCGTCTTGGCTGGCTTATATGCCATCAGCATCGCCGTCACAAAGGAGGTAAATTCACCTGGAGTCGTGATACCGTGAATCACATTATAGCCCCCATACCAGATCACCGCAGCAATCGTAGCCCCCGTCAAAATCTCCATAATAGGCGAAGCGGCGGCCTGAATACGCGAGGTTTTGAAATAAAGCTGATAAAGCGTCTCAATCGTGGCTTTCGCCCGTGCGATTTCATGTTCTTCCCGTCCGTAAGCCTTCACCATACGCACCCCCTGAAAGGTTTCATCCAGTTGAGCGGTGAAAGTACCCAGATTCTGCTGCGTGGAATCCGAAACTTTCCGCATTCTTCTGCCCAGACGAATCACGGGCAGAACCGCTACGGGAAACACCACAAACGCCATCAATGCAAGACTGGTACTCTGGTAAAACATAAGTGCCACCAGAAATACCATTGTGAAAAAATCCTTGGCAATGCCTGTCAATACGGTAGAAACGGCATTACGCATCATCATAATATCATTGGTGAAGCGTGAAATCAGTTTTCCTGCTGACTGATCGTGAAACAACGCCAGATCCGAGTGCATGAGATGGGAAAACAGTTTTAGCTGCATATCGGCAATCACACGCTGCCCGACATTTCGCATCAGCACATTCTGTCCGTAAGAGGCAAACGCACTCACCACGCCAATAGCAAACACGGCAATAGGGATAATCACCAGCATCCGACTGTCTTTTTTCATAAAGACATCGTCCAGCACGGGCTTCATCATCCACGCATTGGCAGCCGTCGCTGCGGCTACCAGCACCATACAGATAACGGCGTAGATAATCTGCGTTTTATGAGTTTCAATATAATCCCGATAAAGCCTTTTTACCAAGGTTACCGTATTATAGTTGTATTGCTTGAGCATCTGGTATATTTAATTTTTCTATCTTAATTATTACTATTTTTTCTATGAATGTCACGCCAATTCCTACCACAAGCGAAGTGATTAAACGCTATAACCTGCTGGCACGCAAATCCCTCGGGCAACATTTCCTGCTTGACCCCAATATCACAGATAAAATTGTGCGTGCAAGTCATAATTTATCCAATACCAACATTATTGAGATTGGAGCAGGACCAGGCGGGCTGACCCGTTCCCTGCTTACCAGTCCCGCAAAAGCCGTCTATGCGGTTGAAAAAGACGAACGATTTTATGCCCCGCTGGAAGAATTGCAAGGATTTTATCCTGAAAAACTGTTTATGTTGAAGGGTGATGCGTTAAAAATCAGCCTGAGCGATCATGTCCTGGCTCCGCGTGCGATTATTGCCAACCTGCCCTATAATATTGGTACGGAACTCTTATTTAACTGGCTGGATGAAATTGCAGAACATCCTGATACCTATCAGTTTTTCACGCTCATGTTTCAAAAGGAAGTGGCAGAGCGTATTTCCGCAGAACCCGACACCAAACAATACGGCAAACTGGCAGTGATGGCAGGCTGGCTGTGTGATATAGAACATTATTTTGATTTGCCCGCCCGTGCCTTTCTACCCCCTCCCAAAGTGGATTCTTCGGTGGTGTATCTCGTACCACTTCCCAAACCCCGTTTTCCTGCCAAAAAGGAATTATTAAACAAGGTAGTAAGTGCTGCCTTTGGTAATCGCAGGAAAATGTTGCGGTCTTCACTGAAAACCCTGATGCCTGATCCTGAAAAGCTGTTGCAAAAAGCAGATATTGACCCGCAACGCCGTGCTGAAACTCTTTCTATCGAAGAATTTTGTCGGCTTTCGGAAGTTTTTAGGTTATACCAACTCTCGTATTAAGCATTTAAATAGGCTTCCGCCTGTTCTTTTCCTTTTATATCTCCTACATTGAGCAGGGTTCCGTCATATATCACGCCCTTAATGCGGGCTGGCGTTTTTGCCAGTGCCTGATCATAGACGAGATTATTGGAAAATGCTCCTTGTGGTGCCTGGGAGTAAAGCCTTGGGTGCAAAAGCTGGATGCCAGTAAAAATAAAAGGAGCGGTTTCCTCTGCTTTTCTTCTTCGCATATTGCCTTTTTCGTCACAGAAGAAATCCCCTTTGCCTTCATAACCTATTGCCTGCTGTGTGGGATAGAGTAATAAAATAGCATCCAGACCTTCTGTTACATGCTCCGCCAGCATCGTAAAAACACTCTGCGTTTTATCCAGCCATATCACATCACCATGCACTTCAAAAAACCAGTCCTGCTGGAAATACGGCAATGCCTTGACGATTCCCCCCCCTGTTTCCAGTGGCTCTGGCTCATATGAGACTGTAACATTACGCCCCGCCAGATGGGCTTGCAGCATATCTGCCTTATAGGAACTATTCACCACGATGTTGGTAATACAAGCAGCTTCCATATAATCTAAAATACGGTCAATCAGCGTCTTTCCTGCCACTTTAACCAGCGGTTTGGGAATATGGTCGGTTAAGGGTCGCATACGCGTACCCAGCCCTGCCGCCAGTATCATAGCCTGTTTTGGCACAATAATAGACATCTTCTAAAACCCTACTCCTGTGGACAACTGCTTCGTTAAAACCGTACTCGAATGCTCATGTACTTTAACGTACACTCCGCTTCTGCGTGCGGTTTTGCCTCGCATTTGTCTCACAGGAGCGGGTTTTAGAAAATGTCTAATATTCATAGCTATATTTTTTCCAACGCACGTTTGGAAGAAGGATTTTTCAACTTGCGGTGGGCTGGCAGGATGATTTTTACCGTAGTCCCCTTTCCTTCCCCGCTTTCCATCTCTATTTTGCCCTGATGGAGTTTGATAAGTTCATGTGAAATGGCAATACCCATACCGCAAGATTCACGGTTACGCTGCACAAAACGCTCCTGATTGTCAAGTATCTGTTTAATCTGCTGGAGTTTGCTTGCAGAAACCCCCTGCCCGCTATCCTGAATCACAATATTCACCCCTCCGTCCTTACGTTTTTCGGAGTAAATATCCACATGTCCCCCTTGTGTGTTATAAATGATGGCATTGGCAAGGAGATTATTGATAATATGCAGCATTTTCATGCGGTCTAGCTGAAAATAAATAGGCTTTAAGGTCAGGCAAGGTCTTAAGTCCACCTTATGCGAATTGGCACGAATATGGTTAAGGGAAAGGGCTTCCCTGATGACAGAAACAATATCATGAGCAGATTCTTCTAGCTGCATATTACCTGCATTAATACTCGCCATATCCACCAAATCATTGATTTTTCGGAGTAATTCCAGCCCGCTTTTCTGGATATATTCCACATAACTGCTATATTTTTCATTGCCCACTTCCCCATGCACCTGCTTTTCCATCATTTGTGCAAAACCGATTATGGCATTGAGCGGGGTACGCAATTCATGATTCATGCTGGCAAGAAAATCCAGTCGCATTTTATTGGCAACATCCGCTTCCATCCGGAGTTTTTCCAGATGTTTTTTTGCTTCCACCAGCTCATGGGTAATGAGTAAAATGCTAGTTTGATGCGTCTTTTGTTGAGAAAAATCAGATGCGTAAGACTCAACCAGATTTTTGCAGAAAAGCGTCCAGAACATAAACATGCCACATAATGTAGTCTGGTTTATAGTAAAATAACTACTATTATTAGTAGCTTAATACAGGCTAAACGCAACAGGCTTTATCAGCAATTCTAAAAGTAATTTATTCTCGGGGTTAATTTTTCATTTTCCGCTATTTTCGACTAAAATCTCTGATTCAATTTGATGATTTCCTATCGCTGTAAGGAGATTTTTCCACGCTGGG